>Ga0181516_10001013_pt1 | contig 22722 bp, 17 predicted proteins | sample PEATcosm2014_Bin_25_FD_121104 | JGI IMG/M metagenome (GOLD analysis project Ga0181516, IMG submission 121104) | Peatland microbial communities from MTU Mesocosm Facility, Houghton, MI, USA - PEATcosm2014_Bin01_10_metaG | ecosystem: Environmental > Terrestrial > Soil > Wetlands > Peat | place... | reverse complement strand
TGCAGGCCGCATAAAAGTCGCCATACTGCTTCTGCAGCGGAGTGGTAGGGTTCCTGGCGGCTTCGTCCAGTTCCTGCCACAGCAGGTACCGGTTGCGTTCCCGCAGCAGGGAGAAGGACCGTGCCCAGCGCGTTTGATCGCCGGGGACCGGGTTGTTCTTTACCCAGTTGCCGCACGCGTACTGATAAAAATCCGTGCAGGGATCTGCTGTCTGGTCAATCGCCGAAAGGTCGAAGCTCTTGCTGATTGGGGGCTGAGCGGGCTTTGCATCGGGCGCCTGCGCCAGCGCAAAAGCGGTCCCGGCCGCCAGCAGAAGGATGGAAGCAAAACGGGTACAGTTCATCGAATGTCCTTTGGAAACGCGGTCGTCCGGCGAGTCCAGCGGCGCGGCTGGCGCCAATGGAGAAAGGCCAGGATTGATGTCGAAAAGGAAGCAATCCCAGGGATTGCACTGCCTAGCAGCCTATCACGCACAGCGGGAGAAACGCGCCTGCGCGCAGCAAGTTGTGGCCAGCCGCCGCAGATTTGCCTTCGGCCGACGCCGGCGGGTTGGAAACCCCAGAGGCAATCCCTTTGTTACACTCCATTTGCAGCTTTATTCCACGGAGATATTGAATGTTCAAGCGGCACGGTCTTGCCCTCGCTTTTCTTCTGGCGGTCTGCGCGTCCTCCCTGTCGTCGCAGACCCCGGCTCAAGCCACCGCCCAGCGCACGCTGGTGCGCGCCGGCCACCTGCTCGACGTAAAGACCGGAAAGCTGCTGGATGCGCAAACCATCGTCGTTGTAGGCGATGCCATCCAGTCCATCGCGCCCACCGCCTCCGTTGCCGCACAGCCCGGAGATCACGTGGTCGATCTTGGCGGCCTCACCGTTCTGCCAGGCCTCATCGACGTGCACACGCACCTCACCGGCGACACCGACTTCGATCCCTATCACGAATTGACCATCACCGACGGCAAAGAGGCCATCACCGGTGTGGCCAACGCCCGCATCACGCTGCTGGCCGGGTTCACCACCGTGCGCAATGTCGGGGCCGGCAACTTTACCGACGTAGATCTGCGTGACGCCATCAACTCCGGACTGGTCCCCGGGCCGCATATGCTGGTCAGCGGGCCACCCCTGAGCATTACCGGCGGCCATTGCGACGAAAACCTGCTGCCCGCCAAGTACCACGTGGTGGGCGACGGCGTGGCCGACGGCATTGCGGCCGTGCAGCACCAGGTGCGGCAGAACATCAAGTACGGCGCGGACCTGATCAAGGTGTGCGCCACCGGCGGCGTCCTGTCCAAGGGAGACGACCCGCAGGCGTCGCAATACACGCTTGAGGAGATGCGGGCCATTGTTGCCGACGCCCACCGGCTCGGCCGCAAGGTGGCCGCGCACGCTCATGGAGGGCAGGGAATCCTCTGGGCGGCGCAGGCCGGCGTCGACTCCGTTGAGCACGGCAGCTATATCAACGACGAAGCGATCGCCGAAATGAAGAAGGATGGCACTTACCTGGTACCGACGCTTTATCTCGAAGACTGGATGATGGAGAAGGGAAATCTGCCGGCCTTCTATCGCCAGAAAATGATGGATGTGAGCGCCGTGGCCAAGAACAATATCAAGCACGCCATGCAAGCGGGGGTAAAGATCGCGCTAGGCACCGATGCCGCCGTCTATCCGCATGGGCTCAACGCCCACGAACTCGACGTCTACGTCAACCAGCTTGGCATGGCTCCGCTGGCCGCGCTGCAATCGGCTACCATCAACGCCGCCGACCTGATGGGCCTTACGGCCAAGACCGGTACGCTCGAGGCCGGCAAGTGGGCCGACATGATCGCCGTCGACAGGAACCCCTTGGACGACGTCCGCGTCCTGCAAAACGTCAAGTTCGTCATGAAAGCCGGCGTCGTCTACAAGAACGAGGCGAAGTAACTTTCGCATCGCCCGGGCGCTCCAGGTCTCGACTCCGAGACCTGGGGCAGAAACCGATCGGCGGATGCAATTTGTCTTCCCGGGGCAGGAACAAAAAAGCTGTCCGTGCCGTACCAAACTCTGTGTGCTGCCGGCACGCATGGATCTGGTCGATCTGGCGCTCAATCTGCGCCGGAGGGCCGACATTCCAGCCAGCCCTCTGCACAAGAAGTCGACACCTCGCCGCGACGGTTCGCCAGGCGCCTCCTGGGCTGAGACTTTGCCCGCCGCGCCGCCGTCTCGGAAGTATCCACGATTTATCACCCATTGTCCAAGGAGACTTGCGTTGCGCAAACTTGCATTCCTGTTATTTTTGGCGGTGCTCTGCCCACACGCGCCGGCAGCCCCGGTAACCGTGGATCAATTCGAGCAGTTGCTGGCCACGCTCCACAACCAGCGCGATGAGAAGGTGGTTCAGAAGCTCGCTGGGCTTGAACTCACAGAGCGGGCCAGTGCAGCCAGGCTCGCCAAGTGGGAAGCCGATTTCTCCGGCAAGAGCCGCGACCTCCTGGTAGCCATCGCCGACGCCTCCGCCTTTCTCGATTTGCCCGCCGCCGACATCCCGGCCAAAGAGATGCCCGACGCGGCCACCCGCAAGCAAGTCCTCATGCAATCCATCGAGTTCGTCAAGACCACCATCCACAAAGTGCCGGTCTGCACTGCCCGCCGCAACACCATTCATTTCGACGACAACCCGGTTGCCGACGAGGCGCGCGTTCTGCACCTGTCGCCGAACGGCGCCGGCGGCAACGGCATGACGCCGGACACCGTGGGCTTCGCCGCACTCAGCAAGGGAACCAGGCAACTGCACGTCATCGACAAATCCACCATCGTTGCCACCTATCGCGACGGAGCGGCAGAGGTGCATAGCGCCGGCTGGAAGGCCGGTCCCAGGGACCTTGGGCTCACCACTTCCGGCGAGTTTGGCCCCATTCTCACCACGGTCGTGGGAGACGCCATTCGCGGCGAAATCCGCTGGGGCCACTGGGAGCAGGGAACTGCCGGCCCGATCGCCGTGCTGCGCTATGCCGTACCGGCGCCGGTCTCGCATTACGCCCTATCGGTTGGCGCTTCCAGCAAGGGAGCAGCGCCACAGGCCCCTCCCTACCACGGAGAAATTGCCATTGACCCAGCCACCGGCAACCTGGTGCGCATCACCATCGTCTCCGAACTGAAGCCCCCACACCAGGTCTTCGACTCCAGCATCGAGGTCGAATACGCACCGGTCACCATTGGTTCGGCTACATACATATGCCCGGTAAAGGGGATTGCCATCTCCCGGGTGTCGTTCCCGAACGAAGACCCAAAGTCCATCGATCCTCCGGCTCCGACCCAGACATTCCTCAACGACGTTTCCTTTACCGAATTTGCCGAGGGCGCCGGGAGCGGCAAAAAATAGCGGTTGGTGCGGCCAGGCTTGCTGCTGCAGAGCGATGGGGTAGGGCTCCCTGCCCGTTCCTGCTCCGGTGGCGGCTACCCCTTAGGCGCCTCGGGGCAACCGCATGAAACGAAAGACATTTGTTCACAGTTTCACAGTCTCACAGCCAAAAAAGCGGCAAATTCGTGTTTTGCCCCCTTTTGGTTGGAACAAGTAATTTATTTTCATATATTTGGATGAATATTTTTTCTTCCAAAACAGGAAATCGAAAACGGAAAAAGCTGTGTTGGGCTCTGTTGCGATCGGGCATGACGCGCCGGGGGGGTCGACTCTAGTTTGTCTGTTCTGGACCTGAAATCAAGTTAGCAGAATCTTCGAAATAATAGGCAAAGACGTTCAAGCGGTTGGCGTGTAGGCCGCCTCTCGCGCCGCTGCCGTCTGCACCAATGATTTATCCTGAAGGTACACATATTCCCCTCCCCCACCCTGGGTGAAACCCTTGATCGTCGAAATCGAGAAGCTGACCAAGATCTACGAATCGAAACTGCGCGTGGTCGCAGTCGACGGCATCGACCTCGAACTGCAGCAAGGCGAGATTTTCGGCCTGCTCGGCCCAAATGGCGCCGGCAAAACCACCACTATCTCGATCGCCACCACGCGCACGCTGCCCACCAGCGGCACAGTCCGCATTGCCGGCGTCGACGTGGTCCGGCATCCAGCGCAAGCCCGCCGGCACATCGGCGTGGTGCCGCAATTCAACACGCTCGACCGTTCGCTCACCGTCTTTGAGAATCTCTATTTCCATTGCCGCTACTTCGGCATGAGCCATCGCAGCGCCAGGGCCAGGTCGCTGGAACTCCTTGACCAGTTTCTGCTTACCGAGCGCAAGTCCATGTATCCGGCGCAGTTGTCGGGCGGCCTGGCCCAGCGCGTACAGATCGCCCGCGCCATCGCCCACCGGCCCACCGTCCTTTTTCTCGACGAGCCCAGCGCCGGCCTCGATCCGCAGAGCCGCATGGCCATGTGGGGCGCTGTGCAGGGGCTGCGCAAAGAGGGCATCACCGTGCTGCTTACCACGCACTACCTTGAAGAGGCCGACGCGCTCGCTGACCGGCTGGCCATTATCGACTACGGGCGCGTGCTGGCTCTCGGCTCGGCGGAAAGCCTGAAGAAAGCCTTCGGCGCCGAAACCATCTACGACCTGAAACTGCGCACCCAGGAAGGCCTGGAACCCCTCATCGACCGGCTCACATCCAGAAGCGACGTAACCAGCGCCGAGAGCACTGCCGACGGCCTGCGTGTGATGACGCCCGGATCGGACAGCCTGCTGCAATATGTGGTGCAGGTCACCGGCCCGTTGGGTCTGCGCGATCTCGCCATCACCGAGCCCAGCCTGGAAGGCGTCTTTATCCATCTCACGGGGAGGGACTTGCGTGAATAGCCAAAAGACGGGGGTCAGGGATCAGGGGGCGGAGATCAGCGGACCCAGGTTCGAAGGCACGCCATCGGCCTACGTCAAGCCATTCCTCGGCCTGCTTTTGCGCGACGCCCGCGTCCTGATGCGCGAAATTGCCCCCTTTTTGCTCAGGGTGGGGATGCAGCCGCTTCTCTTCCTGTTCGTTTTCACGTTTATCCTGCCCCGCATGGCCAGCGGCAATCCGCTTGCCTCCGGCGCCGGCATGGACTTCGGCACCATCATCCTGCCCGGTCTCATGGCCGTCGCCATCATGTTCTCGGGCATTGCCGCGGTTGCCTTGCCCCTCTCCTCGGAGTTCGGCATTACCCGCGAAATCGACGACCGCGTCATGTGTCCGCTGCCGCTGTGGGCCGTCGCCCTTGAGAAGGTTTGCTTCAGCGCAGTGCAAAGCATCATCGCCGCGCTGTGCGTCATTCCCATGGCCTACTACATCCCGGCTCACCCGGTTGTGGCCCATGTTTCCAACTGGTTTCTGCTCGCGCTGGTGCTCATCCTCTCCAGCCTGCTGGCCGGATCGCTGGGGCTGGTGATCGGGTCCACCGTCAGCCCCAAGCACATCGGCCTGGTTTTCTCCATCATCGTGGTGCCCATTACCTTTTTGGGATGCGTGTACTATCCCTGGGCCCAACTCGACAAGATTCGCTGGCTGCAGGTTGGCGTCCTGGTCAACCCCATCGTCTATATGAGCGAGGGGCTGCGTGCCGCTGTGACTCCGGGCATTGCACACATGCCCCTGTGGGCTATCGTTATAGCATTGCTGTTTTTTACCGCTGTCCTGGGACGTTTGGGGCTGCGCGGCTTCAAGGGGCGCGTACTGTCCTAGCCGGGGAACACTGGCATTTTCCGCGGCCGGTTCCATTCCGGGCGCAAAATCCCAGGCAGCTTGACGCGCGTCAAGCGAATGGCAATCGCCCGGGCGTACTCTGAGTGCACTTCTATGCGGCCATCTCTGCTCCGGAATACGACGATCGCTTTGGCGCCGGCCATCCTGCTGCTGGCTGGCTGCGGCGGAGGCAGCTCCACCGCAACGCCCCAGGCCGGCGATCTGAGCCTCGTTCCGGGCGCCGCTACCATCGACACCAATTGCACCGGATGCAACTCGGTTGCCCCCACGGGCGCGCCCGCCGAGCAATTTACGACGACTTTTACCTCCGGCTCGTCGGCCGTCTCCTGGTCGGTCTCCGGCGGAGATGCGGCCAGCGGGGCGGGAAGCATCAGTTCCACCGGGCTCTACACCCCGCCCGCCTATCTCACCGCAGACAAGGTGCAGATCATGGTCAAGGCGGCCGCGGCTTCAGGGTCTTCGGCCACCGCCGTCATCACACTGACGCCGGGCTTCCTGCAGCCGCTCACGCCGGAAAACGTGGCCCTCGGCGCCAACGGGACGGTGACCGTCACCGGCCTCATCGCGGAAGCGGGCGGGACCACCGGCATCGACTTTGCCCTTGCCAACACCTCCAGCGGCTCTTCCGGCGGCGAGGGGACCCTGGGCACGGTCAACTGCCAGCGCGGGCGCCAGTCCTTCACCACCTGCAGCGTCTCGTACACTGCCCCGCCGACCCTCGCAGCCACGGCTCCCACCTACGTGGTGGCAACGGTCGGGACATCCTCTTCGAAGACCGCGACCGAGGTTTTGTTGAACACGGCCGGAGTTTCCAGCAATCCCGCCACCCACCAGGCGCTGCAGCCCATCGCCATCCAGTTGGGCAGCTCCGGCGGCAACAATCGAGACTACGACACGTCGGGAACCTCCATCGTGGATTGCTGCGGCGGCACACTGGGCTCCCTGGTGCAGGACGCGAACGGCGCCAAGTACCTGCTCAGCAACAATCACGTCCTGGCGCGGAGCGACCACGGAACGGTAGGCGACTCCATCGTGCAGCCCGGCCTCATCGACAACAACTGCACGCCCAACGGCGACGGCCCCGGCACCACCCCGGTGGCCACGCTCACCGGGTGGCCGGCGCTCAGTTCCGCCCAAACCAACGTGGACGCGGCGATCGCCCAGGTCCAGTCCGGCGCGGTCGACGCCGCCGGCAGCATTTTAGAACTCGGCGCAAGGCAGGCTGACGGCACCCTGGCCGCCGCGCCTCCGGGCGTTTCTTCCACCGCCGGCAAGGGAGAAGCCGCCGCGCTGCAGCTCGCAGTTGCGAAAAGCGGCCGCACCACCGGTCTCACCTGCGGCAGCGTATCCGCGCTCAGCCTCGACGTCAGTGTCGACTACTTCCAGGATTGTGCCGAGTCCAAGCCCTACCTGACCAAGAGCTTTACCAATCAGATTGCCATCACCGGCAATCAGTTCTTCGACGCGGGCGACTCCGGTTCCCTGGTGGTCGATACCGCCAATGCCGAACCGGTGGGCCTGTTCTTCGCCGGTGGCATCGACGCTTTTGGGGTAGGCCAGGGTGTGGCCAATCCCGTGGGAGAAGTGCTGAGCGAACTCAGCGCCCAGGTGGGCAATGGCGCCACCTACACCTTTGTGGGCGCGGCCGACCACGCCGTGAGTTGCCTCAACTATGGAGGGGGCACGGTTGCCGCGGCCCAAGCTCGTACCCTCAGCGGAATGGAAATCTCCCGCGGCCTCGCGGCGCTCTCCCAGGCCCGGGCACTGGTCAATCCCCGCAACGGCATCCTGGGCGTGGCCGCCGGCAAAAGCAGCGATCGCGCCGGCGAAGCGGCCATTCTCGTTTATGTGGACGAGGGCATGAACGTCACCGCCCCGGCCACAATCGGCGGCGTGCGAACGGTTGTCATTCCCGCCTCGGCGCGTTCGGTAGCCTTCGGCTCCGCTCCGCAAACGGCCTTGCAGAACGGCGCACCGCTGCCAACCTCAGCCGTGCTCAACGCAGCCGCAGCCCTGAAGCAACAGCTTGCCGCCCGCCTCATCCGGCAAAATCCGGCCTTCTTCGGCGTCGGTATCGGCCAGAGCCTCGACAGCCCCAAGGAAGCAGCCCTGGTGGTCTACGTCGACCGCAAGCAGGTCCCGGAGCTGTTGCCCGCCACTCTCGGCGGCCTCCGCACGCGGTACGTCATCATGGATCGCCTGCACGTGACCCGTTCTTATGCCAGCCAGGTCCCCGCGCGCAGCCATTGCATGGCCCACGAAGAGCATCCCCTCGCCCATCGCTCGTCCCTGGGCCAATTCTGACGGCCGCAAGACCGCATGTGAATTTATGTGTTCGGGCCCGCGACCCGCTCCACCGCCAAAGCCACCGCGTTTCCCCCGCCCAGGCAAAGCGCCGCAATGCCCTTTGTCTTGTTCCGGGTTCGCAGCGCATACAGCAGCGTGGTGAGCACCCGCGCCCCGCTGGCCCCAATCGGATGCCCGATGGCCACCGCGCCTCCGTGCACATTCACCTTATCCGGATCGAGGTCGAGCTCGCGGTTGACGGCCAGCGCCTGCACGCTGAAGGCCTCATTCAACTCGAACAGGTCCACCTCTTCGAGCTTCCACCCGGCCTTGGCCGCCACCGCGCGCACGGCGTCAATCGGCGCCAGGCCAACCCATTCCGGCTCGCGGCCGCTAGTCGCCTGCGCCCGCACCACGGCCATCGGAAGCAGCCCCAACCGGCTGGCTCGCTCGTCGCTGGTTACTACCAGTGCCGCCGCTCCATCGTTTACCCCCGGCGCATTTCCCGCTGTGATGGTTCCGTTCTTTTCAAACGCAGGCTTCAGCCGCGCCAGGCTCTCCACTGTTGTTCCCGGCCGAATCGCCTCGTCCGCGTCGAAAATGTGGGGCGTGCCAACCTTGCCCGCCGGCGGAACCTCCACCGGCAGAATCTCCTCTCGAAATAGCCCCTTCGCTGTTGCAGCCGCCGCGCGACGATGCGATTCGGCCGCGAACAAGTCCTGCTCCTCGCGCGAAATCGCATACTTCGCTGCGATTTTCTCCGCCGCCGAACCCATGTGGAAGCCGTTGAAGCTGTCCCACAGCCCGTCGTGGATCATCGAGTCGATCAGTGTCCCGTGGCCCATGCGATAGCCATCCCGGGCCTTCGGCAAAAGGTAAGGCGCGTTCGACATCGACTCCATGCCGCCGGCCACAACAACCTGGGAATTGCCGCTCATGACCGCCTGAGCTGCCAGCGCCACGGCCTTCAGTCCCGATCCGCAAATCATGTTCACGGTCCACGCGCCCGCTTCCTGCGGCAACCCGCCGTGCAGCGCCGCCTGCCGCGCAGGGTTCTGTCCCAGCCCCGCCTGCAGCACGCAGCCGAGGATGCACTCGTCCACTTCTTCCGGCGCCATGCCCGCGCGCAGCACAGCCTCGCGGATTACCTGCGAACCCAGTTGCGGCGCGGAATAAGATGCCAGCGCGCCCTGGAACCTACCCACCGCCGTCCGCACCGCGGATACAATCACAACTTCCTTCATTGCAGTTCTCCGGGTTTCACTTCACTTTATCTTGATGCAATTCGGCGCTGTTCGATCGCCCATTGCCGCGCCCCGGCGATTGGCGGCGGCTGACCCAATGCGGACGATTTCATAGCACGTGCCGGCGCAATCGCAATAAATCCAGTTCTTTACAGTACTCCTGCAACTCGCGGTGCGTCGCGGTTCATCCTATTTTTATCGGGCTTCCAGTCCCGGCGCCGTGCAACTGCCGCGTGCGAAGCTCCATCGCCCGATGCCGTTACGCTTGCTCACGCAAGCTTGTTGAAAGGAAGCACAAGCTTGGCAAACAGCCTCGATCTTCGCATCCTGCTTGAACTCAATTCGTTGATCCCGGCCAGCCACCTCGGCGCCAAAGCATTCTATTTCCCGGCAAATAACGCGTTGCTCCGCAGCCTTCCCATCCTCTTTCCCCTCACCTCGCTCTGGTTTTCGCCCCTGGCCAATGGCCGCCGCAGCCGCATGCTGATCGGAATCGTCACCAGTTGCCTGGCAACTGTCTTTTCGGTCTGGCTCCAGTCTCACCTGCATTTCAGCGTTCGCCCGTTCCTCGATCCCAACCTGCACTTACGCGGAGCGGAACTCGTCCAGACCGAGGGATGGAATCATCTCGGCTCGTTTCCCAGCGACACCGGCACGCTGCTTTTTGCCCTCTCTACCGTAGTCTTTCTTGAGCGCAGGTTCGCAGGCATCATCGCCTACTTGTGGTCTTTTCTCGTGGCAGGAGTCATCCGCGTCGCCGTGGGATGGCACTATCCCAGCGACGTGCTCGGCGCGATCGTTCTGGGTTGCGTCTCCGTCCTGGTGGTCACCCGCATCGGAGCCTTGCGGCGAGCAACCAACAGCATGCTGCAGCGCATGGAGCCGCACATCTACATTGTGCACTCGCTCATGTTTTTCCTGCTGGCTGACGCCATGTCGCTGTTCAATTCGGGCCTGCAGTTCCTGCACGGAATCCGCGATGTGGTGCAACTCGCGCTGCGCCGATGAATGGCCCTAACGTTTCCCTGCCTAGCGTTTCCCTGCCGCGGGAGTAAGTCTCAGCACAGAGACAGAGTCCGTTGCTTCCAGCGGGATCGCACCGGCCTTGTCGATTTTGTGCGCCGATACCGACCCATCGGAAGAGAAGGTGAGAAGCTCCATCGACCGAAAACGCGCAGGCGAAGAAAATGTAACGGGCCTCGCCGGCACCGGCTGCATCTTCTTGCTGTCGGGATTAAAGCATGGCTCCTCAATCCAGAAGAACAAGAGATATGTTCCGTCGCCGCGCTGCGCGAGAAGATGATGAAGATCGGACGCACCAGGGGCCAAATCGAACGGTAGATCTTCGAGCCGGGGAGCAGATCCGGCATCGGCGGCGATCGACGTCAGACCCTTCAATGCTGTGTATGCGGGCTTCTTCGAGCCGTCATTCCGGACCAGTCCGAAGGCCGCGTCGTTCTTGCTCACCTTCGGGCCAACATCGATCAATTCATAAATGTAAGTTCGATCGATGTGGTGCAGAAGCTGCTCCAGAATTAAACGCGGGATATATTTTGCTTCAACATCTTCCGGAATGCCTTGCTTGTTGCCCGGATCGGTCGTGAATCCAATCTCGGTCGACATGATGGGAGCGTCGGCCCAGGCGCCGTGTGCCTGGCGTTTATTCCACTCGATGCTTCCGTAGCCTCCGCCGCCCCAGCCCGTCGTACCGGGATTCCGTCCGGCCGAGTAGTTATGCAGATTCGCATAATCGAAGTACTGCTGCACGCCGGTCATCTTTGGGAACGCGTCGGGCTGCGTCAGAGATGGTCCGACGAGGATCGCGTGACCTCCGTCAATTGAAATGCTTTTCGTGATGCGATAGAGCCGCGGCAAAAAACCCTTCAGCGTGTCCGGCCAATTGTGGTCGCCGCTGTTGTTGTATTCGTTCGGCGCCTCATATCCCTCGAAATCGAAACGCACGCGATCTGGATAACTCGCCAGCAGCGCATCGCTTTGTTTCGGTGAGGTCACATAGAGGCAGTGAATGCCGAGTTTCCCCAACGCGTTGTGGCGTTTGTAGTATTCGGCCCACGTCGTATCGACCACACCGTCGCGGATGTGGCGCACTTTCAGGTCGGTCAGCAAGCTCTGCACAAGCGGGAAATTCGCATACGGCGTGTTGGTATAGTGCAGGTGTACATTCATGCCCACGCTATCCACAATCGAATCGGAACTTACAGGCTTCTCTGAAGCGCGGCTCAGCGGCATCAACGGAACGGTCGCCAACAATGAAAGCAGAGAGGCTCGCAATGTTAAGCGCCGGGCCACCAAGATCGCGACCCAACGCCAATACCTAGAGCTTCGATCCATATGCGTAACCATTCAGGTAGGCGCTCCGGTACAAACTCTTGTATTGCAACCTCGGAAGATTCGGGTGGAGCCCATGATCGGGGACCGTCTTGTACCGATCCTGCTCCGTAGGCGCGGCAGGTTTATCGAACTCCCGGTCGCGCTTGCCATCCTGGTATCCATCGAAATATCCCCACCGCGTGGCGAAGGCCGTCGACGGTTCTTCGCTGGAGTAGTAGTGCTCGTATCCTGGCGCGCGTGCCGGCAATCCGACAGGCATGGTGTCTTGCTGAGCGCCCGATAACGTCGCGGAGATGCCAGCGAAAGCCAGGAGCGCGAACAGACTTATCCTGCGAGCAACCTGTCCAATCGTTGAATGAGAAAATCGATTGCGCGTCATGTGGACTGTTTGCAACCTCCGTCTACATCGGTTGGATGCTTCACGGCGCCAAGCGCGCTGCGTCCCGGGCCGCGATTCAATAACTGTATGTTGAATCAACTGCGGAGGCAGTGGAGCGCCGGGGCAGCTATGCCCAGGTGTGCATCCAGCAGGTCGAGGACAGGCGCATCCGCAGCAAGTTTCCTCGCAAAGTGCGCGCCCGAAGCCAGCATTGCCGGCACATCGCCAACATCCAGCAGTCGCGGATGATGGCCGCGTTCCCAACTTACATAGTGCTTATTCTCTCCGCACACCTTAAGGTCTTTTGCATTGCCAAGGACCGTGGGGCAGAACGCTTCATCGGGCGGAAAGCGGCCGGCAAAATACTTCAAGAGCCGTTCGTTCTCAGGGGCGAGCAGTGCCGCCGCCGACCGGGCATTGGCGGCAAACCATTGGCTGCCCGCGTAGCAATGGTAGCTGTCTGTAAACGGATGAAATGGTTTGAGTAAGGTTGGATGCGTGAAATGCAGGTGCGCCGCCGCAGGACCCCGGTGCGGATGCCTCCACGATGGGATGGGAAGCGAGCGAGCAATATACCTTTCATAGGCAAGGCGCAAGTAACTCGCACTATCCAGGCCGCCGCTATCTGCAATGCCGCGCGGCGGAGCCTGCCGGTGGTCGATCTTTCTTACCTGGATGTATGCGTCGAAGGGACTCCGCGATAACTCGCCGGTTACCGCATCTCGATCGCGAATCGGATAATCGGATCCGCTGAGAAGATAAAACCAGTCGGGAGACTTGGAGTCGTAGAGTAAGCGCAGCGCCCGCAGCATTGCATGCACCAGGCTGATGGTTCCCCATCGCGTCTGCACGTGGGGCCGAACAAACTCGACATTCGCGGGAAAGTGCGACCTCTCGAAATACGACTGCGAAAAGTCGTGATGGCATGCAATCGGGGGATCGCCGAACAGGCGATTGATGCGGTCCACGAGCCGCATGGCCTGGCTCTCATTTGCATGAGTCAGTAGAATGAACCCTATCGATGGCATGCCAATGTCCGTCCATGAGAATGTGCCCTGTCCATGGGCGATCGCTCGATTCGGATCGATCGCTCCAGCATTTGCAAAAAATGAAAAGGCCGCGCAACTTTCACGCGGCCCTTCGCCCCCTTCTTACGGCCGATGAACGAGCCGCCCGGTGTCACTTGCCCGGGTAAGCGATTCGAACCATGATCAAATTGCTGTTGACGTTGAGATTCAGCGTCGCCGCATTTGGCCAGCTTCCCTGGGTTGTACCGTTGGATGCAAACGTCGCAACATATGTTGCGATTCTGCCTCCGGGAATGCTGAGCGTAACTTGTTGCGGTGCGATCGGCGTGGCTTGCAGCGCGTTTACGTCATAGATGCATCCGTTGAGCCAGATTGCGAGCCAAAATGTTCCGGCGCTTTTTTCCACCAGAAACGTCTCCACTCCGCTTGTGTTGCCGGTGAGCGTGTATTGCAATGTTCCCGGAGTGTACTGCGTGTTGTTGTCCTGCAAGATCCCGAGCAGATTCTTGATGGCTGTATATGCAGGTTTCGGCGTGAGGTCGAAGCGCAACAAGCCGTTCCCCGAGTTGTCGCTGCTTGGATCGTCAACCAATTCATAGAAGTAAGTTCTCTTGATGCCGCGCTTGAAAGACTCCAGCACCGTGCGCGGTGCGTACGTTCCTGCAACCGACTCGGGAATCTCGCCGGGTTTCACCGTGCCAGGCGTAGTGTGGTAGCCGGTTTCCGTCGCCCAGGTTTGTTTGCCGGGGCTATCGATCGCCGCCAGATCCAGATTGAATGGAATGGACCCGTAATAGTTATCCTCCGCATCGGGCCCGCCCCAACCGCCTGTCTCAGGATTGCGGCCGCTGAAGTAAATGTGCATGTTGCTGTAATCCATATATTGCGCCACGTTCCCCAATGCTGCGTAGGAGTTGACTTGGGTCAGTGCGGGTCCCAGCACAGGAAGGTTCAGGTCGCGTCCTGCTCCATAGATTGTCGGTTCTTCTGCAAGCAGCGTGGTGGTCCACTGCGCACCGCCATTGATATCCCATTCGTTTGGCGGCTCAATCGCTTCGACTCCGGGATAAAATTGCAAGCCGGCCTCCAACTGCGCCATGGTGATCGTCGTACTCTGTGGCACAATCAGTTCGCCGTGAATTCCCTGGTTCGCCAGCGTCTGATACATCTGGGTCAAGGAGGGCGGAGTATTCAACCCGGTGGCATAAACGCCGTCTCGGAAATGTCTGATCTGCGCGGCGACCATCAGGTTGGTAAGGTTTGAAAACTGCGGTTGATACTGGTAGGTGTTGCCAAAATACCAGTGCGTGTTCACGCCAACGGAGTCGTAAACGTCATAGCCGCGAACTGCTTGCACTTGAGAATACGCGCTCACCGCGGAGAAGGAGAGAAGAAGAATGGATTTCCAGAACATACAGGGGCCCTCGTGCAACAGATCGCTTGAAACGATCTGCATTGCATACTAAGTCTGAGTATGCTGAGTGCCCGGGTTGCCTGTCGTGATGAAAATCACTCAATGACCGCGCCGCTTCTTTGCGTCGCGGATCTCTCTTCTGCACACCTCCCTTCTGCTTCGACTATGCCGGTGCATGACCTGCATTACGAGCCAGTTCCAGCAAACACCACTCCAACCGTGCGAACGATGATCTTCAAATCGAGCCACACCGACCAGTTCTCGACGTAGGCAAGATCGAGCCGTATATAACTGTCGTACGAAGGATCTTCGCGTCCAAGCACTTGCCAAAGCCCTGTGATCCCTGGGGTAACATCCAGGCGGCGCAAGTGCTGCAGTCCATATTCGCGAACTTCGCCGGCAAGCGGAGGCCGCGGCCCCACAATGCTCATGTCGCCGCGCAGAACATTAAAGAACTGAGGAATCTCGTCGAGCGAATACTTTCTTAAGATGCGCCCGAGTCTGGTCACGCGGGGGTCGTTCCTCACCTTGAACAGCACGCCGTCCCGCTCGTTCATCGCCAGAAGATTGGCGCGCAGGTGTTCGGCTTCGCGCACCATCGTACGAAACTTGATGCAGCCAAACACCTTTCCCTTCTTGCCGATTCGCTCCGCGACATACAATACCGGTCCCGGGGAATCCAGTTTGATTGCGATGGCAATCACCAAGAGGAGCGGCGAGAGAATGAGCAACGCCAGGAATGAAAACACGACGTCGAGGATCCGCTTGAGCACAAGCGCCAACTCGGGAAAATGCCCGCAATGGAGCGGAATCGTGGGGAATTGCCCAATGTATTCGACTTGCCGATTCCATGCAAGACCGTCGTATAAATCGGGAACGACGCGCAGGTCGACGCCTTGCGCCCGCGCTTCTTTATATGCCTCCGGCACCACTCCTGGCGCGCACAGTCCGGCGATCATAATCTCGTCAATGAAGTGTTTGCGCGCATAGTTGAACAGCGAATCGAAGTCCGCAACCACGTCTGCCGTTGCCGGTCCACCGCTCCAGGTGTTGTGGCCCGGTAACTCGACAAACCCTTTGAATGCGTAACCCAGATGGCGGTCGTTGACGATGCCGTTGCGCAGAGCTTCTGCCTCATCGCCCGTACCAACGATCAGCACGTTGCGTGTTCCCACTCCCCGCTCAAAGCGCCGATACATCTGCAAGCGATACACGAGGCGGCGCAAGCTGAGAGAGACCGTCACAAGGCCTATCGTCATCATGAAAATGCCTCGCGGAACCTGTGCCGCGTGAACAATGTAGAGGGTTCCAGCAAGCAAGAGCCCCGAAATTGTGCATGCCTGGAAAGTAAGGCGTTGCTCGTTCAGAAATCCGCTCAAGCGCGCGGGGGTGTACAGATGCATCCGCCGGCTTGTCTCGATCAGCGCCACCATGAACACAAGAAGCATCGCTAGAAGCAGGCTCCACGATTGTCCCTGAATCAGCTTCCCATGCCATATGCCTTTCAATCCTCGGAGCGGAGTCATCTTGAACTCCACCAGGGTGGCCACAGTGGCCGCAGCAATCACGGTCAGCCCGTCCAGAATCATCCAGAAGCGAGAGACCCTTCGCGGATTCCTTTCCCAGTTTCCATTCGCCGGCTCGTCCCAGCTTTGTGAGATTCCCGGCGGCGCCTTGAATGCTGACGATTCCCAGAATTGAGATGACGACATATGAATATCCTCTAGTTTGGCGATAACCGCGTAAGTGATTCTCCGTCCCCGCCAAACGGCGAAGCGATCGCGGCCGAGCCCGATAAGTATGTGCGCAGTCCCATTGGACCGATGGAATGATTCGTTATTGCAGTTGGCTCACTGCCATTGGATCGCAGTGCCCATTCAACAGGTGCCACACCGCCCGCAAGTTGCCCTTCAGGCGGCTTGCCCGCTCTTCTTCCGGCTTCCCGTTTAACAACCCGAGGCAGTTCGCAACCAGGCAACGCATCCAATATTGAACCAATATGTGACGAAGAGAGAACACGCGCGCCTTCTGCCACAAGTAAAAAGGATTGATGATTTGCGAGTAGCCCATCTTTAAGCCTGAGATGCGGCTTCCTCTCCATCCGAGATGAACGCACTGCGCCGACAGGTTAATAACCGGTGACTTCTTGCCGAGCGTGCAGTGATATGAAAAATCGCTGTCTTCCAGCCACGCATAAAGCGCAAGCCTTTCGTCGAACCGATTCTTCCTCGCTACGGAAGCGCGGACAATCAAATTGCAGCCGTAACCGTAATCCAGTGGCAGCGTTGCAAGCGGAGCCGGGTCTTGTGCGGCGCCTTCCGCGCTCGCGCACAGGGCAAGTGCTTGTTCGCGCGTGATGGAATCGGCGCGGCCTCCGTCGGCGAGCATGCGTCCCGAGGCAACGATCAGTTCCGTATCTTGCGCGAACAGCCGCAGCATGTTGGCGAAGTAGGAGTCGCATAACTCCATGTCGTCGTCGATAAACGCTACGACGTCAGCATCTCCGAGGTTGTCCAGTGCACAATTGCGCTGGATCGTAAGTCCTCTTTTACTAAGCAGCAACCGAACGCGGAGTCGTTGCAGCGTCCGCACGCGTACATGATCTGCAGATGGGCAGACAATCAAAATCTCTTGCGGCAACGTGGTCTGGCGTAGCAGAGACGCAACTGTGTCGTCCAGCACATCGGGGCGTCCATAGCTGCAAATAACTGCCGATAGTCTCATGCAGAACTCCTCCCGCCGCGCTACTCCGGAGTGCGAACATCCTTGCCGATCCGCCGGTGAAATGCCGCGGTGGCGGCTTCCGTGCGCCCTTGCGGTCTTCTGCTCCTGCACCTTTGCAGGGTTGGCCGCCGAGGTCTGCCTCATGCGCAAAGTGGCGTGCGCAGCCCCGGCGAGTTGTCGAACATGTTGGCCTCTTCGCCAACTGTGGGGATCGGGCATCCTGCGCGTCTGAGAAAAGTGTGCATGCGCATCTGAAATACTTCTCTGCCAAACGTCCTCGCATGTTGCTGAAGAACTGTGGAGTTCCAGTCGCGCTTCTCGAATTCAAGGATGCACTGCGCGAGCGCCTCCGGTGTTTGTTGATCGAAGAACAAGCCGGTCACCCCGTCGACAATTGTTTCCAACGCTCCGCCTGCGCGATATGCGATGCATGGCCGACCCGCCGCCGCGACTTCCAGCGGCGCGATGCCGAAATCCTCTTCCCCTGGGAAGATGAGCGCCTTGCATCGCGAAACGAAGTGCTCGACGTCTGCATCCGGCAGCCGCCCCATAAAACGAACAGTCGGGCCGGCCTCTGCCGCCAACTGCTTGTAGGACGTGCCCTCTCCAATCACGATCAGGTTTCTGCGCAGAAGAGTGCAAGCGCGTACAGCCAGGTCAAGGCGTTTATAAGAGACCAAGCGCGACAACACAAGATAGTAGTCTCCTTGTTCGTTCGCCGCCCGGAAGCGGCCGACGTCGACAGGGGGGTGTATAACTTCTGCCGTTCGGCCGTACGCGGTCTTGATGCGTTTGGCCACCGTGTGAGAGTTGGCAATGAAGTGGTCCGGCTGTCGCGAAGCGCCTTTGTCCCACTCGCGCAGTACGCCGATGAGTGCAGGGAGCACGGTCTTGCCGGCAAGGCCCATCCGTTCCCGCGCAGAGTATTCTCCAAAGTTCCATGCCCACCGCATGGGTGTGTGGCAATAGCAGACGTGCATGGCATCGCGATGGGCACGCACGCCCTTTGCGTATCCGGAAGAACTGGATAGAACCAGGTCATATCGCGACAGGTCAAGCGACCGTACCGCGAGAGGGTAAAGAAGAAAGTACAGTCTGAAGTATTTCTTCATGCCCGGCATTTGCTGCATCCACGACGTCTCGATCCGCGCATCGCGCAGGTGATCGGGCAGCTTGTCCCGCAGCGCAACTGTAGATACCAGGGTCGCTCCGGGAGCCATGCGATACAGCTCTTCGGCCACCTTTTCCGCGCCGCCCAGTTGGGTGAAGTAGTCGTGAACTACAGCAATCTTCATAGAACTCCCGCGGTTGTGTCGGCCACTTCCGTTCGCCGGGCACGCGTCCGAAACAGCCTGCTGGCCAACACTCTCATGTTCGATCGGATAGACCAGGAGAAGCCCGGTTCGCCTCCAGTGTCCAGAATCCACTTCGAAATCGTGCGCGGCAGGTGCAAATTTGTTGCCAGGCCTGGACGCATGTTGAAGCGCCCAGATAGCGCGACGATCGTGCACTCTGCGACTTCCTTCATGGTGATGGGCGGTGGTCCCACAAGTGACATATCCCCGCGTAAGACGTTCCACAGCAATGGGGCGTGCGCCAGGAACGACCCAAACCGGTAGTGCATAACTTCAGGGTTCACGCGGTAAGTCTTGAAGAGCCGGCGCCGAAATCCGAGTCTTGTTTCCGAAATGAATTCAAGTCGTGGACCTCCGATCAACCCAAAAGCCCCAGCCAGAACGAGGAGGGGGACACAGGCGATGAGGCAGGCAGCAGCCATGAATACATCCAGCGTGCGTTGAATCGCTTGACCCAAGCCGTGAAGGCGGGGCGCCGGCCCCAACTCGAAGAATGCATCTGCGTAGTCTCCGGTGATGCTGCCCGGCCGGATACCGCAAACATCTTTCAGGCAGAGAATTCGCGAGCCCATCGCCCCGGCAAGAGAGATCGACTCACTTGTACCCGGGGGCGCGGTGTTCAGAGCGGTAGCGACAATCACATCGTCAATGCTTAGTTCCAAAACCAGGCGAGGCAGCGCGCACACTTGCCCTAGATAGCGAGTAGCGATATCCGGCATCAGCCCGGTATCGGGTAGGCTATCGACGAAGCCCACAAGTTCCATTTCGCGGCCCCTGCGGGTGCGAAGCTCACGCCATGCCTTCGTTGCCAATCTCCCGCTTCCCACGATGACCACGCGGTTCGGATGGCTGTTGAAAACGGTATCGACCGTCAGGCGTGCGCCTTCGATCAGAAGCGCGCAGGATAGAAACAAACCAAGCGCTGCCCCCAAGGGAGGGTGAGAAACCATGGTGGAAAGATAGATACCGAAAAGTAGAGTTATAAAGGCGGAGCTGAGGAGCGCGCGCCAGAACCCGGCGAAGTAAGACCTGGGCGGAAGGCTGTGAACCCCAAACATAGTGCCGCTGAATTGCCAGCAGACCGCGACGACCATTGCAAAAACGGCATTTGAGATAGTCAGCAGAGGTCTGTCGAGGGCGGTGAACCCGGGATGGAAGGATCCATTCCAATTGGCGACGAATACCGCAATCCCTGCAACAATGGCTGCGACCAACCCACCAGGAATGAGGGAAGGAACATGAATGCTTTCACTAGCATTCTTCATAGAGGTTCCCCTCCATCGGATAACTCTTTAACTAGTGGCAGCGCCTGCAAATCCTCCACTGCCTCGGTCTGTCGCGCCGCGGACAATGTCGAGTAATAAATGCTCTCAAGCTGTGAAACAACTCTGTTCCAATCGAATTCGTTCACTGCCCTCATCCGATTGTGCCGTCCCATTGCGCGACGACGGCCGGCATCGGAAATAAGTTGAGAAAGGGCGTCGGCCAACCGTTCCGGCTTTCGCACTGGAACACGAATCCCGCCCGCATCGTCCACGAGCCAACGCAGTCCGCCGTCGTCTGTCACCACCATTGGCAACCCACTACTCATGGCCTCGAGAGCGGTCATCCCAAAAGGCTCGCCGTGGGAAGGTAGACAACATATGTCTGCCTTGCGCAATAACTCGGCGGCCTGTTGCCGAGTCTGCTTCCCAAGAAAGGATATGCGGTTGCAGGATCCCAGCGTGGATGCCATGGCTTTCGCGGCTTGCAGTTCTTCTCCACCGCCCGCGATCCACAGTTGCGAATCGGGGAACCTGTCCCCGAGCGAATCGAACGCCGACAGTAATTCGTAAATGCCTTTGCGCGCCGATATATTCGCGTAGAAGAGCACGACGGTCGGTTGCTCCGGACGCTGCTTGTCAGCAGCCGGATCTCCGGGACTGAAGAGGCACGTATCAACGCCATGAGGTAGGGTGTGCAACGTCTTCCTTCTGCCGCGTGGATCCACAATCCGGCCCCTCGCTGCATCGGTTGTCAGTAGGAGTGCGCCTGCATCGCGCTGTTGCAGATAAGATACGATTCTCTTGAGCGAAGAAAGCACACCTCGAAAGACAGAAGACGACTCTGTGAAGCCGCCGGCATCCTGCGGCCAATCTCCCACGTACGGCCCCAGAACGATTGGGCACGCCGAACCGTGCAAGGCAAGACTCATTCCCGTGTACACGGGATTCAATTGATGGATCAGGTCGAACTGAATACTCTTGCCGAGGTTGTGGAACAGCGACCGCATTTTGACCATGTATCTCAACCGATCGATTCCCCCACGAAAAGGCCTGGAAGCGAGTTGATAGATCTTGATGTTGGCGTGCACTGGAGACGCGAGATCAACCTGCTCAGCGGCAACATGCAGCGAGTGTCCTCGCTCGGCCAAATGCGTAATGAACTCATAGGCCACCAGGCCATCGCCGTGAGGCTTGCTGTCGGTCAAGAGTCCCGAGCAATGGGGAACAAAGATGTTGAGTGGGCGGTTCAACTGCCTCCTTGACGAGCGCCAAATCTATTGCAACGCTGCATCTTCCGTTACGATTGCGCGGTTGGGCCTTGAATACCCGACCGCCCGTGCGGTGCGATCCATTCAAGGCCATGTCAGCGCTCTTAGCGATGGACCCTACGGAATAGTCGCCGTCGGGTTCATATACATGCCCACGTTGGCCACGCGCAGATAGTGCTCGATATTGCTGATTGTGTCCTGGGGAACCAGGATCATATCGCCCGGTTGCAATGCAATGTCCTTCTCAAGCTGTGTAGTTTTATGAATCCTGCTGAGATGAAGAATCTTCACCTCTGCAAATTCATCATTCATCTTTCTGAATAAGATCACTTGGTTGGATTTGGCATTCGGAGTGAAGCCGCCCGCGAGCAAAATCGCTCCCAGCGCGGAAGTGTTTTCCTTCAACTCGATCTCGCCCGGTTTAGCCACCTGGCCTGCCACAACAACGTAAGGATGTGTAAACGACTCCAGCACTAAAGTCAGTTCTGGATCTTTCAGCTTTGTGGATTCCTTGTCGACGATCAAATCGTGCGCCTGGTCCACGGTCAGGCCACTTACAGGAATCGTGCCGGCGACAGTTACATTGATGTACCCGTCCGGCTGCACCATCACTGTCTGATTGAATTCCGGCGTCAGGCGATATTGAAGATCCAGCGTATCTCCGGCGCGAAGAAGGTATCTTGGGCGCTCTTGCAACTTCTGCTGCGCATGAGCGATTCCCGCAACGGTCAACCAGATGCATGCCCACCGCGTTGCTCGAATAAGTTGTGCACCAGCGGTCATATGCCAGCCCTTTCCATCAGAGAGTTCATCCACCGCGGCACAGGGTAAGTCGTCTTGTTCAAGACCGATCCCAAGACAGTGCCCCCATACCTCTCAATGCTGCGCTCCAGTTCGTCTGTCTGTGCGGTGGTTGTCCGGTTGCATTCAATCACAAGGATGGCGCCATCGATCATCGGAGCCAACCCCAGGATATCTGTCCTTTCTCGAAGAGAATGACAATCCAGGAGCACATACCGGTATTGGTCGCGTAGATCGTTGAGGTGCTCTACACGATCCCGATAGCGTGCCAGCTTCGCACGCTGTGCTTGCCCGAGCTTTCCTGGCCGCGTGTCAGGAAAATCAAGGTAATACTCATTTCCCGCTCTTTGGCGGTGTTTGTCGGTGAGACCGAGTGAATCGCAATCGATATCGATGGCGCACTCTGCTTCGTTCTCGTTTAACATCTCTTTGATCACCCACTGTATATGAGAAACGCCCGCGCCGGGGTGGGCAGAAACAAACGCAACTACAAATCCGCTCTCGCTTTGCGACCCTTCACAACGTTGCAAAAGGCCGTACACAAGGGCCTGGCACGCGGACAATTGACTCGGCGAGATATCGATTGAATCAAGTGCCATTTGTTATGCCTCCTCGGGATCGCGCAAATTCTGCATGGCCGGCACCAGTCCTCGGGCAGTCCGCACACCCGGCACGTCTCCACTGGAAATCACAGGAGCCGTCAGAACTCTCGAGCCTCTCCTCGTCATTCCACGATCGAGAGGCAGAATCGCGAGTACACCGTAACGCGAAACTCGCTCGAGCTCCCGCGGCGTTGCAATCGTGTTGCGGAAAGATTCGGCTAAGTAGACGGAACTTCCGCCCAAAAATAGGGCAGTCAGGACACCGAGTGCCATATAGAGCAGGGGCTTTGGAGCGGTTTGCGTGTAGTTCATCGTGGGACTTTCAGCGATGGCGACATTCACCAGTTTG
>Ga0181516_10001011_pt1 | contig 22750 bp, 18 predicted proteins | sample PEATcosm2014_Bin_25_FD_121104 | JGI IMG/M metagenome (GOLD analysis project Ga0181516, IMG submission 121104) | Peatland microbial communities from MTU Mesocosm Facility, Houghton, MI, USA - PEATcosm2014_Bin01_10_metaG | ecosystem: Environmental > Terrestrial > Soil > Wetlands > Peat | place... | reverse complement strand
TTCGGTGTCGTGGCGCCTTCACTCGCCACCTCGAATTGGAAGTTGAGCACGGAGGCCGCATTCGAGAATGGAACTCTGACTCCGACGATCGCGAGTCAGCACGCCTATTGCGCCGGCCCGGCCACTGGCGCCACGCTGCCGCCGGACTACATGCTGGAGCCCATCAACGCCACCAAATTGCCAGGGGCCTATGCGCCCATGGCAGCGGCCGCTCACCAGGGTGGTTTCCCCTTCCGCATGGGCGAGATGAACTCGATTTCGAGCGGCGGCATACTCGGTATCAGCAATACCTTTCAAACTTCGCTGTGGTCTGTTGACATCATGTTCAACTACCTGGTGAACGGCATCGATGGAGTCAACTGGCATATCGCTGTGGGCCTGCCGTACGATCCCTTTGACTTCAAGACGAAAACTACCAACGGCATCACAGCTTTTACGCTTACCGATGTGAATCCCGAATACTACGGACTTCTCGCATTCGCTCAGATGGCTGGACGTGGCGCGCAGCTGTTGCCGGTAACTCCCATCTCCGATTCGAATGTGTCTATCTGGGCCACCGTCGATAACACTTCGACCGCGCACGTCATCGTGATTAACAAGGATGAAGCAGCTACAGGCAATGTTGTGATCAACCTGCCGGGCTATACCACGGGAACGGTCCGTTATTTGAGCGCGCCAAGTTATTCCTCCACCAACGGGGTAACTTTGGGCGGTCAAACCTTCGACGGAACCCCCGATGGAACCATTCAGGGCACCCTGGTCACATCGACCATTACCGGGGAAAATGGGGTATTCACACTGAGTAACATGCCCATTACTACGGCGGCACTGATCGATTTTTCGAATTAGTACTTCGGTCGTGTTGTGAACTTTTTCCGGTGGATTGAAAGCGCGGCGCCGGACGGCATGTCGACAGGAGCGCATCAGGATCCGCGCCAAATCGCCGCGTCCTCCTTGGGGATTCTTTGGGTGATCGAGGATCAAGGCGGTGAGCCGGCTTTTGTGCCGCGGGCTAGTTCTTTTTGCCGGGAAGCATGGCCTTGAGTTTGTCCAGGAGGCCGGGCTTGGCGGCCGGAACAGCCGCGGCGGTAGCCTTGGCGGGCGGCTGCGGAGCGGTCTTGGCAGGCTGAGCGGCGGCGGGCTTGGGCGCTTCGGCGGATTTGGGCGCTTCGCCAGGTTTGGGAGCTGCGCCGGGTTTGGCGGCCTGGCCGGCGGCAGGTTCGGGCTTGCCCGTGCCCATGGGTAGCGGCGTTTTGCCATTGACCACGCCCTCGGCGGAGAGGAGCGTCACGTTCTCGGTGTCGTTTTTGACCAGGATGGAGATGCGGCGGTTGGACGGGTCGGTGGGGTTGTTTTTGACGCGCAGCATCATGTCGGCGTAGCCGCGGACCTGGGTCACCTGATCCTGGCGCACACCATCGACCTGAAGGAGGCGGCGAGCGGAGTTGGCGCGGTCGGCGGAGAGCTCCCAATTGCTGTAGCCGGCTTCGGTGGAGTAGGGGGTGGAGTCGGTGTGCCCCTCAATGAGCAGCGAGTTGGGGAGGGTCTTGAGCTCGGTGCCGAGAAGGCCGAGGAGTTCCTGTCCGTTGGCGCTTAGTTTGGCGCTGCCAACATCGTAGAAGGTTGCGTCCTTGCCTTCGATCAGCTCGATGCGAAGCCCTTCGGGGGTGACAGTGATCTCGATTTGCTTGGTGAGTTTTTCGAGTTCCTTGCGGGACTTGATCTCCGCTTCGAGCTTTTCCTTGAGCTTTTCGAGATCGTCGGTCTTGATCTGGGCGACAACTTCGCCGGTGCCGGTGAGGGTGGTGCCGAGCAGGGAGCCGGTTCCCTTGGGGTCATTGAAGTACCCGGCGACGGCTTTCTTGACCTTTTCGCTGGAGCCCATGAGCCAGAGGACGATGAAGAGGGACATCATGGCGGTGACGAAGTCGGCATAGGCCACCTTCCAGGCGCCGCCGTGGTGGCCGCCGTGGCCTTTGTTCTTCTTGATCACGATGATGGGTTGTCCCTTGGCCACCGACATATCTCCTTTTGCGGGTCGCGGCGGTCAAACCGCGCCTGGTACCTGTGCTACTCCAACGGTGCGGGGGTGTTTTTGCAGTTCTTTTCCATCTCGTCGAAGGTGGGGCGGAGATGTGAGGGGATGGCGCGGCGAGCCATTTCAATGGCGATCATGGGCGCGGAGCCTTTGAGGAACGAGAGCAGGAGCACGCGCAGGACCTGGAGGTACTCGTTGTGCGCGTCGGCGGTTTTGGCCATATTGGAGCTGATGGGGCCGACTACGCCGTAGCAGGCGAGGATGCCGAGGAAAGTTCCGACGAGGGCGGCGGCGACGTGCTCGCCGATCTCTTCGGGGGGACCGCCAAGCGCACCCATGGTGATGACGACACCGAGGACGGCGGCAACAATGCCGAGGCCAGGCAAGGCATCGGCCATGGTGGAGAGGGAGGCGATGGGGACGCTGGCATCGTGGTGGTGGACTTCGATATCGAGATCCATCATCTGATCCATGTCGAAGGGATCGACGCCGCCGGTGATGGCCATGCGGAGGGTATCGCAGACGAAGTCACAAGCGTGGTGGTCGGCGAGAAACTCGGGATAGTTTTTGAAGATGGTGCTCTCGATGGGCTTTTCGACATCCATTTCGACGCTGAGCAGGCCTTCCTTGCGCACCTTGTTGAGAAACTGGTACATCATTTTGAGGGTGCTGAGGTAGCGGGCCGGGGTGAAAGGCGAGCCCTTCATCACGGTGGTCAGGCTGGCGAGGATCTTCTTGAGGATGTCAACGGGATTGGCCACCAGGAGCGTCCCGAGGGCGGCGCCGGAAATGATGAGCAATTCGGCAGGCTGAAGGAGAACCGCTATGTGGCCCTTCTCCATGAGAAAACCGCCGATGATCGATGCAAAGACTACAACAATACCTATGATGGCAAACATTTTGGCCCCCCTGGAGCGGATGTAGTCTGATTACCACCTTCTTGAGAGCTCAAGAACATAGCGGCTTTTGCCCGTTCCATCAGATTGACGAGAGTTCCGCTGGCTTCCGACTGGGCGGAGCCGATGCTGACGGTGAGGGAGACGCGGTCGCCCCACCAGCGGAAGTCGGCGGTTCTGGCCAGTCCGGCGAGAGTGGCGGCGTGCTTGCCGAGCAACTCGGCGGTGCGCTCGTGAGAGATGATGAGGAACTCATCCTGTCCCCAGCGGCCGATTTCTTCGCCAGGGCGCAGGCCCTTGGCAAGGGCCCGGTGGACTTTTTCGAGCATGGCTTCGCAGGCGCCGATGCCGTGGGTTTTGCGGAGGTCGAGAGCCTGATCGACGGTGACCCAGAGGACGCCGAAGGCCGGTCCGCCATGGGTGAAGTCGTCGAAGATGCGCTGCAGGCGGTCTTCGATTTCGGTCTGACTGGCGCGTACGTCGAGATCCTCGCCGGCGTCGCCGCGCGGGAGTGCGTCGAGGGATTCCGTGGGATGGAAGACAATGGCGGTGCCGATGCGGCCGCCGAATCCGTCGCGGAGGACGGTGATGCGCGCCATGACGGGAACTTCATGGCTCATCTTGTGGCGGATGGCGGCGAGCGATCCTCGATCCAGGCGGTCGACCTGATCGAAGACAGTGCTGTCCTGAGGCGGCGTGTAATGGAGCAACGGTTCCAGTGCTTCCGGCAACGGACGGCCGACGAGATCGATCGACGGAAACCCGGAGATGGCTTCGGCGGCGGGATTCCAGTAGGCGACCAATCCTTCCTGTCCCAGGAGCCCAATCCCCTCCGGCACGCTTTCGAGCGTAGCCTCAAATAGTGCTGCGCGATCGGTCATTCGGTTCCTCTCCCTTTTCCTCATCGGCACGCGCGGGATCTACTTCAACAATGAATTGAGGAGAATGGGACAGTTTTTTCCCAGTCATTATGGTTCTGCAGTGTTTAGAGCGAAACCAGAGTTCCTGTGGCCCGGTGAGATTCGTGCAAGGTCGCCGCTCGCCTCACCCCACGGACAAAGACCTGTCCGTGGGGACCCCGGTCCCGATGGTCGCGTCAACTTTGGAGCAGTGCTTCCGGGATACACCTACTCTGGTTTCGCTGTAGGTGGCTGCGGGGGAAGGATATGGAGGGTGGAGGAACAAGGAGCGTGGCGAGGGTGGGGCTCCCGGATGGTCCGCGCACCGGGGTAAACCGGAGAATCCCCCTTCGGGTTCGCTCGGGGCAGGCTTTCGACTCCCTTCCCTTTCACGATGCTCGGGGATCGGTTTTTCAGAGTCCAGGGGGTGGGGAGGTCAGCTAGTGAGAACGCAGGCGGCGGATTCGCACGGGCCGTCAAGGGGCAGGCGAACGACGAAGCAGGTATTGCCGGGTCGGGAGGTGACTTCGACGAGGCCGCCGAACTTCTGGGTGACGATGCGGTGAACAATTTCCAGGCCGAGTCCGGTTCCCGAGCCCTGGGGCTTGGTGGTGAAGAAGGCCTCGAAGATGTGGGGGAGAACTTCGGGCGGGATACCGGGGCCGTGGTCGGCGATGCTTACGGCGAGGAAACCGGGCCGGGCGGAGTTAGCGGAGTTAGCGGAGTTAGCGGAGTTAGCGGAGTTAGCGGAGTTGGCGGAGTTGGCGGAGTTGGCGGCGGGAGGGGGGTCGATCCAGGTGGAGATTTCGATGGTGGATTCGTCGGGGGAAGCGTCGATGGCGTTGTCGATGAGGTTGGTCCATACCTGGCTGAGCGCGGAGCCGCGGGTTTGAATGGTGGCCGGAGAGGCGGCGAAGCGCTTTTCCACCTCGATTCGGCGGAGTCGAAGCTTGTGTCCGAGGATGGTGAGAGTGCTCTGGAGGCTTTCGTGGACGTTGGTTTCGCGGGAGGTGGAGCGCTCTTCGTAGGCGAATTTCTTGACGGCGAGAACGAGGTCGGAGACGCGGGTGATGCTCTCTTCGATTGCACCGACCAGGGAGACGCTGGAGACCAGAGCCTCAAGCCAGTTGAGGGCGTCGGAGAAACCGCGGCCTTCGAAAGACTCCTGCGCGCAGGCAAGCTCGTGCTGCTCGAATCCGATGGCGACCAGGGCGGGGCCGACGACGAAAGCGTTTTCCACACCCGCCGCGTCCAGCCATCCGGACATGGCCTCTTCGGCCTCGGACTGGGCGATGGTGCTGAGGGCGGGAGCGTGGGCGCTGCGGATGGCGTATTCGAGGAGGCGGCGCATGCAGTCGAGCTGGGCCTGAGTCTTGGGTTTACCGCTGGAGCGAAGGCTGAGTTCCTGGAGGCGCAAGAGGTTTTCGCGGAGTTGGGCGGCGGAGCGGCGGGCAGCGGAGCCGGGATTGTGCAGCTCGTGCATCAGACCGGCGGTCATGGCGCCGAGGGAGACCAGCTTTTCGCGGTGGAGGGCTTCCATCTGGAAGCACTGGACGCGCTGGGACATGTTGGCGAGAACGACCTTGCGGGCGGCGGGACAGCCGGCCAAGAGTTTCCAGAACTCGTTTTCGTCGAAGCGGACGAGCACGGATTCGCGGGTGGCGACGACAAAGACCGGGGCCTCCGCTTTGGCGGAGAGCATGGGGGCTTCGCCGAAGCCCTCGCCGGCATGGGCAATGCCGACGACGGTGCGGGAGCCGTCGGATTCGGGGCGTTCGGCGCGGATTTCGCCTTGCAGGACGAGCCAGTAGTAGAGGCCGGGATCGCCGGGCTGGACGAGGATTGCGCCCGCGCCGGCTCGGATGCGCTCGACGCGGTTGATTTGAACGCTGCCGCCGAGACCGCCGGGCCCGCAAAGGTCGGCCCCGGCAAAGATGTTTGTCTGGCGAAGAGCCGAAGCCATCTCTTCAAACGGAATCGATTCGATCTCGACGTTCGATATGGCCTGGCTCATCTTCCTTCTTTCCCCGGCTTCTTTCCTAGAATCAGAACGCCGCCAAGTGCTGGTGCACGAACTGGACGGCGATGGAACCCTCGCCAACCGCCGAGGCAACGCGCTTGACCGACCCGTGCCGCACGTCGCCGGCCACGAAGACGCCGGGAACGCTGGACTCGAGCAGAAACGGTTCGCGCCCCTCACGCCAGGTGGGAGGCAGCTTGCCGTCGCGAAGCAGATCGGGCCCGGCGAGCAGATAGCCGCTCTCATCGCGGAGGATAGACTCGGGCAGCCAACCAGTGCCGGGTTCCGCGCCAATGAAGACAAACACGGAAGAGGCGGGAACCTGGTACTCGCCTTGCGGGCCGCGCAGCAGCAAGGCCGTCAGCCGTTCTTCGCCAAAGGCTTCGAGCACCTGCGTCCTGGACTGCAACTGAATATTTGATGTGCGTTCGATCTCATCGATCAAATATTTCGACATGGTGGCGGAAAGACCGTCTCCGCGGACCAGCATGAAGACCTTGCGGGCGAATTTGGCGAAGTGGACGGCGGCCTGACCGGCGGAATTTGCGCCGCCGACGATGTAGACATCCTCGTCGCGGCAAGAGGCGGCTTCGACCAGGGCAGCGCCATAATAGATACCACGGCCGGTGAGGCGACCCGCGCCGGGCAGGTCGAGCTTGCGGTACTGGACGCCGGGTGTGAGCAGGACAGCGTGGCAGGAGACCTCGCGCCCGTCGGCGAGCTGGACAAAGCGGTACTGGCCGTCGATGCGCAGGCCAGTGGCGCGCTGAGTCAGGAACTCCGCGCCGAGGCGGGTGGCCTGGATGTGAGCGCGGCGGCCGAGGTCTGCGCCGGTGATGCCGGAGGGGAATCCGAGGTAGTTTTCGATGCGGGAGGTGGAACCGGCTTGTCCGCCGGGAGCTTCCGGCTCAATGACCAGCGTGCGGAGCCCTTCGCTTGCGCCGTAGACGGCAGCCGCCAGCCCGGCGGGGCCTGCGCCCACGACAACCAGGTCGTAAAAGTCCTGGGCGGCCTGGGTGCTGAGGCCGACGCGAAAAGCCAGATCCTCGGGCTCGGGATCGACGAGGGCGACGCCATCCGCAAAGAGGACGACGGGGAGGGTATGGGCGTCGATCTTATGCTCTTCAAGGAGTTTGACCGCCTCGTCGCTGGAGGCGATGTCCAGCCAGCGGTAGGGGACATGGTTACGGCTGAGGAAGTTGCGGACGCTGTGATCGCGGAGGGACCAGCGATTGCCGATGACGCGAAGGCCCTCGAAGGGAGGAACAAAGCCGGCCTGCCAGTCCTCAAGGAGGTCGGTGAGGACGGGGTAGAGCTTTTCTTCCGGGGGATCCCAGGGCTTGCTGAGGTAATAGTGGATGCGGGCGGTGTTGATGGCCTGGATGGCGGCCTCGGTGTCGGCATAGGCGGTGAGCAGGACACGGCGGGCGTCGGGATAGAGGGCGCGGGAGCGCTCAAGGAAGTCGACGCCGGACATGCCGGGCATGCGCTGGTCGCTGAGGAGCAGGGCCACAGGCTCGTGGCGCGTGTGGAGCTGAGCCAGGGTATCCAAGGCAGCGTGACCGCTGGCGGCGCGCATGACCCGGTATTCCGCCCCGAAGCGGCGGCGCAGGTCCTGCACCACGGCCTCCAAAACGCTGGTATCGTCGTCTACAGCAATAAGAATTGGCCTGACCATGCGCCCTCGGATGTGTATGCTCCCAGTCTACGACCGCGCCGCGACCGGCAGGCGGTGCTTCGACTCGCGTGGAGTAGATGAAAATTGGTGGCACCTGCGTCAAGAAGGCATTAATCTTAATCGCAAGGAATTCCTGCATTGATCACGATTCCATTTTGATCCAGTGACGAAAGGAATGCGCCTCGATTTGAGTGTCTCAAATTAGGACATCTCCAGCGAAATGCGTCATTCTGCCGATAGCTTGAGAGTGGCGAAATCGGTGTTCCGAGTCCGCACCGGCGGTGCTGGTTTTGCCCGAGAGAAGAACCGAGTCGGCTCCACTTGGTGGAGCACTGAAGCGGATGAGGCGCACAACATGAACAAAGTCATACTGGCCGATTCACAGGCGATTTTTCGAGCAGGAACGGCGAAGGTGCTGGCAATGGACGAGGATCTGCGCATCATTGCGCAGTGCACGGACCTCGAACGGATGCTGCACGCCATTACCACCTTTCCTTCGTCGATTGTGCTGTTTGCGGCGTCTTTGCGGCCGGAGCTCGCACGGCTGCGGACGATGCTGGAGTCGGTGGGGAGCCGGGGCATCGTCATCGCCGAGAACAATGAGGCAGCGGGAACGTATATTCAGCATGGTTTCCGCGGGGTGGTGTATCGCAGCGTGACCGGGCCGGCGCTGATGGAGTGCGTACGCAGGGTGGCGGAGGGGGATGTATGGATGCCGCCGCAAATGATGCACGTGGAAGCGCACGACGAGGACATGGTGGGCGCGCGGGTACGGGACCGGCTGACGCCGAAGGAAATGCGAATTGTGGCGCTGATTGTGCAGGGCTGCAAGAACCGCGAGATTGCGACCCGGCTGAAGACCACCGAACAGGTGATCAAGAATTACCTGCGCTCGATTTATGACAAGACCGGGGTGGGCGACCGGCTGGAGCTTGCGCTGTTTACGATTCACCACCGGGTTCTGGCGCAAGCGGCCGCGGAAGTGGGGAGCAAGCTGGAAGCCGAAGAGCAAGCGTGTCCTCCAACTGCCGTGGCGTAACGCGGCAAGGCTGAGCATTTGAGTTCAAAAAGGCTGCCCGAAAGGGCAGCTTTTTTGTTTTGGGCAGTGCTGCGCGCACGGCGGGTGAACCGGTTCAGCCGCTTTGGACGAAATTCGAGGGTAAGCACACGGGGTTGTGGTCCGTGCTTTCCCAGGTCCCCAAACGCGGGGGACCTGGGGCACCCATCGTTCGTGCCTGTGCAAGCGGGGGGGTGATTCGAGGCAATCGCATGAAACTCGCGGAACTGCGATTAGGTGCTTTGGAAGGGCACGACTTTAGTCGTGGCACATAGGAGCCCGAGAATCCCGGGCTTCAGCCCCTGAGGGAATATCTGAAACTGTCAAAAAACGTCCCTCGGCGGCTAAAGCCGGTACCCTTTGGTCCTCGCAATCGGCACGGCTGAAGCCGTGCCCTTTCAAAACAGTTGCTCCTCGTGGTTCACCAGCTTCATGCGATTGCCCTGCCGGTGATCGCGACGTGGGGCACCCCCATGAGCGCCTGTTTATACTGAGGTGTTTGGATCAGACGCGCGGGCCGGGGAACGGCGCGGCGCAAGGAGCGGGTTTTGGGCGAGACCGTACAGGCAGAGATCGGCATTATCGGCGGCAGCGGGCTCTATTCGATGCCGGGGTTCACGAACGTACGCGAGGTGAAGGTGGAAACGCCGTTCGGCGAGCCTTCAGAGAATTTCGTGCTGGGCGAGTTGGAAGGGCGCAAAGTGGCGTTCCTGGCGCGGCATGGACGGGGGCACAAGCTGTTGCCTTCGGAACTGAACTTCCGGGCCAATATCTATGCCATGAAAAAACTGGGCGTGGAGCGGATTCTGTCGGTTTCGGCGGTGGGTTCGCTGAAGGAAGAACACAAGCCGACGGACTTTGTGATTCCCGACCAGTTCATCGACCGGACTTTCCATCGCGTATCGACGTTCTTTGGCGAGGGGATCGTGGGTCATGTGGCGTTCGGCGACCCGGTGTGCGCGACGGTAGCCAAGGCTGCGGCGGCGGGGTGCGCAGCGGCAGACGTGGTGGGCAAGCTGGGCGGGACCTACGTGTGCATGGAAGGACCACAGTTCTCGACCAAGGCGGAATCGAATCTGTACCGCTCGTGGGGCGCGGACGTGATCGGCATGACCAACCTGCAGGAGGCCAAGCTGGCCCGCGAGGCGGAGATCTGCTACGCGACGGTGGCCATGGTTACCGACTACGATTGCTGGCGCGAAGGACACGACTCGGTGACGATCGAAGAGATTGTGCGCGTGCTGCACCAGAACGCGGCGAATGCGGCGCTGGTGGTGAAGGCCGCGGTGGCCGCGTTGCCGAAGGAACGGACGTGCGCGTGCGCGACGGCAGCGCAATACGCTGTGCTGACGGCTCCGGATGCGATTCCGGCGGCGGCGAAGGAGCGGCTGGCGCTGCTGTTTGGGAAGTATTTGAGATAAGACGCAATCGGTAATCGACGAGAGAATCGGCGGTATACTGTAGGCACGAAAGATTCATACGCCCGCGGAGGTTGCGATGAAAAAAGATATTTTGCGCGAAGCTAACTATCGATACAACTTCGACCGGGATATTTATTTCAATCGCAAGGCGAAGAAGGCTTTTAGCTTGGAGTTTGTTGACGATAAATCGGAAGAGGTACTGCGTCAGAGCATTCAGGAACCGACCGACGGCAGCGCGTGGAAGTTCTATTTCAACTCCGACCCCTCCGAGGGCGTAAAGCGTGTGTTGGAACAAGTGCTTGGATGATGCCCGAGCGCCCGGTTGACGAACGTCCGATCGTGAATCAGCTTCGAGAGGAGTATTTCGACCTTCTCCCTGATATCCGCCGAGTTGTGTTTCAGCTCGAAGCTGAGATTCGCTATCACACTCTTTCAACACTGCACAAGTTGAAACACTATGAGCAACTGGTGGTGAAGTCGCGCGTCAAAGAGTGCGAGAGCGCGCTGAAATCTCTCCGACGCAGACAAGAGGGAGGAACCTTCGATCCAGAACGACCGGGGATCTATTCCCTGACGTCCCTGCCAGATTTGGCGGGGGTTCGAGTGCTTGTATTTCCGCGCGGCGTTTTGAACGAAGTGGAAGGAGAGCTACATACACGCTTCACTGACTGGACCCCTGATCCGGTCCGAGATGAACGAGGGGCCGTTCTGGCCCATAAGTACTTTGGTAAATGCTTCGATGTGAGTTCCAAGATACATGCCGAATATCAAGTGGTGCCGATGTTAATTGGCCTTTACTGGGACGTTGAGCATTCCGCCATTTATAAGCCCACTCCGACCGTAAAGGGCAAAGCAAATTCCGAGCCGATGAAAGACCTGAACGCGAAGGTTGTACGTGCTCTCTTGGACTTCGAGGCCGAGTTTGAGCGATTCGTTCAGGACTAAGCTCAATCACCTTCATAGATTTCAAAACGAGTTAACAGAATTGCGAGAGGAATAATTCATGGCGATTACGGTAGTGGGCAGCGTGGCGTTTGATTCGATTGAGACCCCTGCGGGGATGCGGGAACGCTGCCTGGGCGGAGCGGCAACCTATTTTTCGCTGTCGGCGAGCTTCTTTACCGATGTGCGGGTGATCGCCGTGGTGGGCGAGGACTTTGGACCGGCGGAAGAGGCCGTGTTTGTGGCGCATAAGATCGACACGCGCGGGATTGAAAGGACGGCGGGCAAGAGCTTCTTCTGGGCCGGGTCGTACATGGAGAATCTGAACGAGGCGAAGACGCAGATCACGGATCTGAATGTTTTTGCGACCTTCAATCCGCAGATTCCGGATGCCTATCGCGACTCGGATTTTCTGTTTTTGGCGAATATCGATCCGGTGCTGCAGCGGCGGGTGCGGGAACAGATGCCGGACGTGAAACTGGTGGCTGGCGACACCATGAACTACTGGATCAACGACCATCGGGCGGCCTTGCTGGAGATGCTGAAGGGGCTGGACATTCTGCTGATCAACGACACCGAGACGCGCGTACTGGGCGAGAACAAGAACCTGGTGAAGGCGGCGCGGGCGGTGATGGCGATGGGGCCGGAATCGCTGGTGGTGAAACACGGCGAGTATGGGGCGACGCTGTTTCAGGGAGCATCGCTGGACGGGGAGAGCGCGGCGGGGACGTTTCGCGCGCCGGCGCTGCCGTTGGAAGAAGTTGTGGATCCGACCGGCGCGGGCGACAGCTTTGCCGGAGGATTCTTTGGGTATCTCGCGGCGCAGAAAGAGATCACCGCAGAGAGCTTTCGGCGGGCGATGTTCTATGGCAGCGTGATGGGCTCGTTTGCCTGTGAGCGCTTCGGGACAGAGCGACTGCAGGAGCTGACGCGGACGGAAATCGATGCACGATTCGAGCAGTTCCGGGCGCTGACACATTTGGATTGATGATCTGTGGTTTGATAGTGCTCGCGGTTTCCCACCCAAGCCGCAAAAGGCAAGACGCAGGTTCTTCGACTCCGCTGCGCTTCGCTCAGAATGAAAGGTGCGGTTGAGGTTCGTGCTTTCCCAGGTCCCCAAATGCGAGGGACCTGGGGCACCCAGTTTTTTGGCTGATGATTCAATCCAAGTGCTGAAGATTTGAGAGAACGATGGATGCAAGAGGCAGGCAGATTGCGCGCAGCGAATGGCTGGCCGTGTGGGTTGGGTGCGCGGCCGCGTCCGTCGGGGCGCTTTGGTGGAGCTGGCAGAATCACGCGCTGCTGAATTATGGCGACGCGCTGGCGCATCTGCACATTGCGCGGCGGGTGTTCGACTCGCACCAGCCGCGGCTGTCGCAACTGGGCTCGGTATGGCTGCCGCTGCCTCACCTGCTGATGCTTCCCTTTGTGCAGGTGTATAGCTGGTGGGCCAACGGCGCGGCTGCGCTGCCGGCCTCGATGCTGGCGTATATCGCAAGCTGCATTGGAATGTACCGGCTGACGCGGCGCTGGCTGGAGCCTGCTCCGTCCATGCTGGCGTTGGCGTTTTTTGCTCTGAATCCCAACCTGCTTTATCTGCAGACCACGGCGATGACCGAGCCGCTGTTTGTGTGCGAGATGGTGTGGGTTGCGCTGTGGATGGTGGAGTGGCGGCAGAGCCTGGACAAAGCGCCGGAGCGCGCCGCGCGGTTGCAGACTTACATTGCCACTGTGCTGGTGGCGGCGGTGTTTACCCGCTACGACGGCTGGATCATGGCGCTGCTGGCGTGGACCGGGATCGGGCTGGCGCTGCTGCGGCGGGGCAGGCTGAAGTCCGCCGGGTTCTGGGTGGCAAGCGCGTTTGTGGTGGCCGCTCCAATTACGTGGTTCGTGTATAACTCGGTGTGCTTCGGAGACTGGCTGGAGTTTGCGCGTGGGCAGTACTCGGCGAGGGCCATCGAGATTCGCACGGCGACGCCGGGATCGGGTCCGCCGCATCCGGGCTGGCACAACATGTGGGTTTCACTGCTGTTCTTTGTGAAGGCGGCGGAGATGGATGCAGCGGCCGCGGCGTGGGGAAATCGCCTGCTGATAGTCAGCGCGCTGGGAACCGCATGGGCGTGGCTGACGCAACGACGGCGCGGATTTTTGTGGGCGCTGCTGCTGTGGCTCCCACTTCCCTTCTATGCCTATTCCATCGCCTATAGCTCGGTGCCGATCTTTCTGCCGCCTTGGTGGCCGCACTCCTGGTACAACACGCGGTATGGAATGGAATTGCTGCCGGCGCTGGCGCTGGGCGCGGGCTTCGCATCGCATTGTCTGCTGGCAGCGGTTGGGGAGTTCAAGCGGGAATGGGTGAAATATGCGGCGGGAATGCTGCTGGCCGTGCTGGTGTGGAACGCGGTCAAGATGGTGCATGAGCATCCGCTGACGTACGTGGAAGGGGTCAAGAATCTGGATTCGCGGCGGGCGCTGGAAGAGCGGATTCCGCCAGTGCTGCAAGCGGAACTGGCGAAGCAGCCAGGAGGCTTGGTGTTGATGGATACTTCGGTGTTTCCCAGCCTGGTGGCGCAGACGGGAATTCCCTTCCGGCAGACGATCAACGAGGCGGATCTGGATGTGTATGAGCGCGCGCTGGAGGCGCCTTCGGCGAATGCCACGTTGGTGCTGGCCTTTGACGGCGATGCGATCGATCGCGCGGTCAAGGCGCATCCCGCGGGGTTGCGGGTGGTTGAGCGGTTTGAATGGAGCGAACAACCGCCGGCGACGCTTTACGTCACCGACTCCGCGCTCTTTCATATGACAAAGCGAGACGATTGATGGGGTCCATGAATAGGGAGATTGCCTGCGGGAGGCCGGTTGAGGTCAGTGGTCTCCCAGGTGCCCAAAGGCGAGGCACCTGGGGCACCCGCCGGATTCCTAATGGGGCTCGTGCGTTCCCTGGTCCCCAAATGCTAGGGACCAGGGGCACCCAGGTTTGATCGTCTGACCGAGGTTTCATTTCCGGAAGGCGGATGAGGTTCGTGCATTCCCACCCTAGCCGCAAAAACAAAGGCGCGGCGAGGGTGGGGCACCCGGCTGATGCGGGGATGGCGAGTCAGCAAGTTGGCGGCTGCATCAACAGAGGAACGGAGAGGCCCGTGGACGACTCTTATCTCTTACAAAGCAGGCCTGCGGCGCTCGAAAGACGGGGCTAAGCGGTGGTAGCATCTGGCAAGGACACACGATGACATCGACCCTGGCACAATTCGCGGAGCCTTTTTCGTTCGACCGGCTGCAGCAGCTCGTTGTGATCGACGGGGCCATTGGCCGATTGCCGATGGCTTGCGCGCTGGGCGGGATGGTTGGGCTGGAGCGGGAGATCAGCCGCAAGGCTGCAGGTGTGCGCACCAATCTGCCGATCTGCATGGGCGCGGCGTTCTTTACGCTGTTGTCGGCAGTGCTGGCGGGCGATGCCAATCCCGACAAGGGACGCGTGGCATCGAACATTGTGCAGGGCATCGGATTTCTGGGTGCGGGACTGATCATCCACAACCGCAGCCGGGTGAGCGGGTTGACCAGCGCGGCAACGGTGTTTGTGGTGGCCTCGATCGGCATGGCCTGCGGCGCGGGACTCTATGGAGCGGCGGCGATGGCCGCGGTGGTGGTGGTGTTGGCGCTGGAACTGGTGGGATTGCTGGAGCGCCGGTTCAACCTGAAGATTTATCCGCTGGTGTATGAAGCGCGCGGAGGTGACCAAACGCGCATGCTGGAGTCCATTCTGAACGCAATGGACCGGAGCGGCGAACGGCTTGCCGGGGTGGAACGCGACACCATCGGCGCATTGGAGCGGGTGAGCTTTACGCTGACCGCGACCAAGAAGCAGCATGAGCGGATCAACAAGACGTTGCTGGCCGAACCGGCCATCGAAACGCTCCACACTTATCGCGATCCGGAGGAAGATTGATTCCCTTTACCAAAGCACACGCCTGTGGCAACGACTTCTTGATCGTGACTGAAGAAGCGGCCAAGGGGCAGGACTGGGCGCAACTGACACAGCGGCTTTGCGCGCGCAATACCGGCATCGGGGCGGATGGAATTGAGTTCTTTGCCTGGACGGGACCGCGTGCGGGTCGCGTCAAATTGCATAATTCGGATGGGTCGATCGCCGAGATCAGCGGCAACGGCACGCGCTGTGTGGCGGCGTGGATGGCGCGGGAGAAACACGTGCAAGCCGGCGACGAGTTGGAGATCGAGACCGATGCCGGGGTGCGCGTTTGCCGGGTGAACGCCGTAAGCCAGACAGGCAATTCCGGCGAGGACGGGTTTAGCTATGTCGGGTTTTCTGTGCAAGTCACGACCGGGATGGGCGTTCCCAGCTTCGCCGAGCGCACGGTGACCATTCCGGGCGGGCAGCAGGTGCGAGGCGTAGAGGTTTCCACCGGCAATCCTCATTTCGTGATTGTGGTGGACAATGCGGAGTTTAAGGTGGAGGGGCAAACGTGGCAGAGCGTGGGCCAGCAGATCTGCTTTCATCCCGACTTTCCGTACCAGACGAATGTGGAGTTCTTGCGGGTGGTGAGCCCAAACGAGATCGAGATTCGCATCTTTGAGCGGGGAGCGGGGCCGACGACTTCGTCGGGTACCGGCTCTTCGGCGACGGCGACGGCGGCGCTGGCTTTGAACGGCTGTAAATCGCCATTGACGGTGGTTGCGCCTGGCGGCGCGCAAACCGTGGCCTGGGACGCTTCCGGCACGGAGCTCTTTTTGACAGGGCCAGCCGCCCTGATCGCGCATGGAGAGGCATGGTAAGAATGTCTGCCCTGTTCAAGACCAAGCCGGTGATGTCCGACAAGTCACTGATTTCGCTTGCCCAGGTGATGCCGAATGCAGGGATGCGCATCGTTGCGCCGGCGTCTTCGGCAAAGGTGGAAGTGGCGCAGCTGGCACTGTCCAAGCTGCGCTCCATGAGCTTTCAGCCGCGCTTCGGTCAGCACGCGTTCCGGAAAGGCCCGCTGTTTTTCGCGGGCACGGCGTCGCAACGGCTGCAGGACCTGCACGATGCCTTCGCAGACGAGAATTCGAGCGTGGTGGTGTGCCTGCGGGGCGGATACGGATCGAACTACCTTCTGGACGGGCTGGACACCGAGCTGATTCGCAGTCACCCGAAGCCGTTTCTGGCCTACAGCGATTTGACCGGCATCCAACTGCACCTGCTGGACAGCATCGGGCTGCCCGCTTTTCATGGGCCGATGGCGGCAACGGATTTTGCCGTGGATAACGGCATCCACACGGCGAGCCTGCTGGCCGCGCTGGGCGGAGAGCCGTATAGCGTAGGCGACGCCGAAGGCATGCGGGCGCTGAAGATGGGCGAGTTGGACGAGCCAGTGACGGGGATTCTGTATGGGGGCTGCCTGAGCATCCTGGCGTCGCTGGTGGGCACGCCGTGGGAGCCGCAGACGGAAGGCAAGCTGCTGTTTCTGGAAGACACGGGAGCCAAACCCTACCAGATCGACCGGATGCTGTGGCAGTTGCGCCATGCGGGCAAGCTGGAAGGGATCAAAGGTGTGATCTTTGGCGAGATGCCGGACTGCAGTTCGCCGGGCGCGTCGGTGAATCTGCTGGAAGAGGTGATTTTGCAGCACTTTGAGGATATGGATATTCCGATCGCCATCGGGCTGAGGAGCGGGCACGTTTCGCGGCAAAATGTGACGCTTGTTTTCGGCGTGGAAGCCGAGCTGGAAATGGCGGGACTTCCAAGGCTCACCCTGCGGGGGACTCGATGAGCTGGACGGGAAAGCGGCCGATACACATTCATTTGAGCGGGATTTGCGGAACGGCGATGGCTTCGCTGGCGGGATTGCTGCAACTGCAAGGACACCGGATCACGGGATCGGACAAGGCGGCGTATCCGCCGATGAGCGACCAGCTTGCGCAGATGGGGATTGCAGTGCTGGAACCCTACGCCGAGTCCAACCTCGATGCAAAGCCGGATCTGGTGGTGATCGGCAACGCGCTCTCGCGGGGCAATCCCGAAGTGGAGCGGGTGCTGGACGAGCGGATTCCGTTTACCTCGATGGCGGCGCTGCTGAAGGAGGAGTTCCTCCGCGGCCGCACCTCGCTGGTGGTGGCCGGCACGCACGGCAAGACGACGACGACAAGCATGCTGGCCTGGATCTTCCAGACTGCCTCCAAAGAGAATGCGGCGCTGGAGCCGTCGTTTCTGATTGGCGGCGTGGCGGAGAACTTCGGCACCAGCTACCAGTTAAAGCCGACCGGGACGTTCATCCTGGAGGGCGACGAGTACGACACGGCGTTTTTCGACAAAGGCCCCAAGTTCCTGCATTACTTTCCCGATGGGCTGATCCTGACGCACGTGGAGTTTGACCATGCGGACATCTACGCGGACCTGGAAGCGGTGAAGACGGCCTTCAAGCGGCTGGTGAACCTGGTTCCGCGGCGCGGGCTGATGGTGGCCTATGACGGCAGCGAAAACGTGACGGAATGCGTGAGCAAAGCGCTTTGCCGGGTGGAGCGGTACGGATTCAAGGCCGAGTCGGAGTGGCAGATCCGCAATCTGCGCAATGAAGGCGGCGTGAGCCTGTGGGAAGTGTGGCACGACGGCGCGCTGTGGGCCGAACTGACGATGCCGCTGGGCGGCGAACACAACGTGCTGAACGCGACGGCGGCAGCGGCGCTGGCCTGCGGGCAGGGCGCGAGCCGCGAGGCGATTGCGGAGGCGCTGGCCACGTTCAAGAGCGTGAAGCGACGCCTGGAAGTGCGCGCCGAAATAGACGGCGTGACCATCATCGACGACTTTGCGCATCATCCGACGGCGATCCGGGAAACGCTGCGCGCGTTGCGAACGATTTACCCGCAGGGGAGATTGTGGGCGATCCTGGAACCGCGCTCGAACACGCTGCGGCGCAAGGTGCTGGCGGGGGACCTGATAGCGAGCCTGCAAATGGCCGACCGGGTCGTGCTGGCGGGGGTGTACCAGCAGGCGCGGATTCCGGAGCCGGAACGGTTGCACCCGGAAGAAGTGGTTGCGGCACTGAATGCGGCTGGGACTCCTTCGGTGCTTTGTCCCGATGTGGAAGCGATTTTGAATGAGGTGGTTCCCCAGCTAGCCCGTGGCGACGTGGTTGCGATACTCTCCAATGGCGGCTTCGACGGAATTTACGAGAAGCTGCCGGCCCGGCTGAGCGACCGCTTTTCGCAGGGAGCATGAGGCACGCTTGATCCACTCACTGATCTTCATCGTCAACATGTTTGTGCTGGGCATTCCGACGGCCCTGTTTTTTATCCCGTGGTGCTGGCTGACGGGCGACGTGGGGCCGCTTTACCGCGGCACCCGCTTCATGCTCTGGAGCAGTTGCCGGCTGGCGGGCGTGCGCTTCCATACGGTGGGCCGGGATCGGGTTCCCCGCGACCGCGCGTGCATCTTCGTGGCCAACCACGTGTCGAACCTCGATCCGCCGGTGCTGATCTCGCTGATTCCGGGACGTACCGCGGCGTTCATGAAGCGCTCGCTGATGAATCTGCCCGTGCTGGGCACCGGTTTCAAGCAGGGCGACTTCGTCGCAGTAGACCGTAACGGCTCGGCGGCCGACGCGCAAAAGAGCGTGGAAGCGGCCGGGCGCGCGCTGGCCAAAGGCGTGCACTTTACCGCCTTCGCCGAGGGCACTCGCTCCCGCGACGGGCGAATGCTACCCTTCAAGAAAGGCCCGTTCTACCTGGCCATGGCAACCGGCGCGCCGGTGGTTCCAGTGTCGATTCACGGTACCGAGGGCTTCTTGCGCAAGGGCAGCCTGCGCATTTACCCGGGAACAGCGGAGGTTATCTTCCATCCGGCGGTCGAGCCGGCTTCGTTTGCCACGCGCGAAGAGTTGATGCAGACCGTGCGGGCAATGATCGCCAGCGGCTTGCCGGAGTGGATGCGGACGTAGGCTGCCGGGAGCGGCTTACGCAAGGGAACGAGCTCTGAAAGCTGGAGGAACCTGCCGCACGCGCCAGCGGTTCCCACGATTGAATTCACCGGCGCGGCAGCAGTACTCACGGAAGACCCATGTTTCGCACACTCCTGGTTTTGATCGTTATCGTCGCGCTCAGCATCCCCACAGCGCTGATTTTCATCCCACTGGCGCTGCTGACCGGCTCTGTGGGACCGCTTTACGTGGTAAGCTGCGGGATTGTGCGCGCGGGCTTTTTTGTGGCCGGCATCCGCATCCGGGTGGAGGGCCTGGAACAAGTTCCGGCGGGCCAGGCTTGCATCTTCATGGCCAACCACGTCTCCAATCTGGATCCGCCGGCGCTGATTCCGCGGGTTCCGGGACGGACGGCGGCGTTCTCCAAGAGGTCGATCATGAAGATCCCGGCGCTGGGCTGGGCAATGCGGCTGGGCGATTTTATCCCTGTGGACCGCAACGGCAACGTGGAAAGCGCGCAGAACAGCATTGCCGCGGCCAGGGTGGTTCTGGCCAAGGGATTGCACATCACGACCTTTGTGGAGGGCACGCGGTCCAAAACGGGGCGCATGCTGCCGTTCAAGAAAGGTCCGTTCTATCTGGCCAAGGAGACCGGCGCGCCGTGCATTCCGGTGTCCATCCACGGCACCGAAGTGCTGATGGCCAAGGGCAGGATGGAGATCCACCCGGGCAAGGTGCGGATCGTCTTCCATCCGCCCATTCAGCCGCAGGATTTTGAAACGCGCGAGGATCTGCTCGCGGCGGTGCGGGCAGCGATTGCTTCGGGGCTACCGGAGTGGATGCGGGCGTAAACGGCGGGGAATACGAAAGGGTACCCTTTTCAGAGTAGAGCGGAAGACCTTATACCGGGCGCCTGCGGCGTGAAATACCGGCATCGATGACCAGCGCAGCGACGAGCAGATAAAGCAAAAGCCCCGCCTTGCGGCAGGGCTGACGTTACACAATTCCGATTGAGCGGGTGACAGATGAACCCCTTTATTTAGCACCCAAAGCTTTTTTGTATTCATCCGTGTCACGGATGGATACGTACCCGTCTGGCAACTCATCGCCAGGATCAGGAGCATTCTGAGTTGGCCGATCCAAGATCGCAAGTGCTCGTGAAATACGTGCCGCAGTTGGTTTCGGACGAGTTGCTAGCCATTCATCATGCTGGAGATGTGCAAGCTTCTCTGCAACGGCAACATTGATGAACTGGTTAAGAGAGACGCCCTCTTTTAGAGAGAAATCTTCGGCCACCCTCCGCACGGATGGCATGAGACGGAGCGGGAATTTACTGATTACGCTCTTCTTCTTCCGATTAGCTGGCATGATGGGATGTCCCCTTTCTAAAAGCAATCAAAAAGTCCCTTGGGGTCAACACTTGAATCCCGAACCGTTTTGCCGCCGCCCTAAAGTCCTTGATGTTATTTGTCACAACGGCATCGGCTTGGCCATTGATCGCAACATCCAGAACCATGTCGTCGTTTCCGTCCTGGGAGAGTGGTCGATGCTTGATTCGCACCAAAACTGGATCTGCTATGGATTCCAGCATTTCTATGGTGGCTTCCGCATCTTCCGATGTTCTCCCGGATGCCGCAATGTGCTGCGGGCGTAGAGCCACATCCCGATACTCGCAGACCAGTTTGTAATCCACCAGCAATGTCAGCTTCCGTAGCGCCGCCAAGCGGACAATTTCAGCGGCAGCCCCAGTGCTTGAACGAATTGCGCTGATGAGTGCTGCAGTATCGAGCACGACTGTCACTACCGCATGATATCACTGGTGGCCCCATCTTTGGCGCTATTCTCTAATTAGATTAGATGGTTAGCCAGTTGACGGACTGCCGGCCAACCGAATCCCTCTTCGGAACTGACCCGCGAATTCGGTCGCGCAAACGTCTCCGGTTACGGCAACTCACAGCGGGGAGAGCAGACCATGGCAGTGCTAGAATCCGCTGTATGAATGAGCGTGAGGAATTTCTCCAACACTTCAGGTCCGTGTTCGTCACGATAGTTGAACGGCTCGACACGATGACGGAAAGCCAGGTGTTGGACGGACTACTGGAAGTGAAGGCCGCGCGAAGCGTTTACAAAGAGGCGCTCACTGATGGAATCGAGGCGATGAGTCAGGCCAGGCCCCTGGAGCGACCTCGATTCGATTGGGCCCCGCACGATACTCAAGAGGCATTGGTTCACTTCGGTTCCGTTCAGTCCTTTTTCAGTTCCGTTCATAAACTCAAAACGCGGGCGGGAGCAAGAGCACTTCCGGGCAGACGTCACCCTTTCGGCTCTCTTGAGGATGCGCTGAATGAGCGGCTTGGTTCGCTAAGGAAACGGCCGGGCGGCAATGCCTAGCAGTTTCATGTGCAGAAGCAGAGTTGTTCCTTTGTGTCATGTCTTTGTTGTAGCGATCCGCTTCTCGCGAAGGACAAACGCTCAGCGATGACGGGAGCGGACGGGATTAGAGGCTGTGATTGGCGGCGGCGGGGTGATGGGCTTCGGCTGGGGTGGGGGACAACTCGCGGGCGGCGGCGGTGGACTCGCGCACGATGAGCGTGGGCTTGACGGCGACGCGGGCGGGTCCGGCGGTCTGGGTGCGGATCTGCGCGAGGACCAGTTCGGCCGAGAGGCGGCCCATTTCGTGGAGCGGCTGGCGGATGGTGGTGAGGCTGGGAGTCTGGAAAGCCGCCGAGGGAATGTCGTCGAAACCGACCACGGAAACGTCGTCGGGAACGCGCAGGCTGGCGTCGTGGAGGGCGCGGGTTGCGCCCATGGCCGCCATGTCGTTGAAGGACAGTAGGGCGGTGAAGCTGTGATGGTGGGCCAGCAACTGCTGCACAACCGGGTAGCCCAGCTCGGGAGAGGTGAGATCGCGCTCCAGCTGGATGGTGAGCTCAGGGCGGACGATGAGGCCGAGATCGCGGGCCACCTTGACGGTAGCCTCCCAGCGGGGTGCGGAGTCGGAGCTGTAAGGCTGGCCGCGCATGAAGGCGAGATTGCGATGGCCGAGGTCGTAGACGTGGCGCAGGGACTGCTCGGCGGCGGTATGGTGATCGAGGACGACGTTGGTGACGCCCTGCACGCGGCGATGTCCGGCCACCGAGACGGCGGGAACCGGCAGCGGATGGTCCAGATGGGTATCGACGAGGATCAGCCCCTCTGCGCCGCGGGCGACCAGCATGCGCGGGTAGGTCTCGATGAGATCGGCGCGGTGCCGGTGATGGGCGATGAAGTAAAAATACTCATTTTCAAGAAGATAGTCGCCGATGCCGCTCATCACCTCGGAGTGGTAGCCGTCGGCGAGCACGGGGACCATGATGCCGATGGTCATGGTGCGCCGGCTGCGCAGAGAACGGGCGACCAGGCTGGGATGATAGTTGAATTTGAGGGCGGCTGCACGGATGCGCTCGCGGGTGGCCTCGGGAATGGAGCGGCCAGGAACGTCGTTGAGCACGACAGAGATGGTGGTGGGGTCGAGCTGGAGGTAAGCCGCGAGCGTTTTCAGCGTCGCCGGCTTGGCTGCCGGAAGCGGGCTAACCTCTTTCTTCTCCATGCTTCCATGATAGCGCCCACGGAAGGCGTGCTTATAAGGAAGGCACAAAGATTGCCGAGAGTTCGATCGCAAACGGGACGATTCGCCTTTAACAGGCTGCGGAAAAAGGCTGGATTCTGGGTGGAATACGGAAAATGATACCTCAGGGGCTAAAGCCCCCGCCTCATTCTATGGGACTTGTCGGCACGACTGAAGTCGTGCCCTGACGCTTCTTGCCTTCCCGATGCGGTTTTTCCGCAGCCCGTAAAGCCCCGTTCATTTCGATGGCTTTATCGAGACGGCTGAAGTCCTGCCCTGACGCTT
>Ga0181516_10001010_pt1 | contig 22751 bp, 19 predicted proteins | sample PEATcosm2014_Bin_25_FD_121104 | JGI IMG/M metagenome (GOLD analysis project Ga0181516, IMG submission 121104) | Peatland microbial communities from MTU Mesocosm Facility, Houghton, MI, USA - PEATcosm2014_Bin01_10_metaG | ecosystem: Environmental > Terrestrial > Soil > Wetlands > Peat | place... | reverse complement strand
CTCAACGTTACACCGGACTCTTTTTCAGACGGAGGCCGCTATCTCTCCTCCGATGCCGCCATCGCTCACGGCATCGGCCTGATCGATGAAGGCGCGGACATCCTAGACATTGGCGGCGAGTCCACCCGTCCCGGCACTCCCGTCTCAACCTCCCAGCGTCCATCTCGTCCCGGAGCAGTCTCCGCCGACGAGGAACTCGCGCGCGTACTCCCGGTCATCGAGGCCATCAAGCGCGAGCGCCCGTCGTCCGTCCTATCCATTGACACCTACAAGGCCCACGTCGCGCGCATCGCCATCGAGTCCGGCGTCGAGATCGTCAATGACGTGAGCGGATTCACCTGGGACTCCGACATGGCAGACACCATCGCCCAGCGTCCCTGCGGCGCGATCCTCATGCATACCCGCGGACTGCCGGAGGAGTGGAATGCCCAACTCCCCGCCGCCGACATTGTCTCGCTCGTCCGCGAAGAGCTCCGCGCCCATCTCTCCGACGCGCTCGATCATGGCATCGCCCGCCGCGCCATCGTCATCGACCCAGGCTTCGGCTTCGGCAAGAATTTTGACGAGAACTACCTTCTGCTCGCCCGCTTCGCCGATTTCCACATCCTCGGATGCCCGCTGCTCGCTGCTGTCTCGCGCAAGGGATTCCTTGGCCAGACGGTCGCCGCCAGCGTGGCCCTGCTGGAAGCCGAGTCGAACGGGTGGCCAACATCCGCCCCTCTATTGGGCGAACATGGGGGGAGCAACGGTGCAAACACGGAATCGCCAAGTTCCTCCACCATCCTCTCTCCGCCACCATCCGCTCGCGAAAACGCCACCCTCGCAGCATCTTTAGCCGCAGCCCTTGCAGGAGCCCACATCGTCCGCGTCCATGCCGTGCGTCCTGCCGTCGAGGCCCTGGCCGTGGCCGACGCCATCCTTCGAGCCAGCAAGTAGTCATCTGGAGCGGACTCCGAGTCCCCTCCTGCATTTGCCTGATTGACACACGTTCAGCGCTCAAGGTACTTTGCTTTTACCGTGGACAGCGAATGAGGAACTCGACCGTACGCTCCCTCATGTCCATCCTGAGCCGCTTTGTCTTTCTTCCCGCGGCACTGCTCCTTACCTGGCCCGCCTTCTACAATCGCTATCCGCTTCTCTTCCCGGACTCCCTCTCCTACATTGAGAGTGGCCCGCGCGTAGGCGGCGCTTTCTTCCACCATCAAGCTTCGCATTACTACGGCGTGCGCTCGTTCATCTATGCCCTTGGCATCATGCCTTTCCACTGGCGCGCCGTCCTTTGGCCAGTGATCGCCCTCCAGGCTGTCCTCACCGCCTACGTCCTCTGGCTGGTCGTCCGATCCTTCACCGAGTCTTCGAATTTTCGCCGCACCGTCATCACCTACTACGCGATCGTGCTTCCGCTCGCGCTCCTCACGGGTCTGAGTTGGACGACCAGCATCGTCATGCCAGACATTCTCGGCGCACTGCTTTATCTCGCCGTCTACGTGCTGGTCTTCGCCCCAGAAAGCCTCTCCCGCCCGCAGCGTACACTGCTCATTCTCATCGCCTGGTGGTCGGCCGCCGCTCACATCACCCACATCATGCTGGCCCTCGGACTCCTCATCTTTCTGCTGGCGGCACTATTCCTCGTCAGGGCCGTCACCCGCCGCAGACTCAGCGGATTGGCCATCTCCGCCATCATCCTTGTCGCTGCGGTCCTCTCGCACATGGCCGTGCATCAAGTCCTTTACGGCAAACCCACGCTCAATGGCAAGCGCCCCGCCTACCTCACTGCCCGCCTCCTTGCGGACGGCACCGGGCGCCTCTACCTCCAGCAGCATTGTCCTCAAGCCAACTTCGCCACGTGCGAATTCGTCCAGAGCCTTCCCACGACTCCCGACGACTTTCTCTGGGACGCTAATGGCATCTGGCAAACCTCCTCGCCCGAGAAGCAGTCCCGCATCCTCCGCGAGGAATCGCCTTTCGCCAGAACCGTCATCGGAGCCTATCCCCGCCAGCAGCTAGCTATCTCGCTCGGCGCCTTCTTTCATCAGCTCACCAGATTCGATATTTCCAACGACGCGAACCCATGGCTCGCTCAAAAGGTCGAAGTCGGACTCCCCGGCCAGCTCCCCGCCTACGAGCGCAGCCGCCAGGCGCAAGACACGCTCCCCAGCGACGTGCTCTCCACCATCCAGAACTGGACCGTCGGTGCCGCCTTGCTCATCCTTTGCAGCCTCGCGCCCTTTTTGTGGAGACGCTGCCCTGCCCGCCTCATGGGTTTAGCCGCCATAATCTTCGCCATCCTATTGGGCAACGCCTTCGTAACCGGCGTCCTCTCCGAGGTAGATGATCGCTACCAGGACCGGGTAATCTGGCTCCTCCCCCTGCTAGCCGCCCTCGCCATAGTTGAACTCCTAACCCAACGCCACGCGCATCGCGCCGAGCCCGCACCCGAGCCTGTCGCCGTCCCAGTCACCACCCGATAACCCAGCTCTGGCCGCTCAATCTCGCAGACCAAGCGGCTCACAATGGCAATGCAAAGGGTGGTTTCACCCAGAGTGTGCGAATAACCACAGAAGCTGGTTCCGGTTCGCCCTGAGAATCGAAATAACTCTTTGGCAGATCAAGTGCTATAAATCAGGTCAAAGTGCCGATGAAAGAACTCTGGCTTCCTGCATTCATGAACAGCGCTCGGTTCGTCGTGGGCTCGTTTCTCCTGCCCCTAGTCTTTTGCGCGCCTCAATTTGGACAGACCGGTGGCACAGCAGCAACGATCCCAGAAAAGACGATCAAGTTCGTCAGTCAGTTCCGTTCCGACTCGGACGTGGATATTGTCCGCACGCCATGCCAACACGTGCGTGACTTTTTCGACCATACAGGCGAAGCGCACGGTGGTACGGGAGAGCGAGCAGCAGTGTGCGATCAGGTTCTGGACGTGATCGCCGGAAAAGCCGAGCCCGTGCAGACTGGTGACAGACTGCCAATACGCGCTGCGAAAGTTGTTACTGATTCGCAGGGACGCATTATCGTTACAGAGCCAGCCACTCGAAGCGTTCACATCCTCGACTTCGCAAGCAGGAAGTACCTTCGGATCGATGGCTCGAAAGATGACCGGATGCTTCTTCCCTCTGGCATTGCCGTGGATGCCGACGATAACGTTTACGTCACGGATTCAAAGCGCGGAATGATCGAAGTCTTCAACCCCGCTGGGAAGTTTAAGAAATACATTGGAAATTTCAAGGGTGAAGGAGCATTTCAGCTCCCGACTTCGATTGCAATTGACCGGGCTTCAGGACGCATTTTTCTCACTGACACTCCTCGCCATCTAGTTCTCATCCTTGATCGCGATGGAAAAGAACTGGCCCACGTGGGAAAACGGGGAGGAGGGACTGGGCCTGCTGAATTCCTCCTGCCTACCGAACTCGCCCTGCATGGCCAGGAGCTCTTTGTCTTGGACTCCCAAAATAGGCGCATCCAGGTTTTCGATATGGATGGACACTTCAAGCGTGAATTCAAGCCCAGAATTCTCGGCAATGATTCGACTACGGGGATGGCCATTGACGCACGAGGGTCGATCTACCTGATGCAGGAAATCGGGCTCATTGAGGTAGTTGATGCGAAGGGTGAGCGCATACAGCGCTTTGGTCAGCACGGCGCTGAACCGGGCGAGTTCATAGACTCCCAGGGCATCTCCATCGATTCTGCAGGCCGCCTCTGCGTGGCGGATACCGGCAATCTGCGTGTTCAGATCTTTCAGATTTTGAACCAGGCAAAAACGAACAGCACCGCCGCTTCACGCTAGCGATCGGCGCATAGACAGGCTCCTCGCTCACACAGCGCGCGTCCTCTCCGTCCCGCATTCCTCAGGCACACCAAAAATCGAAGTGATAGACATTCTGAAGTTTGTGAGAGAAGATGTCGCCGGCAATTCGTCGTCATTTTTTGCAACATACTTGAGAAGATGAGGCCCTCCTATGCCTTGGTACCATGACTATTCTGCAGTCGGCAACAGCCTTGGACTGACTGCGCTCGTTGTGTCCATCCCGATCCTGTTCTTGTTCTGGGCTCTTGCGTTCAAGAGGATGAAAGGACACGTTGCCGGGCTCCTCACATTGCTCCTGACCCTTGTCGTGACGATCCTCGCATATCACATGCCCGTGCGCGCCGCGCTCTCCGCGACTCTCCTTGGCATGCTGAATGGACTGTTCCCAATCGGATGGATCATTTTGACCGCGGTGTTTTTCTACAATCTGACGGTTGAGGCGGGGCAATTTGAGATCATCAAGAGTTCGATCTCCTCGATTTCGGCAGATCGCAGATTGCAGGCGTTGCTGATTGCGTTCTGCTTCTCAGCCTTCATGGAAGGAGTCTCCGGACAGGGCGCACCCGTTGCCGTCGCTGCCGCCATGCTCATCGGAATGGGCTTTCCGCCACTCTCCGCTGCCATCGTCTGCCTCGTTGGAAATACCCCTCCTGTTCCCTTCGGACCAGTGGGAGTGCCAACCCAGATGATGATTTCCGTAACCAAGATCAATGAGAGCGTGATGACTCGGGCCATCGGACTCGACATGTGCATCATGGCTTTGATCATCCCGATCTTCATGCTGGTAGTGCTGGCTGGCTGGAAGAAAGCCATGGAGGTGCTGCCCGCGGCACTGGTGGCGGGCATCAGCTACGCCATCACCTGCCACTTTGTCACTCACCACATCGGAGTTGAACTTCCAGCAATTCTCTCGTCTTTCGTCTCGATCGTGTGCCTGGTCATCTTCCTCAAGTTCTGGAAGCCGAAGACAATCTGGCGCTTTGACAATGACCCGGAAGTCACCCGGGAGATGGCAGTCACTCACTCCACCGGACAGGTCGTAAAGGCGTGGTCACCCTTTGTCGCCTTGATGGCGATCATGGGCGTTTGGGGCATTCCGGCTTACAAGGGTTTTATTCTTAACAAACTGCATTGGTTCGTAAGTGTTCCATCCTGGCCGTGGCTGGACGGGGTAGTCTTCCGTTCGGCACCGATTGTGGCGAAACCCGCCAAATATGCCGCGAGCTATCGCTGGGAGTTCTTCACTGCGGCCGGCACGGCCATGATGATCTCGGCTGTAGTCGCAATGGTGATTCTCGGCATTGGCCCCGGCCGCGGTTTCAAGGTCTTCAAGAAGACTCTCAAACAGCTTTCGTTCGCGCTCGTCACCCTTGCATCGGTGCTCGGCATTGCTTTCCTTGCGAATTATTCAGGCATGTCCTACACGCTCGGGCTGGCGTTCGCCAAAACCGGACGCGCATTTCCGGCCTTCTCACCAGTAATCGGATGGTTGGGCGTGTTCCTCACCGGTTCGGTTACGTCTTCGGCGGCACTGTTCGGGAAGTTGCAGCAGGTAACGGCCGTAGCGATCCACGTGAATCCCGTACTTACCACCTCCGCCAATCTTTTCGGCGGAGTCATGGGCAAGTTGATCTCGCCGCAATCGATCGCAGTTGCGTGTGCAGCTACAGGACTGGTGGGCCGCGAGACGGATATCTTCCGCAGCACGTTGCGTTATTCGGTGATCCTGTTGTTGTTTGTAATCGGTCTCGTCCTGCTTCAGGCCTATGTCATACCGGGCATGGTGCCGGTGGATATCGTCTCCGGAACGCAAGCGGTCTGATCGCGTTCCATCGCACTCGCGAGCTCGGCTGTCATACTGCTGGACATACCACGGAAAGCCCCTGCCGAAGCAGGGCTTTTTTTGTTCGCGATGCGATTAGGAGTTCTCTTGGCTCCCGACATATGTTGGACCGAATGGCCACTCACGGCGAGCCAGCGCACGTACGAAATAGATAATCAGTCCGGCGATCAGCAGCACCACGGCGTAACGAATCTCGCGACCAAACCCCGGCCGAGAGAACAGGATGTAGAGGAATCCACAGGTCGCAATCAATGCGGGCAACGGATAGAGCCACATCCGGAATGGCCTTGGCATATCGGGTCGCCGTATGCGCAGAACGATCACTCCCACCGACTGCAATAGAAACTGCAGCATGATGCGAATGACCGCCAGCGCTGCGATCACATCCGCCAGCGAAAGAAAACAGAAGGCGATTGCCAGTCCGCCCAGCGCCAGTAGTGAGATGTATGGAAATCGGTGCTCCGGGTGAATCCTGCCGAAGATGCGGAAGTAGTTGCCATCCAGCGCCGCCGCATAGGGCACGCGCGAATAGCCGAGCAGCAGCGAAAACACTGAGGCAAACGCCGTCCATACAATAAGTGCGGTGATGAGATATCCCGCCCATGCACCGTAGACCCGCTCCATCATCACAGACATCACGTAGAAGCGGGTGGGTGAGTGCGCCGACGCCACCAGTTCCTGCCACGGCACCACGCCCAACACGCTGACGTTCATCGTGATGTACAGCACGGCGACCACGCCAATGGAGATCAGCACTGCGCGCGGCACGTTCTTCTCCGCGTCCTTCACTTCTTCGCTGAGGAAGCAGATGTTGTAGTAGCCCCAGTAGTCATAGCTTGCCACCAACATCGCCGCGCCCAGTCCGGTGAAGAATTCCGGAGTAAGTTGAAACGCATGAGCAGGGAAATTCAACGCCAGGTGGCTGTCAAAGTGGGTGAGTCCGGTGAAGATGATCCACGCCAACGAGCCAAACACTCCGATGGCCAGCAGTCGTGATAACCAGGCGATATCGGTGATCCGGCGATAGAGCAAAAACACTGCCAGACAGACGCTTAGAATCGCCACGATCGTGCCGTAGGAAAAAAACGCAGTGGCCTGCATGGTTCCGATCAGCGGCAGATGCAAGCTCATTTCATGCGACGCGATCTGATGGGTAAGCGGCTTGTAGAAGTAGCTCGCGTAGCTGGAGAGTCCCAGGCAGCCGGAGGCAATTGATAACGGTGCGCTGAACGTGACCTGCCACACAAAAAGAAAACTGAGCAGCCGTCCAAATTTGTTGGGCCCGTAAATTTCCTTCAGGAAGTTATAGGAGCCGCCCGCCTGCGGCATCGCCGCACCCAGCTCGGAGATGACCAACCCGTCGCAAACTGCAAACAGTGCGCCGAAGATCCATCCCAGCATCGCCTGCGGTCCGCCCATGGCCCCGATGATCAAGGGAATCGTGACGAAAGGCCCCACCCCAACCATGTCGAGGATGTTCAGCAACACTGCGCTGCCGAGCCCCATACCCCTGATCAGCGGACGGTTTGCCGAGGTGTGCGGCATGCGGACGTTCTCTCCTCGACTATGATTTTGTCACAACATTGCATGACGCAGCTCACCGCGCAACGCGGTCACGCCGTTATTCAATCATGCCGCTCGCGTTCCGCATGGCGCGACGGAGGCATTCTTATGGCCGCAGTCCTGGAAGCACCGAAAGTACTCGATCCATCTACAGTGCAGTGGAATCCCCATCCTAAATTCAAAGGTGTCGAGCTCGCCTATCTGCTTTCAAAGAAAGAAGACAGAATTGACATCACGTGCTTCCTCGCGCGCTGGCATGTGGGTGCCGAAATTCCCCGCCACATCCACGAGGAATCCGACGACATCCTTTATATTCTCCAGGGAAAAGGGAAGATCTGGATTGAAGGCATCGGCGAAGTTCCGCTTAGCGCAGGGTCGTTTGTAAGGGTTCCCAAGGGCGTGCTTCACCAGCCCCACGACGTGGAAGAAGAAATGATTGTGCACGACACATTTTTCCCAGCCACGGTCTAACTAGCGCCGGGCGCTCGAACCGCGCCCGGGCTGCATCATTTTTCGGGTTGATGGTTACAGCGGATGATTGGGATCGCCTGAGAAGACCTCAAGGCTCGCCTCGTCGCTGGCCGTTATCGGAATGACGGGTTCCTCTTCGGGGCTCGTGAGCCGCATCGCATCCAGTACGCGCGATGTATGCTGACCGCGACGCATTACCATGCGGCCGGTGCGGGAGATTTCGAGAATCTGATTCTCTCCCTCGTTCAGCACCTGGATCAGGCCTTCGATCTTGGAAGCACCACCCGTGATTTCCAGCATCAGCGATTCAGGCGCAAGATCGACAATGCGCGCGCGGAAAATTTCAGCGAGCTGGAAGATCGGGCCGCGCGTTAGCGGAGTCGCCGCCACTTTGATGAGCGCGAGCTCGCGAGTCACGCAGGAAAGCTGGCCGATGTCATCCACATCGAGTACATTTTCCAGTTTGAAGAGGGAGGCTTTGATTCTGTGGCCAGAACCCGGCACGGCTTCGGCAACAATCGTCATGCGCGAAACGTCGGAGCGTTCCGAGTGCCCAACCGTGAGCGAGATGATGTTGATGTTCAAACGCCGGAACAGCGAGGCGACGCGGGTGAGCACGCCGGGCTTATCTTCCACGAGAGCGACAAATGTGTGCAGCATATCTTCTCCAGAGTAGCGGGTTCACAAATCAGCGCATCCACAAAACCGCGGTTAAGGTTCTTCCGTTGTCTCCAGGAGCGGGTTGTGTCCGTTCGAAGGGCGGCGAATCATCTCATCAAGGGCGGAGCCAGGTGCGATCATCGGATAAACAGCGTCCTCTTTTTCAACCATGAAGTTGATCAGGAACGGTTTGTCTGAGCCGCGCGCCGCTTCCACCGCGGGCAGCACATCGGCGCGTTTGCGAACGGTCGCACCGGCAATTCCGTGAGCGTCGGCGAGCTTCACAAAGTCAGGCGAGAGAATGGGCGAGCAGGAGTAGTTCCCCTCATACATGAATTCCTGCCATTGCCGCACCATCCCAAGGAAGCCATTGTTGATGACGGCGATGTTGATGTTCAGCTTCTCCTGCATGACGGTGGAGAGTTCAGACGAAGTCATCTGGAAGCCACCATCACCGGCAATCACCCAAACCTCTTTATCCGGGCAGGCGATCTTTGCGCCGATTGCGGCCGGCAGCGCAAATCCCATGGTGCCCAGTCCACCGGAAGTGATCAGGGTGCGTGGCGAATCGTGCTTGTAATACTGCGCCTCCCACATCTGGTGCTGACCAACGTCGGTCACCACGATGGCCCTGCCCTCGGTAGCGCGCCACAGGTCATGGATCACGTGAGCGGCGTAGAGATGACCGAGGTCTGGCAGGTTCTTGATATCGCGAACGGCGGCATCGCCCTTTAGGGCATTCACCGCGCGAATCCAGGTCGCATCCTTACGCGGTGCAATCTGCGGCAGGATCGTTTCAAGTATCTCGCGCAAATCGCCGATCAGCGCGATGTCCACTTTCACGTTCTTGTTGACCTCAGACGGGTCAATCTCGATGTGGATCTTCTTGGCGTTGGGAGCGTAGCTTGCCAGCACTCCGGTCACGCGGTCGTCAAACCGCATGCCGCAGGCGATCAGTAAGTCAGATTGCTGGATGGCCTGGTTTACCCAGGCTTCGCCATGCATTCCCATCATGCCCAGTGAGAGTTCATGCGAAGCCGGGAAAGCACTGATCCCGAGTAACGTGGATGCTACTGGAATGTGCAGTCGTTCGGCCAGTGTTCGAACCTGATCCATTGCGCCGGAATCGAGAATGCCGTGTCCGGCGAGAATGATCGGGCGCTTGGCGCCCAGTATCAATTGCGTCGCTTCGCAAATCGCATCATGCTCGGCAGAGAGCATGGGATGCGGACGGTGCGGATGCGGAGCGGCGGCCTCAAAGTCAAAGTCGGCAGTTCCCTGCTGCGCGTCTTTCGTGATGTCCACCAGCACCGGACCCGGCCGCCCGGAGCGGGCGATCAGGAAGGCCTCGCGGAGTACTGAAGCAATGTCCTGTGCACGCGTCACAACGTAGTTGTGCTTGGTGATGGGCAACGTGATACCCGTGATGTCCACTTCCTGGAAGGCATCGGTGCCAAGTAACTTGGAGGAAATTTGCCCGGTAATGCAGACCAGCGGCACCGAGTCCATCATAGCCGTCGCAATGCCGGTGACAAGATTGGTAGCGCCGGGACCGGAAGTGCCGATTGCCACACCTACTTTGCCGGAGGCGCGCGAGTATCCGTCTGCCATGTGGGCCGCGCCCTGCTCATGCCTGACTAGAACGTGACGGATCGGATATTTCCGCAGTGCGTCGTAAATGGGAAGGATTGCGCCGCCCGGATAACCGAACACATCGCGCACACCTTCTCCGGCCAGAGTGGCCCAGACGATCTCTGCGCCGATCAAGCGTGTCGGTTGACTACTCTCTTGGGGTATAGCGGGCTTCTCGGTCATTTCTGACTCCCTCCTCTTGATCCCAGCGATTGAATTGGATTTTTCATTATACCCGTACTTTGGGGCCAACTACCGGAGATTTGGCTACTTCACATGGCTCACGGGGCTGGTAAGATCAGAACATTAAGCGTTAAGCCCTGAACAGGAGATCGATTGAGATGGCAAAGGCGAAGGAATTTAGGGTGACGATTGAAGACAAACCAGCCGCCCTGGGCTCATGCTGTCTCGCCCTGGCCGCTCACGGTGTAAACATCATCGCGTTTCAGTCTTTTGTGGAACAGGGAGAGAGCCTGGCTCGCTTTGTCGTCGACGATCCGGTTGCCGCGCTCACGGTACTGCGCGATCTGCGCGCCAATTTCGAGCAGGATGACGTGGCGGTGGTTAAGTTGGAGCATCGTCCGGGCGAGCTGGGTCGCGCCGCTTCTCGTCTGGGTGAACATCGAATCAATATCAACTATTCTTATTGCGGCCTGGAACCCGGTTCCTCGTCCCCGCTCGCTGTCTTCGGAGTAGATCAGGTGACCAAGGCTGCGGCCCTGCTGGACGAGTTCGCCGCCAAGTAAGCGAGCTCAAATCCTCATCTGATAAGTGGAAGTCTTTCTTTACCGGCTGACCGAAGACAACGCTCAAGCCGGTCCTCTCAGAGTGCGCTCAATAGTTCGTTACCCAGTTCCGGAGCGACCATCAGACACATCCGGCACGCCGCGCCGGTCATTGCCTCGTAGTGCGCGAGAACGTCGCATATATCCTCAATCTTGCTCGAAGCGAAGAGCCAGCGCTTGCGAAACATGATTCGCGAAATCATTCCGTTGATCAGAATGCACTCGCGACGTACCTCGTCATGCACGTGCCGCAACTCGGAGTCGCCCTCTGTTCTCAAAGAATACGAAGTGAAGGAGAGCACGGCCGAAATGTTTTTCTTCATCTGTCGAAGCTCAGAGAGCGTTGCTTCGGAACAGTCCGCGGCATTGACGGAAGCCTGAACCGGGTGCAACGCTTCAACAAGTTCTTCGATCGAGCGCACTTCTACTTTTCTTATGTCAATCACGGCGCGCCTCTGTTTGAGAACCTAATGGACAGATAAGTTACTTGGTCTTTTCAGAGCATTCCACTTTTCTCCCGGCAGAGTCAAGCGCTCTTTGCATCCTCTGCATCTGTTCCAATGTGGGATTATTGCCATTCACATCTGGGATGAAAAAATAAATAAGCCATGTGATGAGCCCCAACGTATAGCTCAACAGGGAAACGTTGACCAACGCTCGCACGGCCGCTTCGCCGTAACCCGCCGTCAAACTTGATGTAAACAGATCTACCGACATATACAGAAGGAAGCCAACCCCGATTCCATACGTGCGTGTCCGCCACGGGATTCCAAAATAAGAAGACACCAGCGCGGTAAACGCGAACGCGCCGCAGAAGATGGCTGCAGCAGAACGGTTCAAAAGGTAAACCGTATTCCGCACGTTTCCAGGAGCGGCGCCAGGATAATAAATAGCCGCGCACGCGGTTGCCGCCACCAGGATTCCGAGCGCGATTTTAAACCACCGGAGAGTGCCGGGCGGAAGTGTTGAGTAGGGCCGGAAAACCGCTGCAAAGACCTCAACAAGTACCGCTATCAACAAAGGAACCGTAATCAGGCGGGCTCCCCAGTTTAGGGAAAAGTACAAGTGCGGTCGATAAAGCGAGATACAGATCAGCAAGCTTGTCTTGCACGCGCAGAACGCAATATAGATTGCGAAAGCTGCGTGCTGCCGCCAACGGTTTTTCTGCACCACCCGGGCCAGCAGAGCCCACTGTAGCAGCGCGTTGAATATCCAGATTGACCAGCTAAGATTCAATGAGTGACCGTCCGAGAGCGATGGTGCTTGCGGTTTCTATCCAGTCTCCATGCGGTTGGCGGAGGCTTTGATGATAAAAGCGGAGCGCGGACTCAAGGGAAAAGTTCCGTCCTCCGAGTTTTTGTCTCGGCAGAGAAGCACCTCAGGGACTATTATCGCTTTAGTTTCTGAAGATTCCAATACTCTTGAGGCCTCGGCGAAGGCTGCTGTACAACTAAGCGTCATGAGGAATGTTCCTGATGGATGCACAGGCTGAGCAGAAGCTCAAGCAATCCGAGGCGCGTCTGCGTTCTCTGATCGATAACGCCCCCTACGGCGTTTATCAGAGTGATGCACAAAATCTTCGTTTTCTCGACGTGAATCCTGCATTGGTGGAGATGCTTGGCTACTCTTCGCGGCAAGAGTTGCTGAGCATCGAGATTCCGCGCGACGTGTACGCCGAGCACGGTGCATGCGAGGCCTTTGTGAAGGAGTGCTGCCTCGCCGGATCTGCGGAGTGCGAAACCATCTGGAAGCGTAAGGATGGCCGGCATCTCAAGGTCCGCATGCGTGGCCGTCAATCGCGCGATGCAGACGGAGAATGCCATCTCGAAGTCTATGCGGAAGATATTTCAAAACGCGAAGAGCTGGAGCAGCAGTTGCGCCAGGCTCAGAAGATGGAAGCGGTTGGAAATCTGGCAGGCGGAGTTGCTCACGATTTCAACAACCTGCTCATGATCATCTCCAGCTATACCCAGATGCTGGAAGACGAACTTCCTCCGGGAGACTGGTTGCGCCAGCATACCCGCCAGGTTCTCAAGGCCGTGGAGCGCTCCTCCGCCCTGATTCAGCAATTGCTTGCCTTCAGCCGCAAGCAGATCCTCTCGCCGCGCATTCTCGACGTGAACACGGTCATCGACGAGACCGCGAAGATGATCCGTCGTCTCATCGGCGAAGACATTGAACTCATCCTCTCGCTCGACCGCGAGCTTCCGATGGTCAAGGCAGATCCTGACCAGATCAGTCAGGTGCTCCTGAACCTGTGTGTCAACGCGCGTGACGCCATGCCGCGCGGCGGTAAGCTGACCATCAAGACCTACAGTTCCGTCATCGGCGTCGATGCCTTGGAAACCACGCCCGGCATTACTCCTGGCACATTTGCTGCTCTTTCCGTGGGAGACGACGGGGTCGGAATCCCTCCCGTTGTGCAGTCGCGCATCTTCGAACCATTCTTTACGACAAAGCCATTGGGCAAGGGCACAGGGCTCGGACTCTCAATGGTCTACGGGATTGTGAAGCAAAGCGGCGGCTACATCAGCGTGGAAAGTGAAGTGGATCGCGGTACGACCTTCCAAATCCTTTTCCCATCCGTCGATGAAACTGTGACCGAGGTTGAGACTGACAACGCGGTCGTGGTCGCGGGCAAGGGGGAGACAATCCTCGTCGCCGAGGATGAAGATGCGCTTCGGGAGTCCATCGCGGCCTACCTCGTCCACAACGGCTATCAGGTGCTGAAAGCTTCCAATGGCGAAGAAGCGTTGAGCGTTGCGGCACAACATGAGGGAACGATCCGCCTGCTGCTGACCGATGTTGTAATGCCTAAACTGGAGGGTGCCGGATTGTCCACGGAGCTAACCAAGCTCCGCCCTGGAATCTCAACCCTCTTCATTTCCGGCTACACCGATCAGAGAATACTTGAACACCTTCCGCAAAAAAGCCAGTGCGTCGTCTTGCAGAAACCGCTGAATCTGCGCTCCCTGCTGTCCACCATCGGCGAGGCGATCAACAAGAACGCTTAGCCTTACGGTCGCAGAATCTGCTTCGCTTCTGGCTTCACTTGCTGCTGCTCCAACTCGTGCGCATCCCATCCGCCGCCCAGCGCCTTCACCAGGTACACCGTGCTTACCATCTGCTGCCCCAACAACTGGGTAGCGAGGCGCTCGTTGTTCAGAAGTGTGCTTTGCGCGGTGATCACGTCAAGATACGTTGTGACTCCACCCACGTAACGGCTGTTGGCAATCGCCAGTTCACGACGTGCATCCTCCACCGCGGCCGCCTGCGTTGTCGCGGCCTCGTGGAGCGTGTCGAGATTGCTGATGCCGTCCTGCACCTGTTGGAATGCGGTCAACACCGATTGCCGATAGTTCGCAACCGAGGCGTCATAGGAAGAGCGCGCCGCTGCCAGGTTGGCGCGGTTTCGTCCACCTTGAAAAACCGGTGTCAACGCATCCGCACCTAGCACCCAGAAAAGGCTGGGGGCACTCACGAGCGTGGCGATATCGCGGCTCTGAAAGCCTGCGCCTGTGCCGCCCAGCGTGATACGCGGATAGAAGGCCGCCCGAGCAATCCCTACCTGCGCGTTGGCGTAAGCGATCTGTCGCTCGGCGGTGGCGATATCCGGACGGCGCTCCAGAACTTCAGAGGGCACGCCCATTGGCAGCGCCGGTGGCGTGCTATTGAGCGGCGCCGCGGCAATTGAAAAGCCTGTCGCCGACTGGCCCACGAGCACAGCAATGGCATGTTCGTATTGAGCGCGAGATTGTTTGACCAACGCGAACTGCGTCAATGTGGCGTCCAGCAGCGCCGACTGTTGCGCCACTTCCAAGCCGCTGGCAATGCCTCCGTTATGGCGGTTGTTCACCAGTTGGAGTCCCTTGCGCTCATAGCCCACGGACTCCTCGACAACCTGCAACTCGGCATCTAGTTCGCGCAACGTGAAATAGTCTGCCGCCAGTTCAGCGGTCAGCACCAGTTGCGAGTTGGCCAAGTCTGCAGCCGTGGATTGCAACGTCGCATTCGCGGCCTCTACGTTCTTGTGCACGCGGCCAAACAGATCAACTTCATAGTTGATGTTGAACGGAACCGTGAACACACTTTGCGTGTAGGAAGTGGGAACCAAAGCGCCGCTCAGAGGATGATTGGTTCCAGCATGTTCGCGAAGCGCGCCGGGGTCTGTTGAGAGCTGAGGAAACAGTCCTGATGTAGCCACCCGGGCGATAGAGCGAGCCTGCTCTAGGCGGTCGCGTGCCACAAGCAGAGACTGGTTAGACGCGAGCAACTGCTGTTCATATCCATCGAGCGCCGGGTCGTGAAACACCTGCCACCATGTGCCCTTCGGAATCGCATCCTTGGGCGAGGCTGGTTGCCAGGGCTGTCCATTCCATTGCAACGGCATTGTGGTTGAAGGAGCCACTGCCACGGGCTTCTGGTAGCGCGGCCCTACCGCGCAAGCGCCGGCAAATACGAGCAGTCCAAGAGCGGAAGCCAATGCTGCGCGCGCTGGTCGTCCGTTCACGACGCGCTCCCTTTCTGGATCGCCGCACCCGGTGACGCATTCTCTTTCTTTTGTCCTGGCGAAGGCTGCGCGACATTTACCTTTTGCCCGTCTTCCAGCGAGTCAGGCGGATTGATAATGATTTGCTCGCTCGCATCAAGTCCGCCCAGAACCTCGAGCGTGGTGCCGTAATCTCTGCCGATGTTCAACGGGCGGAGTTGCACTTTTCCGTCCGCGCCCACCACGGCAACGCGAGCTCCCTCCGTGCGGAAGAGCATGGCATTTACCGGGACCGTGAGCTTCTGCACGTTGGCGCCAACGGCAAAGTGGACCTGCCCGAACGAGCCGGGCAACAGCGATCCGTCCTTATTGATCACGTCCACCTCGGTGAGCAACGTGCGCGTTGCCGGATCAATGGACTCTGCCGTACGCGCGATAAAGCCCTCGAACTTGCGACCGGGAAACTCCTGCAAAGTGATCGTCGCTTTTCCGCCGATCTTCATGTAAGGCGCGTACGCTTGCGGAACGCTGGTGTACACCCGCAAGGTGTCCACCTGCGCCAAGTCGAACAATTCCTTACCGGCTGCGCCCGCATTGATCAGGGCACCGGGGTCCACGTTACGTCGGGTCAGCACTCCGGAGAACGGCGCGTACACATTCTTGAAACTCTCAAGCTGTTCCAGGCGGCGCACGTTGGCGTCGGCGGCAACCAGGTTGGCTTTCGCCTGCTGATATCCGCTGGTCTGCTGGTCGGCTTCCTGCGCAGAAACCGAATCGCTCTTGCGTAGATTTTCCCAGCGCTCGGAGCTGATCTTGGCGAGTTCCATCTGCGAAAGAATCTGCTGTCGTGCGGCGCGTCCCTGGTTCAGCTCCTGATCCACCTCGGGAGTATCGATATTTGCCAGCAACTCGCCCTTCTTGACTTGGCTGCCAATGTCTTTGTACCAGCGCACAAGATAGCCATTGGTGCGCGCAAAAATCGGAGACTCCTTGAAAGCAAGCAACGAGCCGGGCAACACCAGTTCCATATCCGGCTTTTCCGCCAACGGATGGACCACCGCGACCGTTGGCACCGCGTTCTGCTCAGTCTCTTTCGCCAGGGCGCGAGTGTGCCCAATGCGCTCGAACAGCGTGAAGCCCCCCGCAATCAGAAGGATCAGCACGATCACGCCCGCAAGGGTCAGAGCCTTGCGCGGAGGTGCGGGCGGACGCTCCGGCGGACGCTCGATGGCGGCATGCTGATGCTTCGAGTGTTGCTGAATCGCCTCAATCTCTTCGTCGCGTTGAGCCTGCGTCATGTGGTGCTCTGCGCCGCTCTCCGGCTGTTTCATTTGAGGCTGCTGAACTTCGTTATCTGCACTCATGCTTGACTCCGCTTTTATAAAAACTGTTTATGCCCGCTCGAGGCGTTCGCGTCTTGCTTCCCGGCGTCCATGGAAAATCGTAAAAACACTCGGCACAAAGAACAAGGTGGCAACCGTGGCAAACAACAGGCCGCCGATCACGGCGCGACCCAGCGGCGCATTCTGTTCTCCGCCCTCGCCAAAACCCAGCGCCATTGGCACCATGCCGATAATCATCGCCAGTGCCGTCATCAGCACCGGACGCATACGTGTGTAGCCAGCCGCAACCGCCGACTGCAGCGCGTTCATTCCCTCGTCCATCTGCTCGCGGGCAAAGCTCACCATCAGAATGGAGTTCGCCGTCGCCACACCCATGCACATGACTGAACCCGTCAGCGATGGCACACTCAAGGTCGTCCGTGACAGCAGCAGGAACCAACAGATGCCGGCCAGCGCTCCCGGCAGCGCCGAAATGATGATGAACGGATCTAGCCATGACTGGAAGTTGATGACGATCAGCAAATACACCAACACGATTGCACCCAGCAATCCCACGCCCAGTCCTATGAATGACGAGCGCATCGTGCTCACCTGCCCGCGCACCACAATACGCGTTCCGCGCGGCAGTTTGCCGTCGAACGATTTCACGATCTTGTCGGTCGCCGCCGCCACTCCACCCAGGTCGCGATCCTGAGTGCTCGCGTACACGTCAATCACTGGCTGAATGTCGTAATGATTCACCACCGCCGGACGCGCAGTAGGTTGCACCTGCACAAGATTGCCGAGCACCTGTGGCCCTTGCGCGGAATTCACCGGAACCGACATAAGGTCGTCGAGAGTCGTCATGCGGTACTGCGGTGATTGCACGGCCATCTGATAAGTAGCGCCGTTCTTCGGATCAAGCCAGAAATTCGGCGCCGTCTGAAAGCTGCCGCTCAGCGAAACCAAAACGCTCTGTGCCACGTCGCGCGCGTTGAGTCCCACCTGCGTGATGCGTGTGCGATCCAGATCCATGTGCAGCGTGGGAGATGAAAGCAACTGTTGCACGTGTACATCGGCGGTGCCGGGAACGTGCCGCATCTGGTTGGCGATTTGCTGCGCAATCACATAGTTGCTACGCATGTTCGCGCCGATCACTTCCACATCGATGGGAGCAGGCAGTCCGAAGTTCAATATCTGCGTCACGATGTCGGCCGGCTGGAAAAAGAATTCCACGCCAGGGAAACGTCTCGGGAGCACCTCGCGCAAATGTCGGATGTGGTCCGCCGTCGGATGATGATGTTCAGGATCGAGTGAGATCAGAATCTCCGCGTCGCTGCTGCCCACGGTTCCAGCCGAGCTGTACGACTGGTTGATGCCGGAGTTGGGCAGGCCAACGTTGTCGAGGATCGTCTGAATCTCCTCGCCGGGGATTTGCCGATGCAACTCCGCTTCCACCTCGTCGCACAACCGGGCCGTCTCCTCGACACGCAATCCGGGACGGGCGCGCACATGCAGACGCAACAGTCCGGCATCCACCTGCGGAAAGAAGTCCTGACCGAGGAATGCGACGAGTCCCAGCGAGAGCAGGCAGAAGAGCAGGAAGAACGTGACGAACACGCCGCGATGCTCAAGCGTGGTTTCCAGCATCGACTGATAGCCCTGGCGGAAGTTTTCGAAACTCCGCTCAAAGCCGCGTTGAAAGCGGCCCATAAAGCTCTTCGGCCCGCCAGCGCGATGCTCGTGACCGCGCATGATGTACATCACCAGCGTGGGGATCAGCGTTCGCGAAAGCAGGTAGCTGGCCAGCATGGCAAAGCTCACAGCTTCGGCCATCGGCACAAACAGGAAGCGCGCTACGCCGGTCAGAAAGAACATCGGCACAAACACGATGCAGATGCAGAGTGTGGAAACGAAGGCTGGCACGGCAATCTGCTGCGCGCCATCCAGAATTGCCTGACGCATTTCCTTGCCCATGGCAAGGTTGCGCTCAATGTTTTCAATCTCCACCGTCGCGTCATCCACAAGGATGCCCACGGCAAGCGCCAACCCTCCGAGCGTCATGATGTTCAATGTCTCGCCAATAGCGGCCAGTGTGAGGATTGAAACAAAGATGGAGAGTGGAATGGAGATAAGGATGACGATCGTAGGACGCCAGTCGCCCAGGAACAGCAGGATCATGGTGGCCGTAAGCAGCGCGGCAATCAGGGCTTCGCGGATCACGCCGTTAATGGAAGCTCTCACAAACAAAGACTGATCAAAGAGCGAACTGATTTTCAGTTCCGGCGGTAGCGTTTTTGCGGCCTGCGGAACAATCGCCTTCACACCCGCTACGATCTGCAAGGTCGATGCCTTGCCGTTCTTGTAGATTGACATCAGCGCGCCGCGGTTTCCGTCTTGCCGCACAATGTTGGTTTGCGGAGCGAAGCCGTCACGGATGTGCGCAACGTCGCGCATGTAGAGCGTGATGCCGTTACTGGTTCTGACCGGAAGATCGTTCAACTCCGCAATGGTCTGCGGCGTGCCGTTCATCTCCACGTTGTATTCAAGCGAGCCGAGCTTCGTCGTTCCGGTCGGGAGAATGATGTTCTGCGCGTTCACCGCGTTGACAATATCGATAGGAGAAAGCTTGTAGGACTGCAACTTTGGCAGGTCGAGATCCACCTGTATCTGGCGGATTTTCCCGCCATATGGATACGGTGTAGCCGCGCCTTTTACGGTGGCCAGAGGAGTACGCAAGAAGTTGTTGCCCTGATCAAAGAGTTCCTGCTCAGACAAAGTCTTGCTGCTCAATCCGAGCTGAATGATCGGCGTGGTGGATGCGCTATAGGAAATAACCAGCGGCGGAGTTGTTCCGGGAGGCATTGAGCGAACCGCGGTTTGCGAAATAGCCGTAACCTGAGCAATCGCCGTTTGGATGTTGGTGCCTGGCCGGAAAAAGATCTTGATAATTCCCAAGCCGTTTACCGACTGAGATTCCTGATGCTCAATGTTGTTGACCGTAGTCGTAATGCCGCGCTCGGAGTTCGTGACAATGCGGTCTGCCATATCCTGCGGAGCCATTCCCGTGTAAAACCAGATCACGGAAACCACCGGAATGTCGATCTCCGGAAAGATGTCGACCGGCATGACGGGTACCGTGAGCAGGGTCAACAGCAGGATGAGAATGGCCATCACTACAAAGGTATAGGGACGCCTTAAGGCTAACGCTACAATCCACATGAATTGAAATACTCCAAGGTTTCAGCAGCACACAACGGGAGTGGCTTCCCCGCCCACGCAAGTATTTAGATTCGATACTATGCGTATTGGATCGAAATTTAAAGAGACACTCTCAAAATCATGCTAGCATCGGGCCATGGGTATGAAAGTAAATATTCATGATACGGAAACCCCGGTCAAACGTAGCCCGGGCCGCCCGCGGAGTGAACGCGCACGTCAAGCCATTCTGATCAGCACCCTGGGCTTTCTGGAACAGAAGGAAAATGGGTTTGCCAATCTCACGATTGAATATGTAGCTGCCCAAGCCGGCGTTGGCAAGGCCACGGTTTATCGATGGTGGCCCACCAAGGCCGCTCTGGTTGCCGATGCCTTTGCCAGCAGCGTTACGCAGAAGCTGCATTTTCCGGACACCGGTTCGGTCTGTGAGGATATCGCGCAGCAGATGCGCCAGTTGGTGAAAATTTTTCGCAGTCGGCGCGGCCACATCGTATCCGCCATTCTCGGCGCAGGCCAGAGTGACAGTACCCTCATCAGCGCCTTTCGCGATCGCTTCCTGAAGCCGCGCCGCGTGGAGGCTTACGCTACTCTTCGACGTGGCATTGTGCGGGGCGAACTTCCTGAAGCTCTTGACCTCGACCATGTGCTCGATGCTCTGTACGGCCCGATCTACATGCGATTCCTGCTCAAGCACGACGGGCTTACCCCGGAGTTTGTCGACCAGCAGTGTCAACTGATCCTGCATCAGACGCTGCCCTGCGTGGCGACCCGAAGCCTCAGCAAAGCCTCAGGAAAATAACGCTGCCGTCCAGCTATGAAAAAACCCCGCCATTGGCGGGGTTTCAGTTTCAGGAAAAGGATCGGCGCTACTCGCTCCAGCGCCTGAATATCAGCGAGCCGTTGGTGCCACCGAATCCGAAGGAATTGGAGAGCGCGTAATCCATCTTGGTTGCGCGTGACTGGTTCGGAACAAAGTCCATGCCAATCGTGCGCTCGTCCTGATTTTCAAGATTGATCGTCGGAGGAAGTTTCTGGTCGCGCAGGGCCAACACGGTGATGCCTGCCTCCAGTCCTCCGGCGCCGCCCAGTAGGTGGCCGGTCATCGACTTGGTAGAGCTGACTGGAACCACGTACTCACCGAAGAGATTGCGGATTGCAATCGCCTCCAGTTCGTCACCAATCGGCGTTGACGTTCCGTGCGCGTTGACGTATCCGATGTCGGTAGGCTTTAGTTTGGCGTCGCGCAGCGCATTGCGCATCACGCGGAATGCGCCGTCATGATCGGGCGCGGGAGACGTGATGTGATACGCGTCGCCGCTCATTCCGTATCCCACAACTTCGGCTATTATCTTTGCGCCGCGCGCCTTGGCAAACTCCAGTTCTTCCAGAATCAAAATACCGGAGCCTTCGCCCACAACAAAACCATCGCGGTCTTTGTCCCATGGACGGCTGGCGCGTTCCGGTTCGGCATTGCGCGTGGATAGCGCACGCATGGCGGCGAATCCGCCCACGCCCATCGGGGTAATTGCGGCTTCTGCGCCTCCTGCGATCATCACGTCGGCATCGCCGCGCTGAATAATCTTGAAGCTGTCTCCAATGGCGTGCGCGCTGGTGGTGCAGGCCGTGGCGCTTGCCATGTTCGGACCCTTCGCGCCGTAGCGGATGCTGACCTGTCCGGCTGCGAGGTTCACGATTGTTGCAGGGATGAAGAACGGCGAAATCTTTCGCGGTCCGCCCTCCATCAAAGCCGTGTGCTCGCGTTCGATGATGTCAAAACCGCCGATGCCGGAGCCAATGTACACGCCCACGTTCTCCGCGATCTCTGGTGTAACGGTCAGACCAGACATGCTCATCGCTTCCGTGGCAGCCGCCAACGCGAAGTGAATGAACCGTCCCATCTTCTTGATTTCTTTTTTCTCGACGAACTTCAGCGGATCGAAATTCTTAACTTCGGCAGCGATCTGGCAGGCAAACAGCGATGCGTCGAATCCCGTGATCGGGGACACTCCGCTCTTGCCCGCAAGCAGGCTTGCCCAGACCTCTTCGGTTGTGAGGCCCACGCCGCATATGAGTCCAATACCCGTAATGACAACCCGGCGGCCCAAGGTTATTTCCCGCCTTTCGCGTGGGCGTTGACGTAGTCGATGGCGTCCTTCACGGTTTTGATTTTCTCGGCGTCTTCATCGGGGATTTCAATTTCGAAAGCTTCTTCGAACGCCATCACGAGTTCGACGATGTCCAAGGAATCCGCACCCAAGTCGTCCTGGAAAGAAGCGTTCGCGGTGACTTCTCCCTCATCCACCCCAAGTTGCTCCACGATGATTTGCTTGACCTTCTCGTCTGCGGAAGCCATTGAACTCTCCTTATGTGAACTGAGTATGTTATGTAAAGTAAGAACGGCACACGCCGGGCGCGACGCCCGGCGTTAGGCTACAGTGTCCGTTCTTCCATTGTACAGAGGTGCGGAGGTGCGACGCTAGACCGAATCGCGGAAGGTATATCCCGCAAAGTAGCCGGGCGTTTCTCCCGGCGTTGATAGCGAAGGACACACAATCCCGATACTGCGCTAGTTGGTTACTTCGAGGCCTTGGAGTGTGCGCTGATGTAGTCCACCGCATCCTTCACGGTCTTGATCTTCTCGGCGTCTTCGTCCGGAATCTCAATGTCGAATGCTTCTTCGAAGGCCATCACGAGTTCCACGATGTCCAGCGAGTCGGCGCCCAGGTCATCCACGAACGAAGCAGAAGAAGTAACCTCAGCTTCATCCACACCCAACTGCTCAACAATAATCTGTTTCAGTTTTTCTTCCACAGCAGCCATTTCTTTGGCGCCTCCTGCAAAAAGTTGAGCCGTCCGGCCACTTGGCCGCGCGTTCCAAACACGTCTATGCGCCTGACGATTCCGATTAGCATCCTAACCGTTCGTTTTTATGAAGGTCAATGCGCAATTGATGGCCCGT
>Ga0181516_10001009_pt1 | contig 22758 bp, 27 predicted proteins | sample PEATcosm2014_Bin_25_FD_121104 | JGI IMG/M metagenome (GOLD analysis project Ga0181516, IMG submission 121104) | Peatland microbial communities from MTU Mesocosm Facility, Houghton, MI, USA - PEATcosm2014_Bin01_10_metaG | ecosystem: Environmental > Terrestrial > Soil > Wetlands > Peat | place... | reverse complement strand
TCGGCGATGCGGGCCTGCTCCACGTTCATCACGTCCATGATGACGCCGCCCTTGAGCATCTCCGCCAGGCCGACCTTCAAGCGCAGGCTGGTTCCCGTAAAACTTTTGTTATCCATTGATTCCGGCATTGTTGCTGACCTCGATTCGTAGTGTGCGGCAGCGACCGGGTGGGTTGCGCTGCATATTCGTCTTCCCTTCCAGTGTAGCAGCGATGCAGGTTGCGGGATCGCGTGGGCGGGCGGAAGCAACCCTTAACACTTCCCAATTCTTTTGCGTCATCTTTGGACATCTTTCTGCTTCGGTTCTTAGCAAATGTCCACTGCACCCCCTCTGCCGGAAACGGCAGCGCCGCAGGCGCCGGAAACCGGGCAGGATGTCGGCACGGAACTTGTGGTCGAAAACCCGCTATTGCTGACGCCGCTGGAGGGCGGGATGCGGTCCCGGCTGAGTCCGGCGATGGCCCGGCTGCCGGTTGAGCTGGATGTCGCTGTGGCGGTGAGGGAGTTTCGTGTGCGCAATCTGCTGGCCCTGGCGCCCGGACAGGTGATCGAGACGACCTGGGGACATGGCCAGGATGTGCCCCTTGCGGCGGGCGATGTGCAGTTGGCCTGGAGCGAATTCGAGGTGGTGGAGACGCAGTTGGCCGTGCGCGTGACGCGGCTGGTATGAAAGGGAGCGCAGGCGGCATGGAGACAAATCCCGGCGAGGGCGGAGAGGTATCGGAGATGGGGCGCGAGGGCAGAAACGGGGCAGGAAAGAAACCAGGGTGGGAGGCGGGCGGGTCGACCGGCTGGCTGATGGGACGCCTGAAGGCGCTCTTCCGATCGGCCGACCGGGAACGGCCGCGGCTGGCTTTGCTCGAACGGATCGCCCTGGCCCCGCGGCAGTCGCTGGCCCTGGTCGAAGCGGAAGGACGGCGGTTCCTGGTCGCGACCTCTGCCGACGGCGCGCCGGCCTTTTATGCGCTCGATGAGGGCGTCCGGGGAGCCTCGGCGCAGGCGCTGACCGGCGCGCGCGGCGTGAAGGCGTGGCAGGGCGGAAGGGCGAGGCCGTCATGGTAGCAACCTGGGCCCCCTTGAGCCTGCTGGCCAGCGCGCAGGTACCCCTGATTCCGGACTTGAACGCGCGCCTGCATCCTTCCGATTCGACGCCGTGGACGATTGTCTTTGTCCTGACGCTGATCACGCTGCTGCCCGCCATCCTGATGGCGATGACGCCGCTGGTGCGGCTGCTGGTGGTGTTTCATTTTCTGCGCCAGGCGCTGGGCACGCAGACGGCCCCGTCGAACCCGACGCTGATGGGGCTGGCGCTGATGATGACCTGGTTCCTGATGACCCCGGTGCTGACGCAGGTGGACCAGCAGGCGGTGGAGCCGTTTCGCGCCGGCCAGGTGACGGGCTGGGAGGCGATCGACTGCGGCGCGCAGCCGGTGAAGCATTTTCTTTTGCGCTATGCGCGGGAGAAGGACCTGGCCGTGTTTACTGCGGCGGGACAGTTTCCGCGGCCCGCGAAACCCGATGACCTGCCCATGCAGGTGGTGGTTCCGGCCTACATGCTGTCCGAGCTGAAGGCGGGCTTTGCCATTGGGGCGGTGCTCTACCTGCCGTTTCTTCTGATCGACATTGTGACCGCGTCGATCACCACCTCGATCGGCATGTTCCAGTTGCCGCCGGTGGTGATCTCGACGCCGTTGAAGATCCTGCTGTTTGTGATGGTGGATGGCTGGAACCTGCTGGCCAATTCGCTGCTGAAGAGTTTTTGAAGGGGAATGGGAATGACGCCTGACATGGTGGCCGAGCTGATACGCCAGCTGATGAAGGAATCGATGATTGTCGCCGCGCCGGTGCTGCTGGCGACCGTGGTGTTGAGTTTTCTGCTCAGCCTGCTGCAGACGGTGACCAGTCTGCAGGAGCAGTCGCTCACTTCGGTGCCGCGGCTGGCGGCGGTGGCCATGATCCTGCTGACCGGGATGCCCTGGTTCCTGGAGAGGATGGCCAACTACACGCGCCTGCTGATGACGGACTTTCACCGGTTCCTGGGGTAAGAAAAGTCCACAGAAGTTCTTTGCACAAGCTCTCCCGGCCTCAGTGGTCGGGCAAAATGACCGCCCGCCGGCTGCAGCAGAGCGGGCCAGGACTGGAAAGAGGACGAAGCCGATGCCGCAGTGGAGCACATTCTTGAGCGCGATGACGCTGACCCTGGTGCGGGTGAGCGCCATGGTGTTCTTTGCTCCGTTCTTCTCTTCGAATGCGCTGCCGATGCGCGCCAAAAGTGTCTTTGTGCTGGCGGTTTCGATTTTGCTGGCGCCGCTGGTGGCGGAACTGCCCGGCGCGCATGGCGCGTTGAGCTTCTCCGCGCTGCTGGGCGAGGCTGCGGTCGGGCTGGTCTACGGACTGACGCTGACGCTGCTGAACGAGATGCTGCTCTTCGCGGGACAGATTGTGGGCATGCAGTTCAGTTTCTCGATGGTCAACCTGCTCGATCCCACCTCGAACATCCAGACGCCTCTGATGGGCGACATGTTTCAGCTCATGGGCACGTTGGTGCTGCTGGCCGCAGGCCTCGACCGGATCATGCTGGCCTCGCTGGTGCGCAGCTTTCACGCCGCGCCGCTGGGCGCGTATGCGTTGACGCCGGTCACCGCGGCGGCCATCGTGCGCGCCGCCGGAGGCGTCTTTCTGGCGGCGGTTGAGCTGGCCGCCCCGGTGCTGGCGGCGACCTTGCTGGTGGAGGTCGCGGTTTCGCTGATGGGCAAGCTGAGCCCGCAACTGCCGGTGATGAACCTGACCGTTCCCATCAAGACGCTCACCGGATTTGCCCTCTTGACCGGTTCGCTGGCGCTGTGGCCGCGCTTTATCGAGGCCCGCTTCGACAACCTGCTGGACCTGGCCGAGCGCCTGCTTGCCTCTCCGGCCAGCGGAACGGGAGGGTAGACCGTGCCCGGTGAGCGCACAGAGCAGGCGACCCAGTATCGCCGCGACAAGGCCCGGAGGGAAGGCGACATCCTGCACAGCAAGGAGCTTTCGGCCGCTGCCGGAACCCTGGCCGGCGTGATGGTGCTGGGAATGATCGGCAACCGCATCCTGCTTGGCTGGCGCTCGAGCTTCGCGGCCTTTATCGCGCTCGGGTACCCGGCCCGCTGGGAGCCCGCCGAACTCTGGCCCACTCTTAAGGCGCTGCGGCGGCTTTCCATCACCATTCTTGCGCCGGTGGGGACGGTGACCGCCCTGGTGGCGCTGGCCGCCCTGGGCGCCGCCATGCTGCAAACCGGGGGCGTGAACGTGAACCTCGAGGCGATCGGATTCAAGTTCGATCGCGTCAACCCGGTTTCGAACATCAAGAACCTGTTTTCGCTGCGGGCCTTGGCGCGGCTGGGCAAGTCGCTGATCCCGGCCGGCGTGCTGGCCATCTTTGCGGTGCAGCGCATCGGCCGCCAGCTTGCGATGCCGCCCTTCTCCACCACGCGCCTCGAGCTGCTGGGCGGGGATGTGTACGGGCTGCTGGAGGCGGCGGCATGGCTGCTTTTTGGCTGGGCCGCGATCGACTATCTGCTGGAGTGGCAGAGCCGCGAGTCGCGGCTGAAGATGAGCCGCCAGGAGATGCGCGACGAGATGAAGGAGACCGAGGGCAATCCGCAAATTCGCGGCCGCATTCGCGGGCTGCAGCGGCAGATGCGCCGGCGCAAGGTGAAGGAAGACGTTTCGAAGGCGGCTGTCGTGCTGACCAATCCGACGCACTATGCCGTGGCGCTGGGCTTCGACTTCGGCACCATGGACGCGCCCCGGGTGATGGCCAAGGGACGCAACCTGCTGGCCGAGGAGATCAAGGCGGAGGCGCGCTGGGCCGGCGTGCCGATCGTCGAAAACCCGCCTCTGGCGCGCTCGCTCTACCGCTCGGTCGAGGTGGGACAGACCATTCCGGTTGAACTTTACGCCGCAGTTGCCGCCATCCTGGCCTATCTTTACCGCCAGCGTGTGGAGGCCGAGATGCGCGAGCGCCGGGCCCGCGAAGCCGCGGCCCGGGTGGCGGCCGCGCGGGCCAGCCAGCGGCCCGGCTCGGCGCCGCCGCAAGGAGGTACGCGATGAGCAGCGCAGCCTTGCCTGCCGCCGTTTTGCCCGCGCTCTCGATCTGGCAGCGCCTGCGCGAGTACGTGCTTCCGCTGATCGCCGTCAGCGTGGTCTTCGTGATGCTGATCCCGCTGCCGGCGGCGGCGCTGGACGTGCTGCTGGCGCTCTCGATGGCTGCTTCTGTGATCGTCTTCCTTTCGGCGATCCAGATCCGCCGGGCCATCGAGCTGAGCGTTTTTCCCACGCTGCTTTTGTTGCTCACGCTGTTCCGGCTTTCCTTGAATATCGCCTCCAGCCGGCGCATTCTGCTGCATGGGTCGGAGGGCACGGCCGCGGCGGGGCAGGTGATCGAGGCCTTCGGCCAGTTCGTGGTAGGCGGCAACTACGTGGTCGGCTTCGTGCTGTTCCTGGCGCTGATCGCGATCCAGTTCCTGGTGGTCTCGCACGGCGCCGTGCGCACCGCCGAGGTGACGGCGCGTTTCACACTCGATGCGCTGCCCGGCAAGCAGATGGCGATTGACGCCGATCTGGGCGCCGGGCTGATCGACGAACAGGAAGCGCGCCGCAGGCGCCAGGCGATCGCCAGAGAGGCCGAGTTCTACGGCGCCATGGATGGCGCGGCCAAGTTTAACCAGCGCGATTCGCTGGCCACGATTCTGCTGACGTCGATCAACATTGTCGCCGGCCTGTTGATCGGCACACTGCAACAGGGCGTGGAACTGGGCGAAGCCGCGCGTACCTACACCGTGATGACGGTTGGCGACGGCCTGGTTACCATGATCCCTTCGCTGCTGGTCTCAATGGCCGGCGGCATCACGCTGACCCGGGCCAACTCGGCCGGCATGTTAGGCGGCGAGATTCGCTCGCAACTGCTGGCCAAGCCGGCGACGCTCTACCTGGCCAGCCTGGTTTCGGGGGCGATGTGCCTGATCCCCGGTCTGCCCAAGCTTGCCTTCCTGACCGTTGCGGCGGTGCTGTTCTGGGCGGGGCGCAGGCTTTCGATCGCGCCCAAGCCGGCAGCGGCAGTCCCCGAGGCCGGGGCGTCCGACAAGAAGAAGGCAGACCAGGCGGCGCAGACGTCGGATCTGGCCAACCTGCTGCGTCTGGAAGATCTGACGCTCGAGATCGGCTTCCAGCTGATTCCGCTGGTGGATGAAAAACAGGGTGGCCAGTTGCTGAACCGGGTGCGCTCGCTCAGGCGGCACTTGTCGGCGGAGATGGGCTTCCTGGTGCCGCCCGTGCATATCTCGGACAACCTGCGTCTGCGGCCGCGCGAGTACCTCTTCTCGCTGCGCGGCATGGAGATTGGCCGCTGGGAGACCGAGGGGCCGCTGCTGCTGGCGGTTTCAGGCGACCCGAGGCGGCGGCCGCTGCCCGGCAAGGAGGCGCGCGAGCCGGCCTTCGGCGTGCCGGCAGTCTGGATCCAGGCGGCGCTTGAGGAACAGGCGACCGCCGCCGGCTACTCGGTGGTGGACGCGGTTACGGTGATCACCACTCATCTGGGCGAACTGATCCGTCAGCACGCCTTTGAATTGCTGGGCCGCGCCGAGACCAAGCGGCTGATGGATACGCTCAACGAAAGCCATCCCAAGCTGATTGAGGAACTGGTTCCCAAGCTGCTGAGCCTGGGCGAGGTGGGCAAGGTGCTGGAGCAGTTGCTGCGCGAGCGGGTCTCGATCCGCGATTTGGGCGCGATTCTCGAGTCGCTGGTTGAGACGGCTCCAATGAACAAGGCTCTGGTGACCCTGGTGGAGGCGGCGCGGCAGTCGGTGGGGCGGCGGCTGATCCGGCCTTTGCTCGATGGCGACGGGCAACTGCCGGTTCTTCTGCTCGATCCGGCGCTCGAAGAGGAGATTCTGGCGACGCTGGCGCCGGAGGGGGGCCAGCGGCTGCTGGGGGCGAGCGCCGTACCCGCGGTGCCCCTGGTGCGCCGTCTTACCGATTCTTTGAGGCAGCTTATCGGCAGCGCCTCGGCTGCGGCCCTTCCCGTGCTCCTAGCCCCAGGTTCAGCCCGGTATCACCTGAAGCGATGGCTGGAGCCGATCTTGCCGCGGCTGGCCGTAGTAGCCGCAGGGGAGATCCCTCCCGAAGTGCGGTTGCGTCCGGTGGGCACGGTGCGCTGATCTGTGGTTTGGTTTGTGCCCCCGAGGGTCGGGACGAGCGTTGCGAGGGTTTGGGGAAAGGGAACGACATGGGAAGCGAAGCGGCGAATACACAGGAAGGCCACCAGATGCCGCGGATGAGAGGAGCCGCGGGTGGATACCCGCCTGCCGCTTCCGCGGTCCCGATCCTCACCGACGAGCAGGAGCGCGTTCTGCTGGAGCATCTGCCGATTGTGCGGTTCCTGGCCCGCCGCATTCACGAGCGGCTGCCGCAGCATGTGGATATCGAAGACCTGGTCTCGGCGGGGGTGGTGGGGCTGATGGATGCCTTCACCAAGTTCGACCCGGCCAAGAAGGTGCAATTCCGCAGCTATGCGCAGTTCCGCATCCGCGGCGCCATTCTGGACAGCCTGCGCACGCTCGACTGGAGCCCGCGCGAGTTGCGGCGCAAGGGCCGGGCGGTGGAAGAGGCGATTCGCGCCCTGACGGCGCGGCTTGGCCACGCCCCGGGCGAGGCCGAGGTGGCGGCCGAGATGACCCTCGGCCTGGAAGAGTACCAGCAATTGCTCGGCGATTTGAAGGGGTTGGAGATCGGCACCCTGCATATGGAGCGCAACGAGGATTCGGGCGAGGAGGAACTGGCCTATGTTCCGGGGAAGCCGGAGGAAGATCCGCTCTTCCATTGTTTGCGCGGCGAACTGGAAGAGCGGCTGGCCGATGCCATTACCAACCTGCCCGATCGCGAGCGGCTGGTGATGAGCCTTTATTACTACGAAGAGATGACCATGCGGGAGATCGGCCTGGCGCTGGGGGTGGTCGAGTCGAGGGTATCGCAGATGCACGCCTCGGCAGTGGTTCACCTGCGCGCCGCACTCAAGGACCTGGCGGCGCGGGGTTCTTTTGCCGGGCGCGGCCGCAAGCCGATCGGCCGGGTACGGGTGTAGGTCTTGCCGGTCAGCCGCGGAGGAGCGACGCGGCGGGGCTGGCGTTGGGAATAGATGGCAATGAGTCGCACGAGACAAGACGATCCAGGGGGAACGAGCAGTAATGGAAAAGACACTGAAGCAGGACGAGATCGATGCGCTTTTTCAGGCTGCTCGAAGCTCCACGCCCGACGCCGCGCACACCGAGGTGAGGGCCCGGGTCGTGCCCTACAACTTCTCTTCGGCGGGGCAGATTTCGACCGATCAGTTGCGCGCCATCAGCATGTTGAACGATCTGTTTGCGCGCAACCTCACGCATAATCTTGCCGCCTGGCTGCGCACGCGCTTTCAGGTCAACCTGGTCTCGGCCGAGCAGATCCTGTTCAACGAGTTTCTGCTGCGCATTCCCGAGATCAGCTACGTAGCCTCGGTGCGGCTGGAGCCCCTGGGCGCGCTTTCTGTGCTGCAGCTTGACCTGGGCCTGGCCCCGCCGGTCATCGACCTGCTGCTTGGCGGCGAGGGCCGGGACGGTCCGCTGCGGGAATTGACCGATATTGAGGAGTCGATTCTGGGCAGCGTGGTCGAGATCATCTGCCGCGAGCTGACCTCGGCCTGGCAGCCGGTGGGGTTGAGTTTCAACTTCGAGCGCCGGCAGATGCAGACGCAGGTGGCGCGGATCATGTCGGTGACCGAGAAGACGCTTTGCCTGAGCTTTGAGATTCGGATGCCGCACAGTTCGGGGCTGCTCAACCTGGCCTTCCCGGCGGTGGTGGCGAATACGATTCTGCGCCGCTTGACCTCGGACTGGGGCAAGCGCCGGCGTCACGCGGACGAGATTCGGGCGCGGATGGAAGTTGCGGCGCGCAAGATCCGCTTTGGCGGATCGCTGCAATTGCCCTCCGTGCGGCTGGCGGCGGCGGCGATTGAAAGTCTTGAACCGGGCATGGTGCTGCGGCTCGATCTGCCTGGAAACAGCATGCCCGAATGGCGGGTTGGCGGGCAGAGGCTGCAACGGGCCCAGGCGGTGCGGCAGGGCGCTCATCGCGCCGCGCGCCTGGAGCAGCCGATTCTCGAGGTGGAACCATGAAGAGCTATCTCGATTGCTGGATATCGGTTGCGACGATGCTGTTTTCGCAGGCGCTGGCGGGCGAGCCGGAACTGGTGGAATCGTTGCCCAAGCCGCTGGCCGCGGGCTCTTTCGGCTTCGCGGTCACGATCGCCGGGGCCGAGGAAGGCCGTTTTGCGGTAGTGCTGGACGGCACCATTCTCGATGCGCCATTGATGGGCGAAGGGGAGCAGAAACCGGGCTGGGGCGAGCTGCTGCGCGAAACCTTCGATGCCGCAGCCGGAGAGCTGCTGGCCAAAACGGGAAAGACCTGCCGCGTCGAAAAGTTCGAAGAGACGGGTGGGGAGAGCAAGGTCTCGCGGGCCTTCCAATTGAAGTCCGGCGACCGCGCCTGGACCATCCTGGTGCGCGACGAGGTCCGTGCGCCCAAGACCGTTGCCAAGCCGGCGGCGACTGCAGTGCAGCCGACGGCGCAGCCTGCCGCTCCGCCGCCGGCAGCCGTCGATCCAGTTCTCGCGCACGGCATCGAGTTGCTGCTCGATGTGGAGTTGGAAGCGGCGCTGCGCTTTGGCTGCCGTGAGCTTCCTCTGGGCGAAATCCTCGACCTGGGGCCGGGCGACGTGGTGCAGCTCGATCGCCACGTGACCGATCCGGTGGATCTGATTGTGGGGGACAAGATCGTGGCCCGGGGCGAGGTGGTGTTGATCAACGGCAACTTTGGTCTGCGGGTAATGGAAGTGGCTGCGCCGAAGAAGCGGCTGGAGAGCATCCGATGCCTCTTCTAAGCCGCAGGTTCGCACGCGAGCAGCTCGCCCGGCCCTTCGCGGCCGAGTTTCCCAAGGGCGCTGCCGCCGCCGCGGTGTTCGCGATCGATCGCGCCCGGGAGCACGATGCCGCGCCATCGGCACGTTCCGGCCTTTTTGAGACCTGCGCCAATCCCAACTGCGGCTCCGGCTGGCTGCACTTGTGGCGCAGCCGGTCTGCGCCGATCTTCGAAGGCGGATGGAACTGTTCGTCCGAGTGCACGGCGGCGCGCCTGGAGGCAGCGTTGCGCCGGGAACTGGAGGGGAGAAGTCCGGGGCAAGACAGCCATCGGCACCGCATTCCGTTGGGGCTCGTGATGCTGGAGCAGGGCTGGATCACGGCCGGTCAGTTGCGCCAGGCGCTCGACGCGCAGCGGCTGGCCGGGGCGGGCAGGCTCGGCCACTGGCTGATGCGCCAGCAAGGGGTAAGTGAAAGACTGGTGACGCGCGCGCTGGGGCTGCAATGGAGCTGTCCGGTTCTTCCCCTCGAATACATGGATGCCGACGCGATGACGGTGCTGGTGCCGCGGCTGTTTGTGGATGCGTTTGGCGCGCTGCCCCTGCGCGTGGCCGCGGGCAAGCTGTTGTACCTGGGATTTGAGGACCGGCTCGACCCGGTGGTGGCCTTGTCGGTGGAGAGGATGACGGGGCTGCGGGTTGAGTGCGGGCTGGTGCAGGGAACGCATTTCCGGGTGGCGCACGCGCGCATGCTGAATGCCGCCTATCCTGCGGTGGAACTGATCGAGGCCAATTCCGAGCGCGCCATGATTCTCGCGATGGCCAAGGCGATTGAGCGCGAAAGGCCGGCCCAGTCCCGCCTGGTCCGGGTGCATGACTGCCTCTGGCTGCGCATGCTGCGCCGCTCGCAATCCGGGCCCCTGCCAGAGCGCGACTCGATCCTGGACCTGATCTGCTCGGTCGGATCGCAGTAGCCGCCGTCCGCGCGGGGTGGCGAGGCCTGCGGAAATCCCGCGCCGGGAGAGAGCGATCGGCTGGGCCAGCCGGCAAAGGCGGCTCCGGTTGCTCGGCGCGAGGCGATTCACGGATTGCTTGACTCACCCCGCCGGGAATGCAATGGACCATCGGGCCCAGACAGCCCACGCACAGGATGGAAAGACTACACGCGGCGGTCGGGTTCCTGCGCCCGCGGGCCGCGACGTCGTGGGGAATGAAGTGGGCGGACAGGCCATGCATTTTACGGTGAGGCTCATGCTCTGCCCAGGACTGTCGATACACAAAGCAACAGAGGTGTTTGGGCATGCACGAAATTCGAGCCTTGATTGTCGACGATTCTTCGGTAATGCGGAAGATTGTAGAGCGTTCTCTCCGCCAGGCGGGTCTGGACGCGTTGGTGGTGCATGAGGCCGGCAGCGGCACCGAGGGGTTGGACCTGCTAAAGACCAAGTCGGTCGACCTGATTCTCTCCGACATCAACATGCCGATGATGGACGGGCTTGAGTTTCTGCGCCAGCTCCGGGCGCAGAACCTTGCTCCGGGCGTGCCGGTGGTGATGATTACCACCGAGTCGAGCGAGGAGCATGTCAAGCAAGCCATTCAATGCGGGGCGCAGGGATATATCCGCAAGCCGTTTACCGCGGAACAGGTAAAGGAACGGGTATTGCCGTTGCTGGACGCGGCTTGACGTGGAGGTAGCAAAGTGCTTTTGAACGGAGTACGAACGGCCGCACTGGCGCGAGCGCGCGGGGCGGCCATGAGTGGAATGGAGCGTGCGATGGCGGTATCGTTGCGTGAGTCTTTGGAGACGGTTTCCGATCCGCGAAACCTGGATTCCAGCGTCGAGGAAGTCTTCCAGATGATGCTTGGAGTGGAGTGCCACCGCGATGGCCTGACGATAGCGCTGGAACCGGAGTCCGTGACGGCGGTTGTGGGCTTTGGCGGCCTGTTGAGCGGGGCCTGCGTCTTCCGCACCGGAGGATCGGCAGCGATGACGATCGCCGCTCATATGACCGGCATGGAGTTTACGGAAATCCACGACACGGTGAAGGGCGGCATCGGCGAGATCTGCAACATGCTGGCAGGGGCATGGAAGGGGAAGGTCCCGGAACTGGCGGCCAACTGCGGCCTTTCGGTGCCGGCGGTGATTACCGGCCGCGATTACAACCTTCACGTGCAGGCGCCCGAATTTCAACTGCACCATGCCTACTGTTTTGGCGACAGCGCGTTCGACGTGACCATTGTCTGCGACGGGATTCAGTAGCCGCAGCCGCTGATTGACGTGCGGAGGGCGCGGGAGGTCTTCCGCGTCAGCGGCCGCAATGGTCCAGCGGGGGGTGCCACGCGACTGTCGGGCGGGCGGAATCGTTCCGCCGGGATGTGCGCTGCGCGGCCGGGAACCGATGCGGCGCTCTCGGCGCGGCAAGGAAGCGCGCCGCGCGCAAAGAGACGGGGGATGCAGGCGGGCCACAGTTCTGCGATGGCCGGGCGTGCAGCCTCTGCAGCTCGGCGTGCGGGCGCGGACCGCGAAGCGGCGCCCTCAGATCCGCGTTCGCTGCACGGCGCTCCCGTGGCCTGTTGGCCCCGATTCTGAATTTGCTCCAATCCTCTTTCCCTGTTTCCGGTCCTCCATCTGCAAGACTCCCCTGCAGCGGGGGAAGTTCTTCATGGACAGCGGATACTATGCGGCGATGACCGGTCTGGTGGCGCGAACCCAGGCGCTGGACACGGCGGCGGCGAACCTGGCCAATGCACAGACCCCGGGCTACCGCGCCGAACGCGAGTACTTCCGCTCGGTGTTGCTTGGTCCGGAGGCGGCGAATTCGCAACTTGGGCGCACGGTCAACAATTACGGCCTGCTGGGGGGCGATCAGCTCAACCTGGCCCAGGGCCAGTTGCAGCAGACCGGCAACCCGCTCGATCTTGCCATCGAAGGCCAGGGTTTCTTTGCCGTGCAAACGGCGAACGGCGTTCGTTACACCCGGGACGGGGGCTTTCACCGCACGCAGCGCGGGCAACTGGCAACGGGCTCGGGCGAACTGGTGCTGTCGAGCGGGGGACAGCCCATTCAACTTCCACCGGGGCAAGTATCGGTCGGCGCCCGCGGCCTGATTTCCGTAGCCGGCGGCGCCGTGGCCACGGTGGGCGTATTCACTTTTCCTGCCGGGACGAAGCTGACGCCGGAAGGGGCGAATCGCTACGTGCTCCCCGAAGGGGTGACAGCCGAAGCGGCAAAGGAGGCCTCTGTCCACCAGGGAACCATTGAAGCCGCCAACCAGGATGTGATCCAGGGGACCCTGGACCTGATTGTCATGCAGCGCCAGGCGGAGATGATGCAGAAGGCGCTGACTGTCTTTCATACCGAGTTCAACAAGATCGCCACCGAGGATTTGCCCAGGGTGTGAAGAGGCAGGGGATAGGGACTAGGGACCGAGAGACTGGCGAAATCGCGGTGGATTCTCTGGGGCCCGGTATTCCAGCCGCTCATCCCCAAATTCCGAAAAGGAGAAACATGATTCGAGCGCTATACACGGCGGCAAGCGGCATGAGCGCGCAGCAGCTGAATCTGGACACGATCGCCAACAACCTGGCCAACTCGTCGACGACCGGCTTTCGGCAGTTGCGGCTGGAGTTTGAAGATATGGTCTACCAAAACCTGGTGACGCCGGGAGCGGCGCAGAGCCAGTCGACGGTGTCGGCGGGCCTGCAGATCGGCCTCGGCACCAAATCGGCGGCGACCGAGGTGATCATGACCCAGGGTGCGCTGAACCAGACCTCGAATCCGCTGGACGTGGCCATCGAGGGCAGCGGTTTCTTCCAGGTGCAGCGCCCGGACGGCACCATAGCCTATACCCGCGCGGGGCAGTTTCATCTCAACAACCAGGGAACGGTGGTGACGGCAGACGGCGACCCGCTCCTGCCCAATATCACCATTCCCTCGAATGCGACGGCGGTGACAATTACCCAATACGGCGTGGTGAACGCCACGCTGTCGGGCCAGCAGAACCCGTCGCAGCTCGGCCAGTTGCAGTTGGCGACCTTCCCGAACCCGGGAGGCCTGGAGAGCATGGGCGCAAACCTGCTGCAGGCCACGCTGAGCTCGGGCGACCCGGTGCTGGGCAATCCTGGCGGCGCCGAGGGGTTGGGGACCCTGCAGCAGGGGTATCTCGAAAACTCGAATGTGGACGTGGTCACCGAATTCGTGCAGATGGTGCTGGCGCAGCGCGCCTACGAGTCGAACTCCAAAGTGATCAAGGCCGCCGACGACATGTATTCGCAAGTCAACAACATGACCCACTAGGGCTGAGGACGACGAGCGAAATTTCGAGACCATGAGCCGGAGTTCGCCGGCTCGGTAGCAAGCGGAAGCGGAGAGATCGGATGGGGATGAGGTGGACGGTTGCGATGGTATGCATGGTTTTGGCGGGGTCCTGGGGGAGCCGGGCGTGTCCAGGGCAACAGCCCGCAGCCGCGATCAATGCCGTGCCAGGGTTGGCGCTGCTGACGGCGGACCCTGCGACGCCGCGATTCGCGGAGAGCGGCGGGGGTCAGGTGGTTCGTGTCATCGACGACCCCAGTACCGGCTCGCGTTGGTTGCTGGCAAAGGACGCGGCCTTTCCGGGCGGACCGGGGCGCATGCTGCTGGCCTTTGCAGGCGAGAGCCGGATCGGGACAGCGGCTGCGACGCGATCGACGCGGCCGCCCCTGGCGATCCGGACGGGCGACCGGTTGCTGGTGGAGGAAAGCTCAGCCGTGGCCGAGGTAAGGCTGGAGGCGGTGGCGATGGGTTCGGCGCCGGCCGGCGCGCTGCTCGATGTGCGGCTGAAGATTGGCGGCCGGGTGTTACGGGTGCGGGCGCTTGGGGCTGGACGGGCGGAATTCCTTGCACCTAGTGAGGTTGAACGATGAGATTGGCCATTGCAGGGGCTGTTGCGGTGTGCCTGTTTGCCGGTGCGTGCGCCGCTCCCGCTGGCTTCGCATTCGGGAAGAAAAAGCCGCACGGGGTGGCCGGCAAAGAGACCCCGCCGGAGACGGCGCTGCGCTCCTACGTTGAACGGGTGCGGGCGCAACAGGCTGCGGAGGTGCGCACAACGGGTTCGATCTGGAGCCCGGAGGGCCGCCTGATCCGGCTGGGGACCGATGCCAAGGCGGCGCATGTGCACGACGTGGTTTCGATCGTGGTTACCGAGAGCCTGGCGGCTTCGACCGATGGGCAGGTAAAGAACTCGCGCGCCTCGAATGCCTCGTCGGGGATTGCGTCTCTGTTCGGCAAGCTCAAGAGTTCGAACAGTCTGCAGAATCTGTTGAGCGCGACTAGCGCCTCGGGGCTGACGGCGCAGGGGCAGAGCACGACCAATTCAAGCTTGGCGACCACGTTTGGCGGCGAGGTGGTGGACGTGATGCCGAACGGGATGCTGGTGGTGCAGGCGACGCGCCAGTTGACCTTCTCGCAGCAGACGCAACTGATCAAGCTGCGCGGGCTGGTGCGGCCGGAAGATGTGAGCGCGCAGAACCAGGTGCAGTCGACGGCCATGACCGATCTCGAACTCGAAGTAACGGGCAAGGGGATTGTGAACGACACGACCTACCGCCAGAACCCGCTGGTGCGCTTTCTGGAAAAGCTGGTGGTGTTCTGAAGGCAGGGGACAGGGAATAGGGAACAGGGAATAGGGGCTATGGATCGATCGGGCGAGCAGCGGGCTACAAAGCGGAATTCGAGATTGCGGAGGGCTGCGGCTGCGCAGAAGGCTGTCCTGTTGGCTTCTCTTTTGATTTCCGCGGCCTGGGCGGATGCGGAGTCCTCGTCGCAATTGGCGCGGGTGAAGGACGTAGCCAGTATTGAAGGCATCCGGGACAACCAGTTGGTCGGGTACGGACTGGTGGTGGGCCTGCATGGCACCGGCGACAGTTCGCAGACGGTATTCCCGGCGCAGACGCTGATTTCGGCGCTGGAGCGGATGGGAATCACTGTGCCGCAGACGGGTTCGAACAGCGCCAGCAACATGCAGGTGAAGAACATGGCCGCGGTATTTGCCGTGGCCACCCTGCCGCCGTTTACGCGCCCGGGCTACCGCATGGACATCACGGTCTCCTCGGCCGGCGATGCGCGGTCGCTGGAGGGAGGCATTCTGCTCATGACGCCGCTCTATGGGCCAGACGGGCAGATCTACGCCCAGGCGCAGGGAGCGCTGGTGCTGGGCGGGTACATGGCCTCGGCGGGCGGAAACACGCGGCAGATGAATCACCCGACCACCGCGCGCATTCCCGGAGGGGCGCTGGTGGAGCGGCCGGTGCCATTTGAGCTGAAACAGATGCGCACGGTGGGCATTGTGCTGAACGACGCCGATTTCCACACCGCCGAGCGCATGGCGGCATCGATCGACAAGGCGCTGGGCGCGGCGCGATCGCATGCCGTCGACAGCCGGAGAATTGAAATTGCCACCTTGCCGGGCGAGGACCTGGCCGGGTTGCTGGACCGGGTTGAGGCGGTTGAAGTCGAAGTCTTCCCACGGGCCCGCGTGGTGGTGAATGAACGGACGGGCACGGTGGTGATCGGCGGCCGAGTGCGCCTGCAGCCGGTATCGATTCTCCACGGCGGTCTCTCGGTGAACGTGATTTCAGAGACCAGTGTTTCGCAGCCGGGGCCGTTTTCTGCCGGCACGACGCAGGTGGTGCAGCAGACTACTGTGCAGGCCCAGGACAAACCGGTCAACCGCATCGATTTAAAGGAAGGGGCGACGGTGGAGGATCTGGTGCAGGAATTGCAGCGGACCGGCGCCGGGGCGCGGGACGTGATCTCGATCCTCCAGGCGATGAAAGAGGCCGGAGCCCTTGAAGCCGACCTGGAGGTGCTGTGATGGAGGCGATTTCGCTTGCCGCGGCGGGCATGGCCGGCGGGACCGCAGCCGCGCCGCAGCCGCGCCTGGTGCGGGCTGCGCACGAGTTTGAAGCGCAGATGATGAAGGAGCTACTGAAGCCCATGATGGCCTCGGGCGCTCCCGGAGACGAGGAGGACGAGTCCGGCGCCGGCTCGGGCGGCGCGCTGGCTGAATTCGCAACCGAGGCCCTGGGCCGCGCCATGAGCGAACAGGGTGGTCTTGGAATCTCCAAACAGATCGTCCGCGATCTCTCCCGATCTGGTAACAGGAACGTAACTGGGAAGGTAACCTGAAATCAGCACGATAATACCGTCATGAGAACTCTTGAATGACTAGAGTGATTAGTAGCGTCGCCGATGAACCCAGTAAGGAGCGTGGATTATGGACATTCGCAATGGTCTTGATGGATTGAAATCTCTGCTGGGGGTCCAGTCGGCGGGAACGGCGGCGACGTCGCAGACCAGGAATGGGACGGCGGCGGCGAGTGAGAGTTCGCTGGGCCGTGACCGGGCGACGTTGAGCAGTGCGGGCAATGAAGTGTCGCAGGCATCTGGGGATTCCGGGGTGCGGGCCGACAAGGTCGCCAGCATCCAGGCGGCTCTGGCTGCAGGAACCTACAACGTTCCGGCAACTGCGGTCGCGTCCAAGGTGGTGGATTCGATGCTGGGAGGTCAGGCGTAGTCGGAGTGGTTCGGCTTCGGACAGTTGCATGGATATGGCTCGGGGTTGCAGGCTTGGGCCTTCATCCCGAGGAGACGAGAGAAGGTAAGGGATGAGAATCATCCAACCTGTTGTTGATGGGAAGCGCGCGGCGCTATTGCCTGTTCGGGACCGGAAGAATCCGGAATTGAAGGGGCTGGTGGTGGAGGCGTCGCGGGCATTGGCGCGTCTCGATGCCGAGCGGCTGGAAGAACTGGCGCTGTGCTGCGAGGCGTTGAACCGGGAATTGGTATTGCGGGAGCCGGAGGCAGGCGGCGATCTGGCTCGGCAGGCGATGGATGCTACGGCCGACATGGCAGTCTTTTCGCGCGTTCTGGCGGCCACACGAGCCAACCTGAGCGTGATGCGCCGATTGCGTGAGTTGCGGGGGGAGAGACTCGAATACCGGGAGAGCCAGGTGATGGGTTGGGCGGGGTTGGGGACCGGTCATGGGGACAATTAGTTCGGCATTCAGCGTGATCTCGCAGGCCTTGGATGCCGATCAGTCGGCGCTGAGCATTGTGTCCAACAACGTGGCCAATGCCAACACCACCGGCTATACGCGCGAGGTTGCGAACTTCGAAGAGAACGCACCGATCACGATTAATGGGGTTGCTTACGGGAGCGGTGTGACGCAGACGGGGGCAACATCGGTTCGGGACAAGGTTCTGGAAGAACGCCTGGTGCAGCAGCAACAACTCGCCTCTGCTTCAGGCACGCGGCTGACCGCTCTCGACACCATGCAGGCCCTGTTTACACCGGCATCGGGAAGCTCGACTTCAACTTCCGCGGATATTGGGACAGACATCACCAGTTTCTTCAGCGCGGTGACGGCGTTGGAGGCCAGCCCCGCCGATCAGACGACACGCCAGGCAGTGCTTTCGACGGCGTCGGCGCTTTCCGTCGACATCTCGAGCGCAGCGACGAGTCTGAATCAGCAGAAGTCGGCGCTCGACCAGGACGCTGCCAGTGTGACCAGCCAGGTCAATACGCTGACCAGCGCCATTGCCGGCCTCAATTTGGAGATTCAGTCGTCGACGGCGACAACGGGTGCGGCGACGCTCGAAGATACCCGCGAGCAGGACATCAGCCAGCTCTCCCAACTGGTTGGGATCAATCAGATCACCTCGGACAACGGCAGTTTGTCGATTACGACGACCTCCGGGCAGGCACTGGTGATGGAAGGGAACAGTTATCAGTTGACGAATGGAACGGTGAACGGTTGCACGCATTTTTTTGTTGGTTCGACCGATGTCACTTCGGAGCTCACCACGGGCGGAGGCGAGTTGGGCGGCTATCTGACGGCGCGGGACACCGATATTCCGAACGTGCTTTCTTCGCTCGATCAACTGGCCTACAGTATCTCGACCAATGTGAACACGGTGAACAACAACGGAACCGACCTGGCAGGGGACAATCTGAATGCGGGCGATATCTTCTCCGAGCCGACCCAGGTAGCCGGAAGCGCGGCATCGATGAGCGTTACGATGACCGATCCGGATCACATAGCCGCGGCGAAGCTGGGGGCAGGGACGGGCAACAATGCGAACGCAACGGCGATGGCCGACCTTGCCAATCAGAAGATTGTGAGCGGCCAGACGCCGGTTGGTTTTTACGCCAGCTTCGTAGCCGAACTCGGCAGCACGGTAGCCGGTGTGCAAGCGGAGAGCACGGCTCAAAACGCATCGGTGACACAACTGCAGACGCAGGCCAGCGCGCTGTCGAGCGTGAATCTGAATGACGAAGCTGCCTCGATGCAGCAGTTCGAACGCAGTTATCAAGCGGCGGCGCAGGTCTTCACCATGCTGAACCAGATTATGGCTTCGGCCTTGAACCTGGGCCAGGCGACCGCGGTCTCTTAGAGCGCAACCAGAGTCACTGTGGCCTATTGAGTTTTGTGCAAGGTCGCCGCTCCATCATGGTCGCGTCGACTTGAGAACTGTGGTTTCGGGATACATCGACTCTGGTTCGCTATAGCGCGTCAGAGCCGGCGTAGTCAGCGATGGTTAAAGCCGCGAGCGAGGCAGTGTTGGCGGCGAGGTGAGCTGAGGCCTTGCGGCGATGGAAGAGCGAGCTGTGCGACGAGGACTTAGAGAAGACTGCAGTCTGGCGACGCATCCCAAGGGGCCAGCAGGCGGGGGAGGGTGAAGGTGCGTGTCGATCCATCATTTGTTACGAACCTGGTGGGGTCGCTGGACCAGGCGCAGTCGACGCAGCAGCAGTTGACGGCGGAGCTTTCGAGCGGCATGCGCGTTTCCTCGCTGAGCCAGGATCCGATTGCGGCGGGAGAGAATGTGCAGTTGCTGAGTCAGATTCAGCGCGACGACTCCTTTACCCAGTCTTCGGATTTAGTCAAGGGCCAGTTGAACATATCTGACTCGGTCCTCGGCAATGTGGTTTCGCAGTTGACTTCAGCGATCTCGCTGGCCACCAGCGCCAACAATGGAACGATGAATGCCACCGATCTGAAGACCATTTCCACCCAGATCGACGGTATTCGCAGCGAAGTAATGTCTTTGGCCAACACCAGTTATCAGGGCCGGTACATCTTCGCCGGAAGCCAGACCTCGACCGTTCCATTCGCGATGGATACCTCTACTACTCCAGCGACGACGATCTACAACGGCGATGAGGATGTCAATTCGATTGAGACGTCGAATGGGCAGAGCATCCAGCTGAACGTGCCGGGCGACCAGATTTTTTCGGGTAGCGGTGTAAACAATGTCTTTGCTGCGCTGAACAAGCTGGTGGCGGACTATGCCGGCGGAACAGCCTCTGCGAGTGCGGTCACCGACACGCAGTCATTGAACTCGGCACTGAATTATGTCTCGCAGCAGCGCGTGACGATCGACAACTCGCTTACGCGGCTGACCGCGGCCACCGACACGGCAAGTACCGAGGAGACGCAGTTGACCACGACGCAGACCAACCTGATGCAGGCCGACGTGGCCTCGGTGGCAACGCATTTGACGCTCGCCGAAACGCAGCAAACCGCGCTGGAGTCGGTGATTTCGCAACTTGGGGCGAGCACGCAGAGCCTGTTCAGCAAGCTCTAGGCGAGCCATCTGGCTCCTCTGAATGGTGGCCATTGTTGCCGGCCCTGCGGCCTTTGCGGGCAGGGCAATCGCAGGAACGACGGACATTCGGTCACAGTTTCACAGTTTCACAGCCAAAAAAGAGGCAAATTTGCGTTTTAGCCCCTTTTGGCGAAAGCAAACCATTTGTTTGCAAGTGTTTAACTGCAACTTGCGATCTCTCAAAACAAGAAATCGAAAACGAAAAAACTGCGTTGGGCCGCTTGCCGGTCGGGCAATACGCGGCGAGGGTATCTGACTCCAGTTTGCCTACTCCAGACCTGAATTCAAGTTAGCAAAATGTTCGAAATAATCGGCAAAGACGCTCCTGCGATTGCACGCGCCTTTGCCGGGTGCGGGGAGCGGATGCCGTGCCGCCGTCTATACTCATGGGGAAGGGATCGCACGTGCTTGCTCCAATACGCTTTTTGTGGAATTCAACCCGCGGCCATCGCCTGGCGCCGTGGAGCAGCGAGTACATGCGCTGGCGCGTGGAGACCTATTCGGGAAAGAAAGCGGAGACGTTAACCGCGGGGGACGTTCTGCGTTTCCTTTGGGACCAGCGCTGGGAGTTCCTGAGTTACCTGGTCTGGATCCATCGTCTAGACCGAGAGGTCCACAAAAGGATTTAGCTACGCATGCGGTTGCCTGCTGGAGTATCTTTGTGCACAACAGATGTTTTTTTGCCCGCGCTGCTGTTTGCGCTTTCTCTTGGGCCGGCTTCTTCGGCGCAGCAGTTGCCCCCGCCAGAGCCGCCCAAGCCGCTTCCCTCAGCTCATTCCGACGCGCCTACGTTGCGGGTCAATGCCAACGAAGTGCTGGTTCCTACTCTTGTTGAAAAGCATGACGGCGGCGTGATCTATGGGCTCAAGCCTACCGATTTCATTTTGGAAGACAACGGCGTGCCGCAGACCATCCGCGTGCAGGAAGAGATGGATACAGCGCCTGTTTCTCTTGTCGTAGCGGTTGAGTTGGGCGGCGTAAGCGTGCTGGAGTTTGACAAGTTGGCCAAGCTGGGGCCGCTGCTTGACCTCTTTCTTGCCGACGAGCGCAGCCAGGCGGCGCTTGTGGGTTTCGACTCCAAGCCTCACCTGATTCGCGATTACACCCACTCGAGCGAGGACGTGAACCAGGCGTTGAAGAGGCTGGAACCGGGCAATGGCGGCTCGGCCATCCTGGATGCGGTCAGTTATGGCGTCGACCTGCTGGAGTCTCAGCCCAAGGAGTACCGCCGCGTGTTGCTGCTGGTGAGCGAAGCGCGAGACCACGGCAGCAAGCACACCAAGCCGGAGCAGTTGATCCGCAAGATCGGCGGATCGGACGTGCTGGTGCTGAGTGTGTCTTTCTCGCCGGCAAAGGCCGAACTGCTGCATGACATTAAAGACAACGGTGACAACCGTACGATGAACATGGTGTCGACGCTTGTGATGCTGGTGCAAGCCTTCAAGAAGAATGTTGCCAAACAGGTGGCGCAGATGAGCGGCGGGGAATACACCACTTTCACCGGTGACAAGGGCTTTGAGCAACGGATTGTGGACTCTGCCAAGCACGCGCGCAACCGTTATCTGATCACGTTCAGCCCGACCGATCCTTCGCCGGGGCTGCACAGCATCCGTGTGCGCACGCGGGAGGACTATGGCGCGCGCATCGTGGCCCGGGCCAACTACTGGCGGGAGCAGGAGCAGTAGGTTAGCTGCCGGGAGATGGCGGCTGACCCGGTCCTTGAAGCTGATTCATGGAATTGAACTGGTTTTGAAGTCTGTCGAATATCCGGAATCGAGGTAGATGCCGATTGGGGGCTTGGGGATGTGCAGGCAGGGGGCGACGCTGGTTCCCGTCTTGCCGGCCGATGGCATGGGGCAAGGCGTTCATGGTAATCTCACATTAGACACTTAAGAGTGGACTGAGAACGCAAGAGGAGTAACAAACGCCGTGCTGGCGACTGCAAAGAAAACTACCCTGATTGAAAGCTTCCGCACCCACGATACTGACACCGGTTCTCCGGAGGTACAGATCGCGATTCTGAGTGCGCGTGTCGCAGAACTGACCGAGCATTTCAAGACGCACAAAAAGGATCACGCATCACGGCGTGGACTCTTGATGCTGGTCAGCAAGCGCCGCCGCTTGCTGGATTACCTGAAGTCGCACGATACCGATCGCTATCGCGACGTGATCGGCAAGCTCGGAATCCGCAAGTAACCCGAAAGCCAACCTTGAACCGGAAGCGCCCAGACCGGATATTGGTCACGGCCCCCGTTCTACTCAGAACCCGGGGTCTTGGTGTACCTGGCGAACAGCAACCGTCGTCGGGGCTTGCGCACAGCTATCTGCTGTGTGCGGCCCTGGCGCGTTGGCCGGCCCGCAGGCCGGGAGAATCCGCTCCCCCGCGCACATTTCACGCATTGAGCCACTCTTTTGCGCGCGTCCTGCTCCCCTGTCAGGCCCTTCTCCAGCTTCCTCACACCATCCAGCGTATCTTCAGTCCAAGTCTCCCAAGCGAAATGAATGAAATGAGGACACTATGTCTACTAAGCATGAAGTAGCCGTTGAGCTTGCCGGTGGCAAGCGCCTGGTATTTGAGACCGGACGCATGGCCAAGCAGGCCTCTGGCGCCGCCCTTGTGACGACGGGTGAGACCGTTGTGCTGGCAACAGCGGTGGCATCTGCCGAGCCTCGAGAAGGCATCGACTTTTTCCCACTGACGGTGGATTACCGCGAATACACCTATGCGGGCGGCCGCATTCCGGGCGGGTTCATCAAGCGCGAAGGGCGGCCAAGCGAGAAGGAAATTCTGACCTGCCGCCAGATCGATCGCCCCATCCGCCCCCTGTTCCCCGATGGATTCCGCAACGAGACGCAGATTATCGCGCTGGTCTTCTCTGCCGACAAGGAGAACGATCCCGACGTAATCGGCATCAATGCCGCAGCCGCGGCGCTTGCCCTCTCCGACATTCCCTTCAGCGCCACGGTGGGCGCGGTCCGCGTCGGGCGGGTCGATGGGGAGTTTGTCATCAATCCCACCTACTCCGAGCGCGCCGCCACCACGGTCAACATCATGGTTGTCGGCCACAAGGACGGCATTGTGATGATCGAGTCGGGCGCCAAGGAAGAGACCGAAGAGATCATCCTGGCCGCCATCGAATTTGCCCATACGGAGATCAAAAAGATCGTAGCCGCGATCGATGAACTGG
>Ga0181516_10001007_pt1 | contig 22801 bp, 18 predicted proteins | sample PEATcosm2014_Bin_25_FD_121104 | JGI IMG/M metagenome (GOLD analysis project Ga0181516, IMG submission 121104) | Peatland microbial communities from MTU Mesocosm Facility, Houghton, MI, USA - PEATcosm2014_Bin01_10_metaG | ecosystem: Environmental > Terrestrial > Soil > Wetlands > Peat | place... | reverse complement strand
GGAGCTTGTTAGGGAGTCTGGCTGCTAAAGCTTTTTTCTCCTTTGTGTCTCAAATGATTCACGATGACCAGGCTCAAGTCGGTTACAAAAATTAAAACAACCATGCTGTCCATGACCGTCACCAACGGACCTGACGGTAGGAACTGTTCGCAGCCCCAAAGCAGAAAACCGACGCCCAGCAGCATCTCTTTGAACTTTTCCCGCCATGGACGGCCGAGGCTCAACAACAGACTGATATAGGAAGCGCCGACCAGCATGAAACACAACGCCCCCGTCCTTTGATGGATAAAAGTCAGGCTCAAGTGATTTACCGCGTCACAAATCAACAGCGCCCCCAATCCGGCCAGCGCCGAAATCAACAGCAGCAGACTCAATTTGCGAAATATTTTTTTCATCGTCCGTCAGTCCCAAATCAACAGTCGCACGGGCGTGGGGTTGTAGGCGTTGCAGGGATTGTTCAACTGCGGGCAGTTGGAAATCAGGCAGATCAAATCCATTTCCGCCTGAAGCTCGACGTATTTTCCACCCGCACTGACTCCGTCTGCGAAGGAAAGTTTTCCATCCGGCGTCACCGGCACGTTCATGAAAAAATTGATGTTGTGCGTGATGTCGCACTTGGTCGCCCCCCGTCCCCAGCGCGAAATTGCCAGCATGAACGTGTCGCGGCAACTGTGCATCCAGCGCTTGTCGAGCGCATAGCGCACCTGGTTGCTTTCCGCCGCGCACGCGCCGCCGAGCGTGTCGTGGCGTCCGCAGGTGTCGGCGACAATTGTGGCCAGCACATTGCCTTCGCTCGAAATCAATTTGGTGCCGGTCGTCAGGTAAATGCCGCCCTGCCCGCGAATCGTGTCTTGCCCTGAATAGCGGTCGCTCATGTCTTGCGCGTTGTAAAACAGCGTGTCCACGGCCTGATTGCCTTCGAGATCCACGATGCGAAAAAATTGTCCGGGCTTGATTTCATGCATCCAGCCGTCGCCGGCGGGCAAAGTGAAATCGTAAACGGCCTTCGCCGGATCAAGTTTGCTTTCGGTCAAAATAAAAGTGCTCATGGTCAGGCTCCTGGAAAAAGTCGTCCGGTTAAAATAAAACTGCGCTGGTTTTCGCCGCGAAAATTGCGGCAGAAATCATCCGCGCCCGGTGGCGGCGTTTTCAAAATTGCAAGTTTGACCGGCTTCGGCGCGTATTTTGGATTCGGATCGAGCGGATGCTGGCAGGTGTTGACGACGACGAGCACGTTCATCTCCGCGCGCAGGTCAACGTGATCACGGGCCCTGGAATTTCCCGGATGAAAATTCATTTTGCCTTCGGCGTCCACGTCCACGCGGCTGAAAAAATTCACGTTCGCCACGAGGTCGCGTTTGCCGAGTCCGTATTTGCCAAGTTCGATGAGAAAACCATCATGCGCGTTGCGATGCCAGTCGTTGCGTTTTTCCTGATACGTCGCCACGCCGTATTTTTTCTCCACCAAGGCTGCATTGCCGTGGCCGCCGAGCGGATCGTGCCAGCCAACAGTGTCGGCGGTGATCGAAAGCAGCGCGTGCCCCATGTCGCTCATCAAGACGTGGCCGCGTGCAAGCTTGGCGGTGTATTGCGCCTTGAGCGTGTCCGGCAGGTTAAGCCGGTCGAGCGGCTGGTCCGCATCGTAGGCCATGAGGCCGACGTTCGCGCCGCCTTCGACATCAGTGATCCGCAAAGTCATGTGCCGCCGCAGCGTCCATGACCAAAGACCGCCGCCGGGCAGAACCTCCTCGAATAAAATTTCTTCAGTGATCATTTTTCAAATCAAACAGGCTTTTCGCCGTGGCTGCAATTTTTATTTGGCCAGCGACTGTCGAAACGCCAGCCAGCCGCCGAATTCCGTAATGTCGCGCGCGCCTTCGAGGCCGATGGGTTCGCAAATAAAACCTTTTACGCTGCCGCCGTCCTCCAGTTCCAGCGCGCCGATGCCAAGCGGCGGCGGAACCTCGGCGACGAACGAACCGAACGCCGCCTCGTCCAGCGACCAGACTTCGATCTCGATGCCGTGCGGCAAAGTTTCCGCAACCCGCCGCAACCCCGGCTTGGGCGGCTGCGTGTTGGCCAGCGCGTAGAGACGATAGCACGGCGCGGTGCACGTCTTTTGCACGAAACGCGCATGGCGCGAAGTGAGTTGATGATTCAACGGCTGCCCGCGCAAATGCGCGCCGACCACGGCGAGCAAAACGCCTTCTACTTTTTTCTGCGGCAACGGTTGATTGGAAACCGGAACAGAAGTCGCGCCTATGTTTCCGCCCAACACCTGATGGTGACGCGCGCCCAACGCCAGCAGCGCGTCGTCGGAAAACTCGGGCGCAACGAGCGTGACGCCGAACGGCAGCCTGTTTGTCGCGCGAAATCCTGCGGGCAACGCGAGCGCGGCCAAATCCAGCAAGTTCACAAAATTCGTGTAATAACCGAGATTGCTGTTGAGCCGGATTGGGTCAGCCAAAATGTCTTCGATGCGATAAGTCGTGCCGGTCGTCGGCAAAAGCAAAACGTCCAGTTCGGAAAAAACTTTGCGCGTGATTTGCGCGAACGCTTGCAATTTATATTGTCCATCGAACGCGGCCACGGCGTCAAACTTCGCCGCGCCGCCGATGATTTCGCGCACGACCGGATGAATTTTATCGCCGTGCTTTTCAAAAAAATCGCCGACCGCCCAGCGCCGTTCCGCGACCCACGGCCCGGCGTAAAGCAATGCCGCCGCCTGCGCGAAGGGCGTGAAATCAAATTCCACCGGCTCGCCGCCGCAGTCGCGCAATCGCGCGACGGCCTGTTCGTAAAGTGCCGCCGCTTCGTTGTCGCCAAAAAATTCGCGTTGCGCAAAAGGCAAAATTCCGAAACGGAATTTTTCGGGAAAATTGATGCCACGCTTTGGCCGCGAACGCGAATAAGGATCGACCGGATCAAATCCTGCGGCCACATCAAGCACGGCTTGCACGTCGTGGCAACTGCCGGCGAAAATGGAAATACAATCCAGCGAACGGCACGCGGGAAACACGCCGCGATTACTCAACAGTCCGCGCGTCGGCTTGTGGCCGACGATGTTGTTGAACGCCGCCGGCACACGACCGGAACCGGCGGTGTCGGTTCCAAGCGCAAAAGAAACCATTCCAGACGCGACGGCAACAGCCGAACCAGAACTTGAGCCGCCGGAAATGTAGCGCGAATCAAAAACCGATTCGCAAGCGCCATACGGCGACCGCACGCCAACAAGTCCCGTCGCAAACTGGTCGAGATTGGTTTTGCCAACAGGCAGCGCGCCGGCGGCAATTAATTTTTCCACGACCGTTGCGGATTCTTTTGGAGTGAATGCAAATTCGGGACAGCCAACGGTCGTTGGCATTCCGGCAAAATCAATGTTGTCTTTGACGGCAAAGGGAATTCCGTAAAGCGGCAAATTGTCCGCCGGTTTTGGCGGCAACGCGCGTGCCATTTGCAATAATTGCCCGCGACTGATTTTTGAAATCCAGACATTTGGAAATTTTTGATTATCAGCGCAGCGCAACGCTTCTTCAGCAATTTGCTCCGGCGAAATGTTGCCGTCGGCGTAGGCGCGGCGCAGCGCGGCCAGGTCAAAACTGATTGAATTGCTCATGCGATTTCCTTTTCAATGACCGCCAGCGACTGGCCGGCGGAAACCATTTTACCGGGCGCGACGGCGATTTTTTTCACGACACCGGCAATCGGCGCTTCGACACCGACTTCCATTTTCATCGCTTCGACGACGACGATTTTTTGTCCGGCGACGACTCGGTCGCCTTCTTTTGCAAGCACCGCCCAGACGTTGCCGGTGATGGGCGAGGCGATGAGTTGTCCGCCCGGCGGCACGATCATTTCATCGGCGGGGGCTTCCGGTTCGGGTTCCGCCGCAACGGCGCTTGAACCATCGGTGGCCCAGCGTTCGCGTTCCTCGGCAAATGCTTTTTGTTGTTTGGCGCGAAACGCGTTGATGCCCGCTTTGTTGCCGGCAAGAAATTTTTTGTATTTCGCGAAGCTGAAAATTTCCTCCTTGATGTCGAGTTGCACCTGGCCGTGCAGAAACGACTGACGGAAATCAAGCAGTTCCTCTTTCGACACCGGGTAAAACTGGATCTGGTCGAAGAAGCGCAGCAGCCACGGTTTGCCGGGTTCAAATTCGCGCGTGCTGCGGTAAGTGTTCCAGACCTGCGACGTGCGGCCAAAAAGCTGATAGCCGCCCGGCCCTTCCATGCCGTAGATGCACATATAAACGCCGCCGATGCCGACGACATTTTCCACGGTGAACGTGCGCGCCGGATTGTATTTCGTCGTCACGAAACGATGGCGCGGGTCCACCGGCACGGCGCACGGCGCGCCGAGATAAACATCGCCGAGACCGAGCACGAGATAGCTGGCGGAATAAACCGTTTCGCGAACCTGATCAACATGGTCGAGGCCGTTCATGCGGCGGATGAATTCGATGTTGCTCGGCAGCCACGGCGCTTTGGCGCGCACGCCTTGCGCGTATTTTTCAATCGTGAGCCGGATGCCGGGATCGTCGTAAGACAACGGCAGCCGCAAAATGCGCGTCGGCACTTCGAGCGTTTCGACCGGCGGCAATTCATTCTCCGCGCGGACAAGAATGCCGAGAAGTTTTTCAAGCGAAATGACGCGGCTGTCGAAATTGACCTGCAACGAACGCACGCCGGGCGACAGCTCTATCACTCCTGCAACGGGATTTTTCTTGAACCACTCCATGAGCAGATGCACGCGGAAGCGCAGTTCAAAATCCAGCACGAGCGGGCCATATTCAATGAGCAGATACTTGTCGCCCGCCTGCCGATAGACGACGCCGGGGCTTGTGGCCGACACGGGAATGTTGTGAAGAATCGCCGGATTTGCGGATTGAATTGGTTTCGTGACGATGCTCGGCGCGAACGAAAAATTATCGCCGTTCAGTTGCCGGATCGCCTCGTCCTCGCTGCGTTCCGTGACGAGCGCGTCGGCAAACTGCATGCGCACAAACCGGATCGTGTCGCCGGGACGAAGCTGGCCGACCTTCCAAAATTCCGCCTTCGCAATCGTCGCCGGACATACGAAGCCACCGAGACTTGGGCCGTCCTTGGAAAGAATGATCGGCATGTCACCCGTGAAGCAAATCGTGCCGATGGCATATTCGGTGTCGTGGATGTTGGACGGATGCAGGCCGGCGTCACCGCCATCGGTGCGTGCGAATCCGGGCTTCGGACCGATCAAGCGGATGCCGGAGCGGTTGGAATTGTAATGCACCTTCCAATCCGTTGCGAAAAACGTGGTAATGTATTCTTCCGTGAAAAAATCCGGCGCGGCGTGCGGACCGTAAAGCACGCCGATCTCCCAATGCGAACCATATTTCGGAACCAGCGAGTCCGGTGTCGTGCGCAGCGGCGCGAACGGTTCCGGCACGCGCTGAACGCGCAGCACGTCGCCGTGCCGCAGCGTGCGCCCGGCGTGACCGCCGAATTTGCCCAGACCGAACGTGGCTTTGCTGCCGAGAAAATCGGGCACATCAAAACCGCCGTGAACAGCCAGATACGCGCGGCAGCCGGCCCCGGCAATTTTCGTCAACCGCAGAACGCTTCCGGCGCGCACATGAATGCTTTGCCAAAACGGAATTGGATTTCCGTCGAGATCGGCTTCCATCGTTGCGCCCGTCAACGCCATGGTGGCATCGAGATTGAATTTCAACGTCGGCCCGGTGAGTGTGATTTCCAGACCAGCGGCATTGGTTGGATTTCCCACAAGTTCGTTGGCGACGCGAAACGCATAATCGTCCATCGGTCCCGACGGCGGCACGCCGACAGCCCAATAGCCGATGCGTCCGGGATAATCCTGGATGCTGCTCTGCGTGCCCGGCTCGATGACATCAATCGTCGCGGGCCGGTAGGGAAACGTCGCGAGCCATTTCGTGTGAATGTCGCCCGCCGCAAATTCCGCGCTGGCGATCACCTGACGCAGATACTCAAGATTACACTCGATGCCAGCGAGTTTTGTTTCTGCGAGCGCGGCTTGCAATTTGGCGACGGCTTCCTTCCGCGTCGTCGCCTTCACGATGAGTTTGGCGATCATCGGATCGTAGAACGGTGGGATTTCCGAGCCGCGCTCGACCCATGTTTCGACGCGGGCGTCGGCGGGGAAAACAGTTTCGGTGAGAACGCCGGAACTCGGCTGGAAATTTTTGTTCGGGTCTTCCGCGTAAAGCCGGACTTGGATGGACGCGCCGCGCGGCGTCGGTTTGAAACCGGACAAATCCAGTTCGCCCGCCGCCTGCTTGATCATCCATTCCACGAGATCAACGACGGTTACTTCCTCAGTCACGCCATGCTCGACTTGTAGCCGCGTGTTGACTTCGAGAAAATAAAATTTCAACTCCTTTACATCGAAGACAAATTCGACCGTCCCGGCGGATTGATAACCGGCGGCGTGCGTCAGGCGCACGGCGGATTCGAGCAGCGAGCGGCGGAGTTCTTCGGACAAACCGGGCGCGGGCGTTTCCTCGACGACTTTTTGATTGCGGCGCTGCGTGGAGCAATCGCGTTCGCCGAGCGCGACGACATGGCCTTTGCCGTCGCCGAAAATCTGCACCTCGATGTGCCGCGCGATGCCGACGAATTTTTCGAGATAAACGCCGCTCTGCTTGAATGCGCTCGCCGCCATGCGCTTCACCGATTCAAACGCGTCCACGAGCGCCACTTCATCCGCGCACATCCGCATCCCGATGCCGCCGCCGCCCGCGGTGCTTTTGAGCATGACCGGATAACCAATGCGCGCCGCCTCGATTTTTGCGTGGTCGAGCGAGTCGAGCAAACCGCTGCCGGGCAACATCGGCACGCCGTTTTGTTCTGCTAGTGCCCGCGCGGTGTGCTTCAAGCCGAAGTCGCGCATTTGCGCCGGCGTCGGGCCGGCAAATATAAAACCTTCCCGCGCGCAAGCCTCGGCGAAGTCGGCGTTCTCGCTCAAGAAACCGTAACCGGGGTGGATGGCTTGCACGCCGGTTTTGCGCGCGGCGGCGAAAACTTTTTCAAATTCCAGATAGCTTTCCGCCGCTGTCGAACCACCGATGCCCACCGCCTCGTCCGCCTGCGCGACGTGCAGTGAGTTCTTGTCGGCATCGGAATAGATGGCGACCGAACCCACGCCCATTTTTTTGAGCGTGCGGATGATCCGGCAGGCAATCGCGCCACGGTTGGCGATGAGAACCTTCTTAAACATAAATTATTTTCCGATTCATTTGTCAGCAGTTCGTTCGAGTTTAAATATTTTTCCCGGACAGCGCGAGCGGGTTCGAGTTCGGCTGCAAAATAGTATTGGCCGGTTCGGAAATAAAAATTTCATCGAACCGCCGTTTTTGACGCGCCGCCATCCACAAATTGATTTCCGCCAGATCCGCGACCGGTTTGCCGGTGAAGGGCGCGCATTGCAAATAGCCATCCGGCCCAAATTCAGGAGTCATCGTGAAGACTGTCATGCCGCGCGCGATCTGACTGCGCCAGATTTGGCTCCACCATTTTTCATGCGCTTCCAGTGCGCCACGAAATTCCGGCGCGGCGGGATGCGGCACCTGCGGGCCTTGATCATAGCCGACGCGCGCATGGACATGATGCGCGCGTTCAGCACACAGCGCGAGCACGTCCGGCTCGGTGTCAATCAGCCGTTCGCACACGACGCACCAGTGCGAAAAATCACAAGTCAGTTTCAACTCCGGCAGTTGCAGCAAAATTTCGCGCGTCGTCCATGGATTGAAAAACGAGCGGCTGCGATGCGTCTCGAAGCTGGCGGTGACGCCCAGTTTGTCGGCGATCAAAATGGCTTCGCCAAAAAAATCCACGCTTTGCGCGATGCTCCACGCGTCGCAGCCGGCGATGATCGTGAGGAACAGCGGCTGACATTCCAACGCGGCTTCGGCTTTCACGCGCAATGATTCCAAATGTTCCGCCGGCGTTGCGTGCCGGTCGGGAATGTAACTGCCCGCCGTGCAAATTTCCGCGATGTAATTCAGTCCGGCAAATGTGAGGTTTTTTTGAAATTCCAAACGTTCCGTCACGCTGTCCGGCGGCTGGCCGTCGATGCCATCAAAATTATTTTTGCCGCACGCGGTGATGGCGTCGTCGACGCTGCCGGTGTGACCCCAAAGCGTTTTGAAGATTTTTAGTTTCATGGTCAGGCGGCAACAAGGTTTTTCAGATCGCCGGTCGCCACGCGGAAGCCAATGTTGTCCGCGCGGAAATCAGCCGGCCGCCAGTCGCGCCAGGCGCTGCGCAACAGGCGCGGTAAATAATCCCACGCGCCGCCGCGGATCACGCGACGGTCATCGCCAGTTTCCATCCACGCGTGGCCGTCAGCGGGTGCGCCGTGATAATTCGGATGCCACGAATCCGCGACCCATTCGCAGGCGTTGCCGTGGAGATCGTGCAGGCCAAAGGCGTTGGGCGCGTAATTGCCGACGGCTGTGCGCCGGCCAGCACCGATGCGCAGGCCATTTTCGTCGTAAAAATAGTTTGCCAGCGACGGAGAAATTTCATCGCCGCATGCAAATGGCGTGCGGGAACCGGAGCGACAGGCAAATTCCCATTCCGCCTCGCTGGGCAGGCGGTAGGCGCGTCCGCTTTGCTGCGTGAGCCATTCGCAAAAGGCGGCGGCATCGTGCCAGCTCACGCGCACGACGGGCAGGCCGTCCGTTTCGTCTAGCGCGTGGCGGGGGCGAAATTTTCTGAATTCACCGACGGTCACCGGAAAAGCGCCCAGCGCAAAATCGTTTGCAAGATCCACGCGATGCGCCGGGCGCTCGGTGTCGTTCGCAAATTTGTCGCCGTCGTTTTCGCCCATGATGAATTCGCCGGCGGACAGTTCCACCATCAGCGGCCATCCAGCAGCATCGCGCCAGGTGCGGTTCGCGCGCGGCAAGGTTGGAGCGTCACACGTCATCAATCCACCTTCCGTTTTGAATATTGGCCGGCGGCACCAGATCATATTCCGTCCAGCCAGCGGTCAGCCCGCCATCAATCGCGATGTTTTGCCCGGTGATGTAAGCCGCCTCGTCGGACGCGAGAAAGTGTGCGAGCGCGGCGACTTCTTCCGGCTGGCCAAGGCGTCCTAGCGGCGTGCGGCGTTCAATGAAAGGAATTTCAGGATTGTTGGGAATGTCCATGACTGCCGGAGTCAGAATCGTGCCGGGACTGATGGCATTCACGGTGATGCGGCGCGGGGCGAGTTCAATCGCGCCAAGTTTCGTCAGGTGAATGACCGCCGCCTTGGAAGTTGAATATGCGGTGCCGCCGGGCGTGGCGATCATGCCGGTAAATGAGGCGAGTTTGACGACGCGCCCGTTTTCGGCGAGCGAACGCGCGGCGTGCTTGATGCCGAAGACGACACCGTTGACATTCACGTCGAGCGTGCGCCGGAGCAAATCTCCGGTGAGTTGTTCAAAGCCGATGCCGAGCGGCTGGATGCCGGCGTTGTTCACGAGAATGTCCACGCACCCGAATTTTTTTTGCGCGTTATCAAATAGCGCGGCGATTTGTTCCTCGTGCGCCACGTCGGCCGGAAAAAATTCGGCGCCCACCGTTTGCGCGATGGTTGCGCCATCTGCGCGGCGGTCGGCAATCAGCACTCGCACGCCCGCCGCGAGAAATCGTTTCGCGATGGCGAGACCGATGCCGGACGCGCCGCCGGTGATGACCGCAGTTTTTTTTGCGAGCGAGAACATAAATCGGTTGGGGGAAATTAATCCCGCTGGCCGGGCGCGGCGTCGCCGTCGTCCGTCGGCCATTTTCCCTGGATGCGCGCGGCCAGATAGCGATGGAAGAGCCAGACGGGCATTTCGAGATGGCTCAACCGGCCCGGCTGCCAGCCGCTCGCGTAGAATCCGCGCTGCACGGCGGTGCAGACCTGCATGTCTTCGAGATGAAATTCCACGAGCAGTTTCAAGGCTTTTTCGCGGAGGCACGGAAAATTTTCGCGCGCGGCGGTTTCGGGCGACACGAGCGTCGTCGTGATCAATTTCAACCGGTCCGGCCCGAGCGGCTGGAGGCGATACCAGATCACGCGGTCAGGCGCGGTCGCGAGGAGAAACGTGGGGTGAATCAAGAACAAACCCCACTCGGATTTTTGCGTGTCGTTCAAGCCGGCGATCGGCGGCAGGTCGTTGGAAAAATCACCTTTCTCCTCAAAGGCGAGATACGCATCGCGCACGGAATCTTTGTAGGGCAGATGTGCGCGGACATAGCGGCGGCGCTCGCGTTCCGTCCAGGTGTCGCGCGCGGGCATCATCGGCTGAAGCGATTTGTGATGGATGCCGAGATGGTGATAGCTCTCCATGAAATTTTCCACGAGCACCTTCCAGTTGAACGGGCAGTCCCATTCGCGCGCGATGACGAGCTGCATTTTTTCCAGTTGAAACGGAGCGAGATCGCCGGCCATTTCCGCGAGACCATCGGCGAACGGCGACGCGCTGCCGTCGAGGTTCACAAAAATAAAACCGTTCCAGATTTCGCTGCGGAACGGTTTCAGGAAAAAACCATCGCGGCAGAAATTTTCCGCTTGCTGCATTTCCGGGCAGGCTTTCAATTTTCCGTCCAGTTCAAATGTCCACGCGTGATAGGGACAGAGGAACAGCCGCGTCTGGCCGCAATCCGATTTGCCATCGCGTGCCTCGGCGAGCGTGTGGCCGTCGTAGCCAAAACCTTCCGGCATGATGTCCATTGAGCGGTGCGGACAGACGCGCGACAAGACGCGGACCGAATCATCCTTGCCGCGCACCACGATCATCGGTTCGCCGAGGAGATCAAGATTTAGAAAATCACCTGGCGCTGGAATTTGCGAAACGTGCGCAACGCATTGCCAGCCGGCGCGCAGGACGTGTTCGAGTTCCCACGCAAAAAATTCCTCGCTGGTGTAAGCCTGCGCGGGCAGCGTGGTGGCGCGGTTCAGTGGGAGTTTGGCCGCCTCGCAAATACCGCGCTGGATTTCCGCGAGTGACAGCGGGCGTTGCGCGGTGCGCGTGCTCAACTGGCGCGCAAACGCGAGCGGTTCGAATGTTGGTTTCCACTCAAATGCGGTTGAACTCATGGCGTCACCGGGGTTGAGGTTTTCGGCACATCAAAATCCATTTCGCGGCGCGCTCTGGGATTTTTTTGGAAATAATCCGCGATCTCGCGCCCGCGCGTGAACCAGACCCCGCCGCGTTCACGCATCGCGCCGACCAAGTCTTCCAGCAATTGCACGCGCGACGGCCGGCCGCTCAACCACGGATGCAGCGTCAGCACGAAGCAGCAGCCGTAGTCGTGCATCGCCGCGAACTCGCGCCACCAGAGGTCGAAAACCTTTTCACAGTTTTCCGGAACGAAACCCCACGCCGGATCGGCGTTGAAGGCAAATTGTTCCCAGTCTTCCAGCAGCCACTGGCCGGGAATTTCGACGAGGCCGTTGTCGTGAAAATACGGCACGTCGTCGCCCATCTCGCTCGCGCAATACGCAAGGTTGTGTTTGACCAAAAGTTCCGGCGTCCAGGGATTGATCTCGAACCACGGTGCGCGAAATCCAACCGGGCGTGTGCCGGTGAGACGCGTCAAGATTTCGATGCTGCGCAGCAAAATGTCTTCCTCCTCGGCCTCGTTGAGATACGCGAGTTTTTCGTGCAAATAACCGTGCAGGCCGATTTCGTGGCCGGCGGCAACAATCGCCTCGACCATGCGCGGATGATTTTCCGCGATGTAGCCGGGAATGAAAAATGTCGCGGGCACTTCGAGATGTTTCAGCAAACCGAGCAGGCGCGGCACGCCGGTGCGCGGGCCGTATTCGCATTGCGACATCAGGGTGCGGCGGCGAGCAAGCGCGGCGTTTTCGGAAAGCGCGGTGGTTTCGCCGTCCACGTCGAAGCACAGCATGGCGGCGCAACGCTGTCCGTCCGGCCAGATGAACCGTGGCGGCGGGCGGAAGCGGCGCGGGACATTTTCATGGTCACTCAACTTCATCGCCAGCCTCGGTGAGTTTGATCATGGGCAGTTTTTCCGCCGCTTCCATTTCCACGGGCGGATGGATGTGTTCCTCCAGCCGTTTTTTGAGCGCGAGAAATTCCGGGGAAATGAACTGGGCCTGGATGCGCGGGCGCGGCACGGGATTTTCGATGAGTTCCACGACGCGGCCGGGATTGTTGCCCATGACGAGAATCCGGTCGGAGAGATAGGCCGCTTCATCCAGGTCGTGCGTGATGAACAAAATGGTAACGTCCACTTTTTTCCAGATTTGAAGGAGATAGGCCTGCATCTGGCAGCGGGTCTGGGCGTCGAGCGCGCCAAACGGCTCGTCCATGATGAGGATGCGAGGGTTATTGGCGAGCGCGCGGGCGATGGCGACGCGCTGCTTCATGCCGCCGGAAAGTTCGTGCGGATAGGAATTTTCAAACTTCGCCAGACCGACCATGTCGAGCCACTGGCGCGCCTCGGATTCGGCGGTGTTGTCATCCTTGCCGTGCATTTTCAGGCCGAACATGACGTTGTGTTTCACGGTGAGCCACGGGAACAGTGTGTAGCCTTGAAAGACCATGCCGCGATCCGGGCCGGGGCCGTTGACGGCATTTTTATCCAGCAAAATTTCACCGCAGGTGGCTTCGTCCAAACCGGCCACGATGCGGATGAAGGTTGATTTGCCGCAGCCCGACGGCCCGACGACGCAGACAAATTCACGGCGATGAATGTCGAGCGAGACGTGATCGAACACGACGTGCGTGCCGCCGTTCGCGCCGAAAGTTTTTTTCAAATCGCGCACGCTCAAGACCACCGGGCGCGCGTAGATGCGCTGGAAACGCCCGGCCACGTCGGGCGATTGTTCGCGGTAATCGGGAAGTTTTAGTTCACTGGAGGACATGCGATTCAATCTCCAGTTTAGGTTTTGCCACCGGCTTCACGGGCGAGCGGTCAAACAGCGGGAACCATTCGCGTTTGGCGATCATGCTGCGGCCCGATTTGCGTTTCCACGGGAAAAGAATGGTGCCGAGCCACGCAAGAAACATGTCGGTGAAAAGGCCGATGATGCCGATCATCGCGATGGCGGCATAGACGTTGTCGAAATTCCGGTAACGCGCCTGCTGGTTGATGAAGAGCGTGATGCCGGACATAGTGCCGACCACTTCTGCGACGATCAGGTAAGTCCACGCCCAGCCGAGCAGGATTCTCATGTCGGTATAGACATCGGTGATGGACGCGGGAATGACCACGTGCCGGACAATTTTCCAGCCGGACGCGCCGAGCGTCTGCGCAGCCTCGATCAGGCCGGGATCCACTTTGCGGACGCTGTTGCCGATGACCAAAACCTGCTGGAAAAATGTGCCGAGAAAAATGATCGCGATTTTCGGCGCGTCATCAATGCCGAGAATCGCAACGCACAATGCACCGAATGCGGGCGTGGGCAGGTAACGGAAAAATTCGATGAACGGTTCCTGCAATTTCGCAAAAAATCGGAAGCTGCCGCACAAAATTCCCAGCGGCACGCCGATGAGCGATGAAAAAAGAAAGCCCAGAAATATTGTGCGGATGCTGTGGCCGAGGCTCTGGTGCAGCCACGGCTCATCCTGCAAACGCGGCGGCGTTTTGAACGCGGTGTAAAAGGCGCAGGCGACCTTGTGCGGCGCGGGCAGATAGACCGGGTTGACCCGGTAGCCTTTTGGCAGTGATTGCCCCGCCGCTTTCGCCTTGGCCAGCTCCCTGTCAAAATCCGCGCGCGGAATGTCCAGCCCTTCGCTGAAATAATCCACCTCGCCGGGATCGGTGATGTGAACCAGCGGATGCCAGACCCACGGGACATAGCTGACAAAACTCCAGAGCGCCAGCGGGATGACAAACGACAGGACGGTCAGAAGGAGCCGCCGTTTGTGCGGCAGCTCCTTCTTCAAACCAAGCCAGTCGTGATGGGCCATGAAGGTCTTTTGGAAACGGAATCTATTTCAAACCCATGACGATGCCGGGAGCCAGATAGTCGGCGGGCTTTTGTGACACCTTATACACGGCGTTGTCGAGGTAGAATTTGTCGCTCAATTCCATCGAGCCGTAGATGGACAACATGTCGTGACTTTTTTTCAACGCAGTTTTTGCCTCCGCCAGCGTCAGGAAATGCGTGCCGGGAACATTCTTGGCGTATTCGACCGGGTCGGCACCAACCTTGGCGGACATGATCTTGATGGCGTCATCGCGCGTGGCGGGATCCATCAAATAATCCACGCACTTGTAATAAATGGCCGTGATCTTGGCCCAATCCGCCTTGTGGGCGGCATAGCTCGTCGGGCTGACCGCGATCACGTCAAAGATAAGTCCCTTCGCGTCGGCGCTGGTGAACAACTTCTTTGAGCCGGGAACCTGCTTGAGCGCCTGGCCCGAAATCGGATACCACGCGCCGATGGCGGCGACCTGTCCCGACGCCAGCGTCTGCGGCGTCTTGTCCGTCGAAGTGCCGACAAGCGTGACATCCGACTGGCTCATGCCGTTGACTTTGAGCGCCTGAAGCAGGAGTTCGTGTTCCACGAGTGTTAGTTCGACACCCACTTTTTTACCTTTCAAATCCTTGATCGAATCAATTCCCGGCGCGCCGACGATCATGTCGCTGCCTTCGCTGTAATCCACCAGGCAGACGATTTTGCTTTTCGCGCCGCTCGCGCCGGTGACCATGTCGTCGCCCGCGACGATCATGTCCGCGTCAATTTTCCCGGCCGCAAAGGCGTCAATGGACGGCGAATACTCGAACCAGACCATTTCCACGTCCAGCCCGGCGTCCTTGAACCAGCCTTTTTGCTTGGCGACTTCCATGACCGTGTAGCCCGGCCAGTCGCTGTAACCGATTTTAATCGTGTCGGCGCGAACCCCGGCCAGACTGGCCAGTCCGATGAGCGCCATCGTGAGTAATACTTTCTGTTTCATGTTTTTCCTTTTCGTTTTTGGTTTTGTTTTTTTATTTTGCATTTTCTGCAAAGTGACTGCGTTCAGAACAAGCGTGCATAGCGGTCTATCTCCCACTGGCTCACCGTCTGGTGATACTCCTCCCACTCGGCGCGCTTATATTTGATGAATTCATTCCGTAATTCCGTCCCCAGAATTTTTTCCACGAACGGATCCTACGCGAACGCCTCCACCGCCTCGCCCAGGGTGCGCGGCAGTTCCTGCACGCCGATCATTTCCAGTTCGGCGGGCGAAAGTTCGTAAAGATTTTCGTGATGCGGCTCGCCGGGATTCAATTTCTCGCGAACGCCTTCGAGTCCGGCGGCCAGCACGAGCGCGGCGGCGAGATAAGGATTGCACGAGGAATCGGCATTGCGGCTCTCGCAACGTCCGCCGCCCATCGGCACGCGGATGGAATTGGTGCGGTTGTTCGTGCCGAAGGAATTGAACACCGGCGCCCAAGAATAATAACTCATCGCCCCGCGCCGGATGAGCCGTTTGTAACTGTTCACGGTCGGCGCGAGCACCGCACACAACGCGCGGCCATGCCGGAGAATGCCCGCAATGAACGAATAACCGATCGGCGAAATCCCCAGCCCGCGCGGGTCTTTCTTCGATTCAAAAAGATTTTTGCCCGTGCGCTTGTCGGCCAACGACATGTTGAAATGCGCGCCGTTGCCGGTCTTATCCGCAAACGGCTTGGGCATGAAAGTCGCAAGCAGGCCGTGCTTGGCGGCGATGGCCTTGGCCATGTGGCGGAAAAAAATGTAGCGGTCGGCCATCGTGAGCGCGTTGGCATATTTGAAATCAAATTCAAACTGCGAATTGCCGTCCTCGTGATCGAGGGAATAAACGTCCCAGCCAAGACCGTTCATCGTCGTGACCATTTCGTCCAGCCATGGAAAGACATCAAGGAAACGCTTCACGTCGTAGCAGCTCTTGTCGAGATTGTCATCGCGGTTCGGCACGAACAAGCGCCCCTGCTCATCCTGCTTGAGCACATAGATTTCGCACTCAATGCCGAAGTTGAAGCCGAAGCCCATCTTCCCCGCCTCGCCGAGAATATTTTTCAACAGCACGCGCGAATTGAGCGGATATGGTTTGCCATAGAAATGATTGTCGGCGGGCATCCACGCCACTTCCTTCTGCCACGGAAGCTGGATGATGTGTTCCAAGTCCGGCACGGAGGAAATCTCGTCATCGTTCGGCGCCTGGCCAAGCCCGTCGAGCGCGTAACCGGTGTAAAGCTCGGAACCTTTGGCAAAATGCTCGAAGTGTTCAATCGGAACGAACTTGCCTTTGGGGACGCCGTGAATGTCCACATAAGCGCCGACGCAATATTTGACGCCCTTTTTGATCAGGCTCTGCTTTATCTTCTTGAGTTCGGCGTCGGATTTCATTGGATGACGGCGGAATAATTTTGCGCCAGTGGCGGTTGCTCGGTCAGCGCGGAACGGATGATCGCGGTGAGATCTTCGACCATCATGCGGAATAAATTTTCGCCCTGCGCCTGCGTCGCCCGGCTGGGAAAACCGGTGGCGCCGTTTTTGCTCGTGCGATTGACCGGATGCGTGAAGACCAGTCCGCGCGTCCGGTCTTCATCATCGGCGCCGGCGATTTTGTCCGGCCGCACCAGTTCCGGCGCACAGGCCAGCATCAGGGAAGTTTCAGCGGCGTTGGCGTGCCAGTCCTCCGCGTCGGCGAAAAACTCGGCGCGGACGCGGGCGCTCAATTCCGCCACGTTGCAAACCCTGATCATGGCGTCGTCAAACCGGCTGCGAATGATTTCGAGCGCGCACCGCAGCGGCGCGGCGTTGCCGACATGGCCGTTGACGAGCAGCAGGCGCTTGAATCCCGCACCATGCAGCCAGTCAAAAATTTCAACCACGGTGTTGATGACCGTCTGCGGTTGCAGCGCGAGTGTGCCCGGCCAGCGCCGCGAATGGCCGAGCGAACAGCCATACGCCAGCGGCGGCAGCACAGGCACACCTGTCTCGCGCGAGACGGCTTCGCACAATTTCACCGCGTTGCAAGTGTCCATGCCGACGCCCAGATGCGGCCCGTGCTGCTCTGTCGCCCCCGCAGGAAGCAGGCATAAATCAATCCCCGACTGGCGCAGGCTAGCAATTTCCTCCCATGTCAGACTTTCCCAGAGCAATGGTTTTTCATCAAGAGCACACATTTTTTGACGCCTCCAAGCAAACACCTCAACGACCGGAACATTTATTATAACCTGCTAAAACAGTTAAAAAACGGCCTTCTTAACCAGGCCATAAATAAATGAACATGAAATCCGGACTTCAGTTCAAGTCCAGTCACGGCGAGTTTGATGGCAAGCTGGCGGGCCGCAACAAATGTCAATGAGAGTGAGTCGTTCGAAAAAATGATTGTCATCGAACCGCTCCGAGTAAAAGTATGATAGCTCTCCGGCCACTGAATTAGTATGAGCACCAAATATGCCAGACGATTAAACCGGATGATTCCCGAACAATCGCTGAATTACGTGCCGGCAGGCCATCTCTATGCGCTGGATGGATTTGAACAAGCTGAAAATAAAAGCACACACAATTTCGCGGATTCAATTGCTCGCCTCCGTCGGTTTCAGTCAAGTAATTGTTCGGCATCAAAAAAAGTCGTTCTCAAAAAAAAGCGGCTCGGCCAAGCATTTAACGCAAAAGGGATCGCCATTCTTGCAGGGTTTCTTATTCGACTAATTTCACATCTAAAATTGTCCGGCGCTTAACGGCGTGGTTTTTAGTCATTTATTGCGTAGCGGCAGATTGTGAACAAGCTGGGCGCGCTTTCAATAGGGATGGCGAATCCCACCTTACGGCCTTGATCACCAGATGGCAAAAGGGGTTCAGAAACCACCCCTTCCGCGCCATTGATTTTGACCAATAAAATCAATGTGTTTATGATTTTTTTCAGCGAGAAAGAACTCAATATTACAGCGCCATCCGATCGTGGTCATTGGTTCACTCCTTCGGTTTGTGCTTGACCGACAAGGACGAAAATTTATCTCAAGTCAGAGTCCCGGACTACTCTGCATGATGCCGCCGTCGGCAAAAATGGTGGTCGCCGTCATGTAGCTTGCACCGTCTCCCGCGAGAAACGCGACGAGGCTGGCGATTTCTTCCGGCCTGGCCATGCGGCCGAGCGGGATGGCGTTGTTCAATCTTTGCAAGAGCGTCGGATCCTGCATCGTGCCCAGGTTTATCGGCGTGGCGACCGCCCCGGGACCGACGCCGACGATGAGAATGTTGTGCGGCGCGAGTTCCACACCCGCCGTGCGCGTCAACATTCTCATGCCGCCTTTCGAAAGGCAGTAAGCGGTGTTGCCGGGCATCGGCCAGTCTTCGTGCACCGATGTGATGTTGATGATGCGTCCGCCGCCGCCCTGCTTGATCATCTGCTGCGCGGCAAGCTGCGTGCCGAAGAACGCGCTCTTGAGATTGATGGCGAGGACTTTTTCATACTGCGCCTCGGTGGTGTCGAGAATGGACGTGCGCGTCTCGACGCCGGCGTTGTTGACCATGATGTCCACACGGCCGAATTCCTTCACGGCGGTGGCGAACAAGGTTTGCAGATCGGCAATCTGGCTGACATCCGCCTTCACGCCGATGGCGCAATCGCCGAGCGCGTGAACCTGTTTTTCCAATTCTTCCGTGGCCTCGGGATGCGCGACGTAATCAATGACGAGGTTCGCGCCCTGCCGCGCGAGTTCCAGCACGATGGCCAGGCCGATGCCGCTGTTGCCGCCGGTGACGATGGCGACTTTGCCTTTTAGACTCATATTTCTCTCCTTGGTTGACGAGGTTGATGGTTGAAATAAATTTCAAACCGCCGCGCGAACTTTCCGCGTGACGACGAAGGATAGCACGGACATCGCCAGCGCGACAACTGCCGTTCCGCCGTAAATGAGGTTCAAGTCCAAGCCCGCCCGCGCCTGCAACGGGCCGACGCCGAACGCGGCGATGCCGTAGCCAATTTGATAAAACGCGATCAATCCGCCCGCCACCGAGGCGGCGATGGTGGTGAGTTCCCTTTGGCCGAAGCTGATGGCCAGTGGCAGCAACGCCGAACAGCCGAGGCCGGCCAGCGCAAACGTCAGCAGGCCCAGAACCGGACTGGTTTTCGAAACACACGCGCTGGCCACGAGCGCAACAGTCACCACAACCGGCAGGACGCGGCAGACCAGCGGTTCGGGAAACCACTTTTCGATGGCAAAGAAAAGGATGCGACCGGCCGTGACCGTGGCCCAGAAAAACGTCAGCGCCAACGATGCCAGCGACGCGCCCGCCCCGAAACGCTCCTTCAGGTAAAGCGCCGCCCAGTTGCCGTTCATCGTTTCGCAGACGCCGTAAAGCAGCGCGAATGCGGCGAAAAACCAGAACCGCGCTGGGAATTTTATTTTACCCTTTAGCGCCGGCTCGCTGCCGGAAGATTCACTTTCATTCAGCGGTTGGCCGACACTGAACAATAGCAATGCGAGGATCAACACGCCGACGAGCATGGGCAAGCCCCACCAGATTCCGAAGCCGACAAAAATCGCGACGAAGACCGGTGCCAGCGCCGTGCCCAAGCCGAGCAGCGCGTTCAAGGCGAGCACGGCCTTGTCCACCGTTTGCGGAAAGAAAGCCGCCGCAAACGTATTCAGCGCAGGCACGGTGAAGCCGAAGCCGATGCCCATGCAGGTCGTGGACACAAGCAGGATTCCGTAGGCCGCGGAATGGTCCCGCATCGCAAGCCGGCTGACTACCAGCAGCGTCATGGCCAGCAGATTCGCCAACAATCCGAGCAGATAAATTCGCTTGGTGCCGAGCCGGTTTCGCAACCCCGCGCCCGCCAGCGATGCCACGATGGCCAGGATGGCCTGCGGCAAAAACATGCCGCCGTATTCCGTGCTCGATAGTCCGTAATCCGTCGGACTCGTGAACACCGCGCTCGCCGCCGGGAACGTGACCAGCCCGATGCCCTGCACCACGCCGGCGGCATACACGGTCAGGATTTCGCTGCGGCGCGCCATTTTTATTTTAGGCATTGCAGCAGGTGATCGCCGACGCGCAGCGCGTTGGCGATGGCGGTCAGTGAAGGATTCACCGCGCCGATGCTCGGGAAGAAACTGGTGTCCACGACGTAAAGATTGTCGAGCTCGTGCGCCTTGCAGTTCACGTCGAGCACGGAAGTCTTCGGATCGGTGCCGAAGCGGCAGGTGCCGGATTGATGACCGACGCCGGCGATGGGAATATGTTTTCCCAGATACAAATTATTTGGAATGAGATGCGGATGCAGATCGAGATGTTCCAGCATGGACTGCAATTGTTTCCGCAGCCGGTTGATCGGTTCCTGGTTGGTGAATTCGTAGTGTAACTGAATTTCGTTTTTGGAATTCAGCGTGACGCGATTTTGCGGCAACGGCAAATCCTCACCCATGAGCCAGAAATCCACGGCGTGCCGCGCCATCTGGTCGAGCGTCCAACCCGGCGCAAACTTCGGCGCGTCCTCGCGGAACATCGGGCCCTTGGATTTGCCGATCATCTGGAGGTTGCCGAGCGGAAACTCGTAGTCCGGCGCGCGCAGATAAAAATCATTCACCGTCAGCGTTTTTTGGAACACCGTCGGATTCTCGCGCCGTGACAGCGCGACCAGCGCGATGGCGTTGTGGAACATATAATTTCGGCCGACCATGTCCGAACCGTTCGCCAGCCCGCGCGGATGCTTTTCGCTGCTCGACATCAACAGCAGCCGCGCCGAGTTTGCCGCGCCGCACGACACGATGACGAGGTCGCCGGAAATTGCTTCGCGTTGGCCGTCACGTTCCACGATGATTTTGGTGACTTCATTTCCACTCGCGCTGGTTTCCAATTTCTGAACGCAGGCGTTGGTGAGCAGCGTCACGTTTGGATATTTCAAAGCCGGCCGCACCGCGATGACTTCGGCGTCGGCTTTGGCGTGAACCAGGCAGGGAAATCCGTCGCAGGTGTCGCAGCGCAGGCATTTGCTGTTCGGCGCGTCGGCTTCGTTTAACAAAATGCCGGTCGGAGCAAATGACGGATGATAACCGGCGCGTTTCAAGCTGTTGGTCAGTTCCTGGATGCGCGGCTCGTGGCTGACGGGCGGAAACGGATACGGCGCGCTCGCCGGCGGATCCGTCGGATCCTCGCCGCGCTGGCCGTGGACGTTGTAGAGTTTTTCCGCCTGCGTGTAATACGGTTCCAATCCGTCATAGCTGATCGGCCAGTCGGGTGTGACGCCATCAGCGGTGCGATGCGCGGTGAAATCTTCCTTGCGCAACCGGAACAGCGCCGCGCCATACATCTTGGTCGCGCCGCCGACGAAGTAATGCGAGCCGGGCTGGAATGGCTTGTCATCCTTGTCATGCCAAGTGTCTTTTGAGACGTAACGATTCTGGACGAAAACTTCCGTCGTGTCCCAGTTTTGCTTTTCGCGTGGCAGATAACCACCGCGTTCCAAAATCAAAATCCTTTTGCCGGATGGCGCGAGCTTGAGTGCCAGTGTGCCGCCGCCCGCGCCGCTGCCGATGATGATGACGTCGTAATGATTCGCGCTCATGAAATTTTCCTGGGCGTATCTGCTGGTGGGGTTCGCGGCCGCAGCAGTTTGGCAATCAGACCGGTCCAGCCTGTCTGGTGCGAAGCGCCGCAACCGCGGCCGGTGTCGCCGTGAAAATATTCGTGGAACAATACGTAATCCTTGAAGTGCGGATCGGTCGCGAGCTTGGGATGATATTTCAAAACGGGCCGCTGGCCGTCTTCGCCCTTCAAAAACAATCGGGCGAGGCGGCGCGTCAGTTCGTCGGCCACTTCGTTGAGCGTGATAAATTTCCCCGAGCCGGCCGGGCACTCGACCTTGAAATCGTCGCCGTAGTAATAATGAAATTTTTGCAGCGACTCAATGATCAGAAAATTCAGCGGCATCCAGACCGGCCCGCGCCAGTTGGAATTGCCGCCGAACAAGCCGCTGCGCGATTCCGCCGGCCAATAGCCGACTTCATAAGTCCGGCCGCCGGTTTCGTAACGAAATGGATGCTGCTCGTGAAACTTCGAAAGCGAGCGCACACCCTGGCCGGAGAGAAACTGCGTCTCGTCGAGCATCCTTTTCAAAAGCGCTTTCATGCGATGACCGCGCAACAGGGAAAGCAGTTTGCGATCGCCGGTGCCGCAAATTTTCCAGTCGGAGATGAGGCATGCCAGTTGCGGGCGGTGTTGCAGATACCATTCCATCCGGGCAGTGAATCCCGGCAGCTTCGCGAGCACCTCCGGGTCCAAAACCTCGACTGCCAGCAGCGGGATCAGCCCGACTGCGGATTGAATTTTCATCGGCACATTTTCGCCGTCCGGCAGGTTCAGGTGGTCGTAGTAAAACTGTTCCGTCTCGTCCCACAACCCCAATTTGTCATCGCCGGTGCTATTGATGGCGGCGGCAATGGACAGAAAGTGCTCAAAAAATTTCGAGGCGATGTCTTCATAGACGTGATTGTGCTGCGCCAGTTCGAGCGCGATGCGCAGCAGGTTCAGGCAATACATCGCCATCCAGCTCGTGCCATCCGCCTGACTGAGAAAACCGCCGGTCGGCAAGGGTTTGCTGCGGTCGAACACCCCGATGTTGTCTAGGCCGAGGAAGCCGCCCTGGAAAATATTTTTCCCCTGCTCGTCCTTGCGATTCACCCACCAGGTAAAATTCAGCAACAGCTTTTGGAAGACACGCTCCAGAAAAACCAGGTCGCCGGTGTCCGTCGGATCGGATTCGCGCCGCTGCCGGCGATCAATTTGAAAAACGCGGAACGCGGACCACGCATGCACCGGCGGGTTCGCGTCGCCGAACGCCCACTCGTAGGC
>Ga0181516_10001006_pt1 | contig 22804 bp, 23 predicted proteins | sample PEATcosm2014_Bin_25_FD_121104 | JGI IMG/M metagenome (GOLD analysis project Ga0181516, IMG submission 121104) | Peatland microbial communities from MTU Mesocosm Facility, Houghton, MI, USA - PEATcosm2014_Bin01_10_metaG | ecosystem: Environmental > Terrestrial > Soil > Wetlands > Peat | place... | reverse complement strand
AGCAGGCTCTGACGGGGAGTTCCGGAAACGTATCCGTATGACACTTGACGGTCTTTCGGTTAGCAGTACTACAAGGGTGCTGGATATTGGCGCCGGACCTGGGACACTCGCAATCCCCCTTGCATATAAGGTAAAAGATGTCACTGCAATTGAACCCGGGGCCGGGATGGTAGCGGCTCTGGAAGAGCGAGTGAAAAAAGAAAAGATCACCAACATCTCCTGTATCAGGAAAGTGTGGGAAGATGTGGATCCCGGCCGTGACCTTTCAGGGCCCTATGATCTTGTGATTGCATCACTCTCACTTACGATGAATGACATCCGGGAAGCAGTGCAAAAAATGGATGCGGTCTCGTGCGGCGAAGTCTGCCTGTACTGGTTTGCGGACCTGCCGTTCTGGGAGCGGATGTATACCGATCTGATTCTACCACTCCACGGGATTCCCTATTGTCCCGGGCCAAAAGCAGACTGCCTCTGGAACGTTTTGTACCAGTCCGGGATCTACGCTAATGTCGAAATGCTCCCCCTCGATAAGGAGTACCGGTTCTCATCCTCCAGTGAAATGACAGCATTTTTCCGGAAGAGGTTTGATGCAAAAACCCCGGAACAGGAGCGGATTCTGGATGCGTACTTATCGCCACTCATGCACACTGAAAGCGAAGAAGTTGTTATCTCCGGAGAATCGACGTTTGCCAAGATCTGGTGGAAAAAAGAGTGTAATTCCCGGTGAGGGTACCTTGTAGAGATCAGGGATCAGATCCCCGGGTCTCGTGACCCCGCATCCAGGACAATGCCCCGGCAATACCGATAATAACGATCGACGCCAGAAGGGCACCATCGATCCCTTTTATGAATGCATCTGACACCCCGCCAACGAGATTGGTGGTGCCGATAAAGACCTCAAATGCCACATCACGGGGTATAGACGCCGCAGATACCGTGATAGCAATGACAAAACTTCCCAAGATCCCGATATTCTGCACGGTCCTGAGGATACCGGAGATCCCGCCATAGGACCCCTCCGGGGCATTCGCCATGACCGCACTATTGTTGGATGGGAAAAACATCGCGGTCCCAAGACCGGAGACACCTGATGCAACCAGTACTTCCCAAAACGGGGTGTCAACCCGGAACGTAAGATAGATGAGTGTCGCAAGGATCAGTATCGCCGCGCCCGATGTAGCAAGAACCCTTGCCCCGTACCGATCGGATAGCCGGCCCATATAGGGTGAAAGGAAACTTCCCACCACGTATCCCGGGGTGAGGAGAAGTGCAGCATCAAGAGGTGACAAAGCCCGGATACCCTGCAGGTACATCGTGATAAGGAAAACAACTGAGAGGTACCCCAGACTCAGGAAAAAGGCCGACATCATGGAAAACCTGAGTACTCGATTACGTAACGCGGAAAAATCGATGATTGGCCGGGTGGTACTCCGCTCGAAAAGTGCGAAGAGAACGAGAAGAACTATTCCTAAGCAGAACGCGGCAATGTTGATTGCTGCAGTTCCCTGGGTGGCAAAGTCCACACCGGCAAAAGAAAGGGAGGTAAGTGCTGCGCCAAGCAGTACCATGCCCACGAGATCCAGCTTTGCCTGTACCCGGGAGTTATCCGTAAGGTACCGGAAGCCAAGTATTGTAGCCAAAATACCGATGGGAACGTTGATGAAGAAAATGTACTCCCACCCAAAAAACGTTGTGATGATGCCGCCCAGCACAATACCAAGCATGGCACCGCTTGTCCAGCCAAGGGAGATATAGCCAAACGCTGTCCCCCGGACGTTGGGGGGAAACGCGTCAGCGACGATGGCCCCGCTGTTTGCCTGCATCAGTGCCCCACCAACACCTTGGACAACCCGGGAGATTATTAGAAGATTAATACTTGGAGAGAGGCCGCAGAAAAGGGATCCCACCGTAAAGATCCCAAACCCGGCATTGAACATCCGGCTCCTCCCGTAGATGTCACCGATCCGGCCAAGCTGGGTAGTGCAGACTGCAACGACCAGAAGATAGATCAGAATTACCCAGAGCGTGGAAATAAAACTGGCGTGCAGGGAATCCGAAATCGTGGGAAAAGCGAGGATGACAATGGTGGAGTCGATCGATCCCATGAGCGTGCCAAGCATGAGAATCGCAATAATGATCTTTTGCTTCGTATCCATGCAGTATCTTGTGAAAGATTATTTTGGCCGGTTAATGTACCTGTCGACCTGTACCAACCACTATCTTACTTTGGCGACAGCACCCGTTTAACCTGAAGGTTATTCCTCCTACACTCCAGGGTCTGAAAAGGTAAAAATATCATCCTACCAATATATACCAGAAACTTTTTTAGAGAGATTATCAGCGATGACGCGATGCCATCCATCCCGTCATCCACGGAGAGATATCAGTGATTAAGAAAAATAGTACGTTATTCCTGTCCGTCTGTGTCTTTACTCTTATTGCTTTGGGAATTCCCGCAGTAAGTGCCTGGACGCCCGGTCAGTCGTGGAACGACAATCCTGAGCATATAGCAGCAATGCAGGCATATACTGCCTATTCCGGTGAATTGTTCAATGCAAAGATGAACGGTGCGATCCAGTACATCGGCACCCTGAACGGTTCCGTGAGTGCCGGAATCCTCGAGGCGGATCAAGAGCAGTTCAATGCAACGGTCACATCGGTACAGTCAATGACCACCAACGATAGTATATCGCAGGCCTGGGATACTATGAAAACCCAGATTGCACAGTTCCGCACCGATCTCAAAACAGCACTTTCTGCCGACAACGGTTCCGAGGCAGCTCTCCAGACTGCGGTCAATGCCTCAGTGACCGTAGACCAGGCAAATATCCAGAACCTGGATAATGCCTACTGGACGGCCCGGGAGAAATCACGGCTTGATGAATTCAGTTATAACGATGCCAGAAGGACAAGTGAGCTTGCCAACCTTACAGCAAAGGGCATCGATGTAACCTCGGCCCAACAGATCGAGACCCAGATCCAGGCTCTCCAGCCAAGTCTTAAAGCGGCCCTCGATGCCAAAGATGATGCACAGCTGGATATCGTAAACGATGAACTCGCCGGGCTCTGCCAGCAGTTCAACCAAGCGGTTGTCAGCCTCTCATGGCAGTACCGTGAGACAAACCGGCTAGCCCAGTTCGATAACACGACAACCAGGATGCAAGACCAGCTTACAAACCTAACCACAAAGGGCCTGGACGTCTCAAATGCACAGACAATTCTCACCCAGATCGTTGACCTGAGGCCACAGCTGCAGACTGCTTTTGATAACCATGATGAAAATACCCTCAAGAGCATAAACACCCAACTAATCTCCCTTGACCAGCAGTTCAACCAGACTCTTCGTTCGATCGTCTCTGAAGCGCGGGATCAGACCAACCGGACTTCCTTGCGTGACACGAACCGGACATACGAAAATTATGAATTAAACAGGAGTCATACGGGGCCAGGTGCATAAATCATGATGAGAAAAATAATGATAACGGGAATTTTAACGCTGTGCCTGATCACCGTCATGTTCATGGCCGGATGCACGTCTACAAGTCAGGAGACTACACCTGCACAAACTACTGTGCAGCAACCGGTAGTCACCAGTACGCAGTCTGCGGGATCGGTAAGCTCACAGATCACACCTGCAGCCGAAGTATCATCTTCAGCCCAGGATCTGGGATTGGTCTCGGATGAAGCGGAAGATGCTGTCAACCAGGCAGAAGCCTTCAATACGACCCAGGCAACAAACGCTTCTCCGGACAGTCAAGACTTCGGCGATATCATGCCGTAACTGATATTCATAAATCTATTTTTGAAAAAAAAAAGTGTGACAACGAGGGATATCAGTTTCCACCGGCTTTTCTGATCCGTTCCATTGCTTCTTTAAGCCGGTCCATGGATGCCGCATAAGAAAGGCGGATCCAGCCGGGTGCATCGAAAGCACTGCCCGGGGTTGCTGCCACATGTCCCTTTTCGAGCCACCTGGTTGCGATTGCCATGTCGTCACCGGCCACTTTTACAAAAGCGTAGAACGCACCATCTGCCGGAGCGGTCTCATAGCCCATCCGGCTCAGTTCTTTCATAACGTAGATGCGTCGCCGGTTAAACTCGGTACGCATCTCTTCAACACAGTGCTGGTCGCCTTTCAGGGCCGCAACTGCCCCCCACATGGCAAAGGTGGTTGCCTGTGAGACCGAGTGCTGCTGCACCTTCGACATTTCGTTGATGATCTCTTTAGGTGCTATTGCATAGCCAAGCCGCCAGCCAGTCATTGCGTACGCCTTGGAAAAGCCGTTAATTGTTATCGTCCGGTGAGCCATATCACCGATACTGGCAAGCGAGATGTGGTCTTTTCCGTAAATGAGCTTCTCGTAGATCTCATCAGACATCGCGTAGAGATCGTGATCTTGGCAGAGATCGGCGATGAGGTTCATCGATTTCTTGTCAAATACCGCCCCAGACGGATTCGATGGCGAATTGACAACGATCATTTTGGTATTGGCGTTGACCCGTTCGAGCAAAGAATCGTCAAGCTGGAAGGTCTTCTGGTTGACCGCGTGTTTTACGATCTTCCCACCGGCCATCTGGACACAGGGTTCGTAGGATACCCAGGCCGGGGTAAGAAGAAGGACTTCGTCGCCGGGGTTCAGGATGGCTTCCATGCCCTCATAGATGGCATCTTTTGCCCCGCAGGTAACAATCACCTGGTCCGGTTTACAGGCAAACTTATTCTCGCCCGTTATTTTTTCACTGATCGCACTCAGTAGTTCAGGAATACCATTGCTGGGGGCGTAATGAGTCTCTCCCCGGTTCAGGGCATCGATACAGGCATCCCTGATATGTTTGGGTGTATCAAAATCAGGCTCGCCAATCGAGAGACTGATAACATCGATCCCTTCCCGCTGCATCTTCTTTGCCCGGTTGGAGATCTCGATAGTCGCGGAGGGCACGATTGCCGCAACTTTCTTTGAAAGGGGTTTCATTGCAATCGCTTGCACATCTTTACGGCAGACTCGACAGCGCGTTTCGCATAGTCGATCCGCTCATTTGCCTCAAGACGGCTCATCCCGGGTCCGGATATGCCAAGGGCCACGGGTTTCCCGAATTCTAAGGAGAGATCGATAATCTTTCTGGCTGCATGCTGCACGACAATTTCGTCATGTTGGGTCGCCCCTTCAATCACACAGCCTACGGTAACGACTGCGTCGACTTTTCCAGCCGAAAGCATCTTTTTTATGGCAAGCGGCATGTCAAAGGCGCCTGGCACATACAGGCAGTCAGTCACTTCTGCTCCAAGGAAAGCGGCGTGTTCCCTTGCTTCGATCTCCATCATGTACGTAATGTCGCGGTTAAATTCCGCAACGACAAATCCCAGTTTTATCGGTTTTGTGTCACACATAGTTGATCATCTCGTTTGTATCCAACATAAACCTGTAGTTCTTCACCGGCGGGCGGGCCCGGCATCGGCAAACCCCTGTCGTTGGCCGGTCCCGGCATCTTTTGTCAGGATTTCCGGGTGAAGGACCAGGTTTACCGCGTTGACCGCATGCTCCCGGGTCCGCTGTTCGGCAAGCCATGCCAGTTCCCGGTCATCTTTTGCCTCGTCTTCATGGACAAAGACTTCAATGATGTGGGTGTTGGTCATGAGCTGGCACTGGATGAGACCCTGCGAAGCCTCATGGGCACAGAGCTTGTCTTTTTCCTTGCCGCCGGGCATTCCCAGTGCCATCACGATCTCGCACCGGCGCTCTTCTATCAGTTTCTTGCAGGCGACCGGCAGGTCCTTAATACCCGGTACCGTCACCCTTTCGATTGCAACACTTGCATGCTTTTTGAGCTCGTCGATAGCGATAGCTCCCATATTGACGCGTGAGAAGGTGGTGTCGCAGACACCGACCCTCATCCCAGCACCTCAGCAGCTGCCTCAACACCGTTGCCTTTTACCTTATAACCTGCTTTTTTAAGGCCGTGCTGCGTGGCGGCAAGCGTTGCAAGGAGCTCGGGAGCGCCTACGGCACCCATGGAACCGATGCGGAAAATCTTCCCTTTGAGATGGTCCTGGCCACCGGCGATTACGATGCCCATTTTCTTGATCACTGCCCTAACCTCATCGTCCTTGATTCCCTCGGGATAGGACACGGCAGTGACGGTATTTGCGTACTCGTGTTTTGCATCAATCTTCGGGAACAGGTCAAGGCCCCATGTCTGTGCAGCGGCCCTTACCGCTTTTGCCATTTTCTGGTGCCGGCCGATACGGTTTGCGAGGCCCTCCTCTTCGATAATAAGACATGCCTCACGGAGTGCAAAAAACAGCGGGACTGCCGGGGTATATGGAGTCTCCATCGGTTTCCCTGCGGCACTTTTCTTGTAGGCGGCAAGATCGAGATAATACGGCGGGTTCTTGGTCAGCCGCTCCCATGCCCGGCCGCTCACCGAGACTGCAGCAAGACCTGCCGGGGCAGCAAGACATTTCTGGGACCCGGTAATAGCAACATCGACACCCCACGCATCGGCCTCAAACGTGTCCCCTCCGATAGAGGTAATCCCGTCGACAATGAAGAGTGCGTCGTGCTTGCGGGCAAGTTTCCCGATCTCTGCCGCCGGGTTCTTGATCCCGGCAGAGGTTTCGTTATGCACAAGGGTAATAGCTTGTGCGCCTGCCTCAAGCTGTTCTTCGAGTCCTGCAAGGTTAAGCGGTGTACCCCAGTCAGATTTAATCTCGTGGGCTTTTCCGTACCGCTGGCTGATCTTAAAGAGCCGTTCGCCGAACTTACCGTTCACCAGACAAGCTATCTCTTTGTCCCTGCAAAAGTTCGCGACTGCCGCTTCCATGCCGGCCGTCCCGGATCCGCTTATTACAAAAAGATCGTTTGCGGTTCCAAAGGCAGATTTTAATACCCGTACGCTGTCGGCATAGACTGCACCAAATTCGGCGCTACGGTGGTTTATTGCCTGGCGCGACATAGCAAACCTGACCCGTTCCGGCATCGGGACCGGGCCTGGTAGCATGAGCAGTGGTTCTTTTTCCATGTAGATCTGTCAATAGTATTTTTATATAGACTGGATATAAGTTTGGATGGCTTTTTATGGCTGACGTAAGCATCATCTGCGGATCGGCATCTGACGCCGCTGTTGCCGACAAGGCAAAGAAAGTGCTCGATGATAACGGGATCTCTTGGGACTACCAGATAATCTCAGCTCACCGGGCCCCCGATAAACTGGATGCGTATATCAAAAGCTCGCCGTGCAGGATCTATATCGCCATTGCCGGGCTCTCTGCGGCATTGCCTGGCGTTATTGCTTCAAAAACAGACAAACCCGTCATTGGAGTACCGGTCAGTGGCACCCTGAACGGTTTTGATGCCCTTCTTTCGATCGTCCAGATGCCAAAGGGCGTACCGGTTGCATGCGTCGGTGTCGACAATGGCGACAACGCAGCACACCTTGCAATCCGTATCCTGAACCTGACAAAGAAGTAAGTGGACAGTATTATATTTGGGTAATGTTTGTGCCGATCCTCTCCGATCCCGTAGTAACTCTTGAGGGCGTCTCGCTCAGTAACGTTACGCTCTCGTATCTCGACCTTGATGTGACTATCCGGGTGGAGAACCCTAATCCGGTAGGTGCTGATTTACAGGAATGCCCCTTTACCGTCATGTACCAGAAAGGGGATTCCAGCAACCAAATAGCAACAGGAAACACCGGAAATGCCAAGATCCCGGGTAATTCTTCGACAGTACTCAAGGTACCGGTCACTTCCCATAACAAGGCACTCGCCGTGGCATTTGCCACAATGGTCTTCACGGGAGGAATAGAGGTGACAATAGAAGGAGTTGCCGTGATAAAATTCCTGATGATCAAAAAATCAGTGCCTTTTTCCCGCACCCTGCCGGTCACCATGGCGGAGATTGCCGGAATCGTGACCGGAAAGAAAAAAGATTGATGGCGGGAAGTCAGTAATCGTAAATATTACGTTCGTTTCTCTTCTTTTCCTTCGAACAGTTCCCGTACCATTTTAATTGCACAGAGGTCCCCGCACATCGAGCAGGTGTCTGTCTCCCCGTCACGGCAGTGAATTGCCCGTGCATGATCGCCGTACAGGGCAAGGCGGAACTGAGCGTCCCAATCGAGCTGGTGCCGGGCCTCTGCCATCTGCACCTCACGCTCCATTTTGAACCCTTCGTGATGCCGGACTGTGTCTCCCACATGCGCTGCGATCTTTGCAACCCGGGTTCCCTCTATGATATTCTCAACATCCGGAAGGGCGAGGTGTTCGCTTGGCGAGACCATACAAAGGAAATCTGCACCGTTCCGGCACGCCTCTGCGCCCCCGATTGCAGCCACGACATGATCGTATCCCGGCGCAATGTCAGTCACAATCGGCCCGAGCAGGTACAGCGGTGCATGATCGGTAATCTCCTTGATCATCCGCACGTTATACCCCACCTGATCAAACGGCATATGCCCCGGCCCCTCGATCATCCGCTGGACACCCCGGGCCAGTGCACGCTTTGCCAGTGTCCCAAGCGTTACGTATTCGACCGATTTAGCCAGTTTACCTGCGTCCTGCAGGCAGCCGGGCCGCATTCCGTCCCCGAGGCTGATGGTGACGTCGTGTTCAGCGAGGATCTCCAAAAGGTAGTCGAACTCAGCATAAAGCGGGTTTTCCTCTTCACGAAGCATCATCATTGCGCAGTGGAACGTCCCGCCCCGGCTTACCACGCCCATCAGCCGCGGGTCGCGGCGGAGGGCATCGAGCGCCTGCCGGTTCACCCCGCAGTGGAGCGTTAAAAAATCAACGCCCTGTTCACAGTGTTCCCGGATGACCCTGAAAAGAAGGTCGGCATCCACATCGGCGGCGTTTCCTGCCCGGCGGACCGCTTCGTAGACCGGTACCGTTCCGACAGTAGTATCAAGGGCAAGCATTTTCTTCCGGATCGCGACAAGATCGCCACCGGTCGAAAGGTCCATGATCGCGTCAGCGCCGTTGTCGATCGCCGCCCGGGCCTTCTTCTCTTCGAGTGCATAATCGCACCGGGTGCCGGAGGTCCCGACGTTTACGTTCACCTTGACCAAACATCCCTGGCCGATGGCACAGTGATGGTGCCGGCGTTTCGCGTTTACCGGGATCACGATCCGCCCGGCAGCTATTCTCCGGGCCATCCGTTCAGCGTCCATGCCCTCAACCCGTGCCGCCTCTGCGACGGTATCAGGGACACAGGAAGAGCAGCTGCGGACCAGCACATCCATAACAAACATCTGTTGGGATGCTTTATTATTGTGCATGCAGGTCAGGTGGATTCCCGAACAGGGTGCATTTGCAAACTCTTATATTTTCGGTACCGTTCTCGTAGATGCCGGTCTTCTTCCCATGGCGATCCGGGAGTATAAGGACGGAATCGACACCATCGTTCTGACCCACTGCCATTTCGACCATATCGCCCACGTAAAAGAGATCGCCCATATGTGCAAGGCAAAAGTGGCAATCCACCGGGAAGATGCCGCAGGGCTTGTAGATGATGCACGCAGTCTTTCGATGCATTTTGGCGCCCGCTCGCCCGGTATGGCTCCGGATATTGTCCTTAAAGACGGCGACACCATCGGTGGCCTCCAGGTAATCCATACCCCGGGCCATACCCCGGGAAGCATCTGCCTCTATTCAGCGCCGGATAAGGCACTCATCAGCGGGGATACCGTGTTTACCGATGGTGCATTCGGCCGCTACGATTTTCCCGGCGGGAGCAGGCAGGCGCTTTCCCATTCCCTTGACCGGCTCGGGGAGCTTGATATCGAAGGCCTGTACCCGGGCCACGGCGAACCGGTGGACTGCGGCGGCAAGCGACACATCCAAGCGGCGCGACAGCTCATGAAGGCCGGGTATGGATAAGGGCATTTACTGCCTTGTTTTAAAAAACCCGGCCTGCACCGTGAAGGTCGGGGCGCTTGGCCCCATTTTGTTTGCGGCAGGCTGGCACAGCTATATCGGTTCAGCACTTGGCCCCGGTGGCCTTGTGCGCCTCGAACGCCACCTCAGTCTCAAAGGAGACCGCAAGCCACAATGGCATATCGATTACCTGCTCACGGATCCCCGGTTTGTCATAGATTACGCCGTGAGCGCCACCACCACAGAACGTCTCGAATGCCAGGTGGCTGCTGCACTTGCCCGCGACGGAACAGGTGTGCAACGGTTCGGGTGCAGTGACTGCGACTGCCCGTCTCACCTCATGTACTGGAGTACTGATCCAAAAGAACGGATTGTCGCGGCATTTACTGACCTCGGTCTCACATCCGGGATCAAAACTATCATTACCCCAAAAAGACAGGGTAACGTATGAAAGTTCTGGGGATATCAGGGAGCATGAGAAAGGAAGGCAACACTGCGCAGCTCATCCAGGTGATCCTCGACCAGTGTAAAGACGCCGGGATTAAAACGGAATTTATCTCCCTTGCCGGCAAGAAGATCCTTCCCTGCCTTGGCTGCGGTAAATGCAGTGAGAAGAAATGGTGCATAAATGAAACCGATGACTGGAGCGGCATCGCAGAAAAGATGCTCCAATGCGAAGTTCTCGTGATCGGGTCGCCAACCTATTACTATGATGTCAACGGCCAGCTCAAGAATTTCATCGACCGCACGTACTCGCTCTACCATGACCGCAAGCTCTCGGGAAGAAAAGGGATCGCTGTCGCGGTCCATGCATCGGCCGGCGCGGAACGGACGCTAAAGACCATCGAAGGTTTCCTGAGCGCTCACGAGTTTGCATCCCTGGGCTCAGTTACCGGGACCGGAACAGACGAGGGCGATGTTATGAACGATGCAAAAGCCATTGCACATGCCAAAAAGACCGGCGACAAAATAGTCCGGCTGCTGCTCCCCCACCACGACTGAATCATAAGGAAAAAACTTTTTTTGTAATTCTTTTATCCCGGACTTTATCCTTTTTGACAAAGCCCGATTTTTGTCTGTCTCTATAAATGATTTCACTGATACTTGATTCCGCCGTAAAAAAGACAGATATCCACCAATGATGTGTTCAAAAATACGTCGATGATTTTTGCCAGCGTTGTATTACACAAAAAATGATAAATACCATTAATCATACAAATATGATTTGTATGAAAAGTAAGAATTGTGGAAACGAGGATCTTGTCAGCGACATGATCGCTCCCCGTAAAGAGAAGACCAAACATCTCTTCGGGAGCGTGAAAGTCGGTGAGCGAGGGCAGATTGTAATACCCAAAGAAGCACGGGAAATCTTCGACATCAAGCAGGGAGATATCCTGCTAGTGCTCGGTGACGTAGAACGTGGTATAGCACTGGTGAAGGCCGATGCCCTCCAGGAATTCGCACGCCAGATCCTGGACAGTGCCAGTAAACCCGATGAGTAAAACGAAGACGGCATTTTCTTGCTGACAAAGGAGAGGAAAAATATGAAAATTGTCGTATTGAACGGGAGCCCGAAAGGCGATGTCAGTGTTACGATGCAATATGTTGCCTATATCCGGAAAAAATTCCCGGACCACACCTATGACATACTCAACGTGGCAGCGGAGATAAAAAAGATCGAGAAGGACACCGCGACCTGGCATAAAATACTTGAAAATATCCGGTCTGCAGATCTTGTTCTCTGGGCATTTCCCCTCTATTACCTCGTCGTCTGCGCCCAGTACAAGCGGTTCATCGAACTCATCTTTGAAAGAAAAGCACAGGATGCGTTCGCCGGGACCTATGCTGCGTCGCTCTCAACGTCGATCCATTACTTTGACCAGACCGCCAATGCCTACATCCAGGCCATCAGTGACGATCTCGGGATGAAGTTCCTTGGGTTTTATTCCGCGGAGATGAGGGATCTTTTACAGGAAGAAGAACAAAAGCGTCTCGGGAAATTTACCTCGCTCCTAATCACCGCAGTCCGGGAGAAAATCCCGGTCCAGCGGGAGAACGCTCCCCTTGTCTGGCCGGCACTCTCGTATATTCCGGGCGCACCACAAAAAACGGTTAATGCAGGTGCAAAAAAGGTGGTCATTCTTACCGATGATGACGGCAGTTCGCCCAATCTTTCGGCGATGACCGACCGTCTGTTCCATACTTTATCCGGTTCAGTTGAGATGATCAACCTCCATGACCTGAATATAAAAGGCGGCTGTCTGGGCTGCTGCCAGTGCGGGTATGACAACACCTGCGTCTATACCGACGGATATGTTGACTTTTTCAAAAGCAAACTGGTGCCCGCCGATATCATTATCATGGCGGGTTCGGTGCACGACCGGTATCTTTCATCGACCTGGAAGCAGTTCTTCGATCGGAGTTTTTTCAAAGGGCATGTCCCGGGTCTCAAAGGTAAACAGATAGGGTTTGTGATTGCCGGTCCCTTACACCAGATCCCGTGCCTGAAAGAGGCACTCACCGCGTGGGCTGACAACGGCATGTGTCACGCACAGTTTGTCACCGACGAGGTATCGGGTTCCGGCGACCTTGATGCCCTGCTCGATACGCTGGCCGCACGTCTTGTTCAATGTTCTGATGCAGGGTACATACCACCCCGAACTTTCTACGCGGTCGGCGGCCACAAGATATTCCGGGACAGTATTTACGGGGTATTGAGATTAGCATTCCAGGCAGACTACCGGTACTATCAGAAACACGCTCTGTTTGATTTTCCCCATGCGGATCTCAAGACTCGGTGTTTCAATGCAATCCTTATCCCGTTAACGCGAATACCCGGTTTCCGGAAAAAAGTGTTTGCTGACATTAAACACCATATGGTCCAGCCGTTTGAAAGCGTGCTCCGGGATGCCTGATTTATGAGAAAAGTTGGTCTGTTGTTGGGTTTTGTCCCGTTGATCGTCTATAGTATCCTCGCCGGGAGTTCCGTCTCCAGCGTTACGTGGGCACTTACAGCAGCAACGGTCACGACCATTGCGATCGGGTGGAATGATCTGCGGAAGGGGATGATCCTGGTATGGGCAAACCTTGTGTTGTTCGGGTGTGCATTAGTTGCAATAAGTGTTTTTGAAATGGCATGGTTCATACCGTATATGGGCATCCTGATCTATGCGGTGCTTGCAGCAGTCACGCTCGGATCGATCCTTGCCGGTGTGCCGTTCACCCTGCAGTATGCACGGGAAATGGTGGATAAGAGCCTGTGGATGAATCCCGTTTTCATCCGGGTTAATGTCCTTATAACTGGGGTATGGGCCGGTGTATTTCTGGTAAATCTCGCATTGAATGCAGGTATGCTTGTTACACCGGGAACTATCCGGGGCATTGTTCAGGTTATTACCTATATCGTCCTCGTTGGCGGGATTGTTTTCACGCTCTGGTATCCGGAGCACATCAGGAAAAAACAGGCCACGGTGTCCAGTCAAAATACCGTGAACCCTGGAGGAGTGAAGGAATGACGAAATCTAACGATGAGACCCAACTGGCGGGGAATAACCTCGCGCTCTGGTTGGCTGAGCACATTCAGGAATTCTGCCGGACATCGCCTGAGAACAATCTTAAGAATAAAGAAAATGACCGGGCCTGCGACGAACCCCTGGTCGGGTTCTCAAATGGGGCGGATCCATTGTATGAGTTCCTGCAAAAAGATATCGGATCTCCCTATATGGTCCCGATAGAAATATTCAGGAAATCTTTTCCGGATACTAACGCAAAGGCCGGAGATCTCACGGTGATTTCCTGGATCCTTCCCAATATTCCGGCGACAATTGCGGATAATATAAAGGAAACTGCACTGCCTTCCGAACGGTGGGCACGGGCGAAACATTTCGGATCCAGGTTTGATAAAATATTGTCCCAGCGTGTCATTGACATTTTGAATCAAGCTGGATACATGGCAGTTGCTCCTCAGTATACACCATTCTGTACCGTAGGAATGTCACGTAAGTACGGATTTGCCTCGGTCTGGTCTGAACGACATGCTGCGTATGTGTCCGGGCTTGGAACCTTTGGACTCTGTGATGGCCTGATAACGCCGAAAGGTAAAGCCATGCGTTGTGGCTCGGTCATTGCACGTGTCGTGGTTCCTTCAACACCACGGCCGTACACCGATCCCCATGCGTATTGTTTGTACTATGCCAAGGAAACATGCGGAAAATGCATCACGCGGTGTCCGGCCGGGGCAATCTCAGAAAAAGGCCACGACAAGCAATTATGCCACGAATATCTGATGGGCGTCACGAGTCCGTATGTAAAAACACAGTTCGGTATCGATGATTATGGGTGCGGGTTGTGCCAGACCGGTGTTCCCTGTGATATCAGGAATCCTGTTCGAAGCGTTGAAAATAAGCGAGAACCACATCGGCCGTCAGATCCCGTCCACCACTAAAAATATTTTCACTTTCCGACAACGTGACAGAATCAAGTTCTGGCATAATCCCTAAGTTAATATTTCAGCAGTCCGATGTACCGATTGTGAACGGACCGTAGCCAGGAAAACCCTCACGACAGACTAAGGAGCCCCGGTTTCAGACACCCCGAGCTCTCATTATGCAGGAACGTGTTGCCCGGTCCTTCTCTACGACGTCTGCCTGAACGGGAACGTATCAAGCACGCCAATGGCACCGGCGGGTACAGGAATATCTGAAAGTACTACCGTGGATTTAATTATACAACCGAGAGGAGACTATGCTATGACCGATGACAGTAAGAGCCCGGCGATGGGCGAAATAAATAGACAAACCGGACGGGGCCAATCCAACCGGGACTGGTGGCCAAACCAGCTGAACCTGAAGGTTCTTTCCCAGCACACTCCCCGGTCAAACCCGATGGGAGAAGAGTTCGACTATGCGGAGGAGTTCAAAAAACTTGATTTCGCAGCAGTAAAGGCGGACCTGTGGGCGCTCATGACCAATTCACAGGTATGGTGGCCGGCAGACTTTGGCCACTACGGACCTCTCTTTATCCGCATGGCATGGCACAGCGCCGGTACATACCGTACCCTTGACGGCCGTGGCGGCGCCGGTTCCGGCCAGCAGCGTTTCCCCCCCCTGAACAGCTGGCCTGACAACGTGAACCTCGATAAGGCCCGCCGGCTGCTCTGGCCAATCAAGCAGAAGTACGGCAGGAAAATTTCCTGGGCCGACCTCATGATACTTGCCGGCAACGTTGCCCTAGAGTCGATGGGATTTAAGACATTTGGTTTCGCCGGTGGTCGCGTGGATTCCTGGGGACCTGACGAAGACGTGTACTGGGGTTCCGAGAACACGTGGCTTGGTGACAAACGCTACTCCGGCGATCGGAAGCTCGAAAACCCGCTCGCTGCCGTGCAGATGGGGCTTATCTACGTGAACCCCGAGGGCCCGAATGGTAAGCCGGACCCGGTTGCCGCAGCAAAAGACATCCGCGAGACATTTGCCCGCATGGCCATGAACGATGAAGAGACGGTTGCGCTCATTGCCGGGGGTCATTCTTTTGGAAAGACCCACGGTGCCGGCCCGGCATCCCACGTGGGGCCTGAGCCCGAGGCAGCTCCTATCGAACAGCAGGGCCTTGGCTGGAAGAGTAGCTTTGGCACCGGCAAAGGCGACGATACGATCTCAAGCGGTCTTGAGGTCACCTGGACGAGCACTCCCACAAAGTGGAGCAACAACTTCTTCCGCATCCTGTTTGCGTACGAATGGGAGCTCACCAAAAGCCCGGCCGGTGCATACCAGTGGAAACCCAAAGGAGATGCGGGCGCTGGTACTATACCGGATGCGCACGACCCGAAAAAGCGCCGCTCGCCGTCAATGCTCACTACGGATCTTTCCCTCCGGTTCGATCCCGCCTACGAAAAGATTTCGCGCCGTTTCTACGAGCACCCGGACCAGCTTGCCGATGCTTTTGCAAGAGCATGGTTCAAACTCACCCACCGTGATATGGGCCCGCGCACCCGGTATCTCGGCCCCGAGGTCCCAAAAGAAGAACTCATCTGGCAGGACCCTATCCCGGCGGTCAACCACCCGTTGATCGGTGCAAAGGAAATCACTTCCCTTAAGAGAAAGATCCTCGCCTCGGGGCTCTCCATACCGGAGCTCGTCTCGACTGCATGGGCGTCTGCCTCAACCTTCCGCGGCTCTGACAAACGGGGGGGTGCAAACGGCGCCCGCATCCGCCTTGCCCCGCAGAAGGACTGGGAAGTCAACGAGCCGGCCCGGCTTGCAAAGGTGCTTAAGGTCCTCGCAGGTATCCAGGTTGAGTTCAACAGCACCGCTACCGGCGGCAAAAAGGTCTCGCTTGCAGACCTTATTGTCCTTGCCGGGTGTGCAGGTGTTGAGCTGGCGGCAAAGAATGCCGGCCATAACGTGAAGGTCCCCTTCACGCCTGGACGCATGGATGCCTTACCGGAGCAGACCGATGTGAACTCCTTTGCCGTTCTCGAGCCAAAGGCCGACGGATTCCGCAACTACCAGAAGGCCCGTTATGCCGTACCAGTCGAGGAGCTGCTCGTTGACAAGGCGCAGCTGCTCACCCTCTCGGCCCCTGAGATGACGGTGCTTGTCGGTGGCCTGCGGGTCCTTGGTGCCAATTTCGGACAGTCAAAGCATGGGGTATTTACCAGCCGTCCGGAGACTCTCACCAATGACTTCTTCACCAGCCTTCTCAATATGGGCACGGAATGGAAGCCGGTTTCACAAGATGCTGATGTGTTTGAAGGCCATGACCGGAAGACGGGAGAGGCACGGTGGACCGGCACGCGTGTCGATCTTATCTTTGGCTCAAATGCCCAGCTCCGGGCCATCGCCGAGGTGTACGCAAGTGTTGACGGAGAGAAGAATTTTATACAGGACTTTGTTGCGGCATGGACCAAGGTGATGAACCTTGACCGTTTCGATCTCGCCAGGCATTAGGAATATTCCAATGACAGCATACCTCTCAATACGCGGAGAAGGTTCCCGAAAGGGTATGAATAAAGGGTTGAAGCATTGAACGGGACGACAGCAGCACCGCGTATTATCTCGTGGAATCTCACGCTCAGGTGTCCGTTAGCGTGCTCCCACTGTTACGTAAATGCAGGAAAAGACGAAGCAGTAGGAGTGCTCTCCACGGATGAAACTCTTGCGGTCCTTGACCAGATCCGGGCTACCGGGACGCCGGTAGTCGTACTCTCGGGCGGTGAGCCCCTTATGCGGGACGATCTCTGCACTATTGCCCGGTACGGAACCGATTTAGGCCTGCGGATAGTGATGGGGACAAGTGGGTATTTCCTCGACCGTCCCATGGCAGAAAAGCTCAAAGAGGCCGGGATCCGGGCCGCGGCCATCAGCCTTGATTCGGCCGACCCGATCATACACGATTCGTTCCGGGGGGTAAACGGTGCGTGGGAACGGGCAGTACAGGCCATCCGGAACAGCACGGAAGCAGAAATTGGCGTCCAAATCAACATGACCGCGATGCGGCCGGCAGCAGGAGACATTGAATCCGTGGTGGCGCTCGGGAAGAGTCTTGGCGTTGTGGACTACCAGGTCTTCTTCCCCATACCGACCGGAAGGGCCGGAAAAATCGGGCCGGAAAATCCCCGGCAGTATGAGGAGGTTATCCGGCAGGTGCTCATCACGTACCGCGACAGCGACATAAACCTCCGCCCCACATGCGCCCCGCAGTTCCGGAGGATTGCGGCAGATCTTGGGATCGAAAAACAGCAGTGGGGTCGTGGTTGCATTGCCGGGATTAGTTATTGCCGGATCTATGCCAATGGGGACGTGACCCCCTGCCCCTACCTGCCGGTGAGTGCAGGCAATGTCCGGGAGATCCCCTTTGACCGGATCTGGAACGAATCTCCGATCTTTGTTGCGCTCCGGGACCCGGGCCGGCTTACCGGGAAATGCGGGCGGTGCGAATACAAGGCTGTCTGCGGCGGGTGCCGGGCCCGGGCCTACCGGGGGGTAGATGCATTCTCGTCCCGCTGGTGCGACGGTCTCGAAAAACCAACAACAATCGTGGGTGAGCTCTGTGCAGAGGACCCATGGTGCCCGTACGAACCGGGAGGCAGCACATGAACGACAACACAGCGACAGATACTCTCGATCTCAGGATCCTAGATACACTCCAGCAGGACATCCCGCTCGTGGCCCGGCCATGGGAAGCCATTGCAGCCCGTCTCAGTATCCCTGAACCACTCCTGCTCGCACGGCTCAAGCACCTGTACGACGAGGGTGTGATCCGCGGGATCTCGCCAATCATCGAGTCCCGGGCGCTGGGCCTTGCTGCAGCTACACTCGTAGCCCTCCCAGTCCCGGCTGAAAGGATCCGCGAGGTGGCAGACCTGATCAGCCGTTATCCCGCAGTGTCGCACAATTTCCGGCGGGACCACCATTATTCGCTCTGGTTTACGCTTTCGGCAGAAAATGAGCGGGAGATTGAGGAGATTCTTTCGGAAATCCTTACTAAGACTGGTTTTTCCCGTGACGAGATTCTCGACCTACCCACGGTAAAAAAGATCAAGATCGATGTCCGGTTTCCATTGTTACCGGGTTCAAAGGAGGTCTCCTGATGGACCCGACTGACCTTGCGATCCTTGCCGCTTTTGAAAACGGCCTCCCGCTTATACCGGAACCATTTGCCGAGATTGGGAAAACGCTCGGGCTTACTGCGGAGGAAGTGCTGGAGCGGACCAAAAAATTGCAGGAGAGCGGCGTGATCCGGCGGTTCCGGGCCCGGATCAACCAGCGGCAGGTGGGCATCTCCGCAAATGCCCTTGTTGCCTGGCACTGTAACAATAAATTTTCCGAAAAAACCGGTGTGTTCCTTGGATCGTTTCCTTCAGTAACCCACTGCTATGAGCGCCGGCCCATCCCGGGCCGGTGGGAGTACTCCCTGTATACCGTCCATCACGGGCGCTCGCGGGAGAAAGTTATCGAAGAAGTCAAAAAAATTGCGGATGCTGCCAGTCTTTCAGAGTATCTTATCCTCTTTAGCACCGAGGAGTTCAAGCGGGTACCCCATGTCCGTATCAGGGAGAATGGGAGAGGATCATGAACCGGATCACCCAGTGCCTGCACGGGAAGGGGACCGTGAGTGCGGTAATGAAGCACCGGCACGGTGATGTCCCGGCCCGGTACCTCGCATTCTCCGGGATGCGCCGTCCCGTCGTCTTCTGGAACCTCACTGACCGCTGCAACCTGGCCTGCATGCACTGTTACAGCCGCTCGGCCCCGGACAGCCCGACACAAGGGGAACTTTCTACCCCTGAAGCGCTTGCGTTCATCGACGATATGGCTGCAGCCGGCATACCGCTTGTCATCTTCACCGGGGGGGAACCGCTCGTCCGTCCCGACATCTGGCAGATTGCAGAGCACTGCCGGGATAAGGGGATCAAGACCGCGCTCAGCACCAACGGGACGCTGATTACCGATGAGGTAGCGGCAAAGATCAAGGCCTGCGGGATCGAATACGCGGGGATCTCGCTCGATGGCGCAACCGCACAAACTCACGACCGGTTCCGGAACTCGCCGGGAGCATTCGAGCGGGCAACTGCTGCTTTTGCCCGGTGCCAAAAGGCCGGTGTCCGGTGCGGTGTGCGAGTCACGCTTACCAGAGAGAACCTGGCCGAACTCGGACCCCTTGTAAAGCTTTCCCGTGACCTCGGGGCATCGCGGTTCTGCCTGTACTGGCTGGTGCCCTGCGGGCGGGGGAGTGATGCGTACTCCCGGCTCCAGCTGCGTGCTGGCAATGTCACGCAGGTGCTCACGCTCCTGTACCGGGCGGCGCAGGAGATCCCACCGGACCAGATGGAGTTTCTCACGGTCGATGCCCCGCAGGACTGCATCCACTTGATCCGTTCCATGGAGCGCGATAACTCACCGGATCTTGCCGCGGCCCGGGACCTGCTTACCTCGCTTAATGGGGGATGCAGCGCCGGTGACCGGGTGGCAAATGTGGATGCCAAAGGAAACGTGTACCCCTGCCAGTTTGCACGAGCACCGGAGTTTCTCGTGGGAAATATCCGGGACCGGCCGTTCTCTCTTCTCTGGAATGATGCGGACAACCCGGTGCTCTCGCGGTTCCGCACAAAACCCATTGTAGTTGGGGGAAAGTGCGGATCCTGTACCTATCTTTCCCTTTGCGGCGGCGGGTGCCGGGTGCGGGCCTGGGCAGCGGGCGGCGACGTTACCGCGGAGGATCCATTCTGTTACGTGACCGGATCTGAAAACGAGAAGGCCTGATTGCCCGCATCCGGTTCTGTCAAGTCTTCTGGGGGTAAGATTTATTTTTCGGCAAAATATTTGTCGTAACTTTCGAAGGCTTGACGGAGCCCCATCCACAGGTGACTCTTGTGAAAAGCTCTTATCATACCGCTGCCAAGTGGTTGTTATGCCCCGTGAGCAATCGGGCCGCAGCGAGCAAAAAGGACAGCGTAACAGGTTATCTGAAGAGAAAAGTCCATACTTGCTCCAGCACGCTGACAACCCTGTCAACTGGTATCCCTGGGGGGATGAAGCATTCCTGCGGGCTACCTCAGAAGACAAACCGATTTTCCTCTCTATAGGTTACGCAACATGTCACTGGTGCCATGTAATGGCACACGAGTCTTTCGAAGACCCTGAGGTAGCATCGTTGCTGAACCGGGATTTTGTCGCGGTAAAAGTAGACCGTGAAGAGCGTCCGGATATTGACGGTACCTATATGACAATATGCCAGCTGATGACCGGACAGGGAGGCTGGCCGCTCACTATCATTATGACGCCCGGGAAAAAGCCATTCTTTGCTGCGACATACATTCCGAAACGGGCTAGGTTTGGCATGACCGGGCTCGTTGATATCCTCACCCAGGTTTCCCGCCTCTGGAAAGACCAGCGCGACGAACTCCTCGCATCAGCAGAAAAAACGGTATCTGAACTTGTCACTTCTCATGAACAATCATCGGGATCGATACCGGATCCCCATGCCCTTACCAAGGGATACGAGAACCTGTCCCGGGTGTTTGACGAAGCGTATGGTGGGTTTGGGACTGCCCCGAAATTTCCCGCTCCCCATAATGTTCTCTTTCTTTTACGGTATGCGAAACGGACCGGGAACCAACGTGCTCTCAAGATGGTTACAAAAACCCTTACAGAGATCCGAAATGGAGGCATCCATGACCATATTGGTGGAGGGTTTCACCGGTATTCAACCGATTCCCGGTGGCGGGTACCGCATTTTGAGAAGATGCTCTACGATCAGGCGCTCCTGCTGGATGCCTACACAGAAGCGTTCCTTGCCACCGGTATACCGGAGTTCCGAAAGACTGCTGAAGAGATTATTACCTATGTATTCCGGAACCTGTTGTCGCCGGATTGCGCTTTCCTGTCAGCTGAAGACGCAGACAGTCCTGAAGGAGAAGGCGCTTTTTATCTTTGGACTGCTGATGAATTGCAATCCGTATTGGGACCCGATGGCGCTGCCCTTGCTGCTCTTGCCTACAACGTAGTTCCAGAAGGAAATTTTCTTAGCCAAGAGACGAGGGAAGGGCAAAACATCCTGTACCGTACGCGTTCAGATGGGGAATGCGCATCACTCACAGGGCTTTCCTTAACAACATTCGAACAGCGGATGGATGAGATCCGGGAACGGCTTTTTGCGGCCCGGGAAAAGCGCCACCGGCCGTTTTGTGATGACAAGATCCTTGCGGACTGGAACGGCCTTTTCATCGGAGCACTTGCCCAAGCTGCACGGGCATTCGGAAACGAACTCTACCTTGAATCGGCAAAAAGAGCTGCACAATTTGTTCTAACAAGGATGCGAGATCCCAAGGGAGGGTTGTTTCACCGCTACCGTGACGGGAAAGCAGCGATCCCCGGGTTTGCCGATGATTATGCTTTCACCATCAGCGGGCTGATCGAACTGTATGAGGCCAGTTTTGACCCGCAGTTCCTTGCAGCCGCACTCGAGCTGAATGCATTTTTCATGAAGCACTTCCTTGACGCCCGTTCCGGAGGATTCTTTTTTACATCGGACGAGTCGGAACCGATCCTCATCCGGAAAAAGGAACTCTATGATGGTGCTATCCCCTCAGCTAATTCAGTGGCGATGGAAAATCTGGTCAGGCTTTCACGTTTGACCGGGGAAACAGCACTTGAACGTGAGGCCGACAATCTCGCACGATGGGCTGGTGAGGCGGTTAATGAGCATCCCTCTGGTTACACACGGTTCCTTTGTGCACTGGATTACGCTACTGGTCCGGCAATGGAAATTGTCATATGTGGCGTGCGCGATGCAGATGATACAAGAATATTGATCGATGCAATAAACAAGCAGTATCTCCCATCCCTCACCATTCTTTTGCTCGATTCGGACTTCTCGCAAACATTAGCGGCTATCGCACCTTTTACGCTGGATCTTGAGGCAAAGGGCGGAAAGGCAACCGCGTATCTTTGTTCTGGTCACTCCTGCACACAACCTACCACCAATCCCGGTGCTCTGCTGGAACTGCTGGGTGTCAAGCAAAAATAAAGGTGCTATTACGTTAACGGAATTTGGTAAAAATGATCTCGCCATAACACATCATTGTTGACTAATTAAAGGTCCCGACAACGCTGCAGAACCAGTTATTTAAAAAAAATACCTAGTACCCATAGGATTTTCCGGTCATTCCACCCAGTAAGACTTTAACCAGACAAACATTCTCCAGTTCTTTTTCTGTAAACGGGTGATCCTTGCTGCCGTAATGACGCATGATGGCATTCATCGCTGCACATTTCTCTGCATATCCTGTGAGGATCCGGGCAGTACCGGTACAAATAACGCTCTGGTACTGCATCTCCCATTTACAGGGATTGTCACTTTTTATTGGGCCTGATGAACGATCGACCTCAACACAGCAGCGCGGGTTCTTGGTGAGCATGGCGATCTTCT
>Ga0181516_10001005_pt1 | contig 22873 bp, 16 predicted proteins | sample PEATcosm2014_Bin_25_FD_121104 | JGI IMG/M metagenome (GOLD analysis project Ga0181516, IMG submission 121104) | Peatland microbial communities from MTU Mesocosm Facility, Houghton, MI, USA - PEATcosm2014_Bin01_10_metaG | ecosystem: Environmental > Terrestrial > Soil > Wetlands > Peat | place... | reverse complement strand
GCGCTCGCCCCGGCTGCGCAACCCCAGCCAGCTCCGCCGGGGCGATCGCTGCCGTCCGCGTCCGTCACAAGGGGGTCCCTATTCGGCGCACATCCGGGGTCCCGATTGAGTGCTCGTTGACATTGAGTAGATTCCGAGTCTCCCGCGTTCGATTTCACGGCCGGTATGATCCGAGCGACGACATCGCCGCCGACGACTTCGCAAAGACGGTCGGCGCCCATTGGCAGAGCAGGGTAGTCCTTGAAGATGCACGCTGTTGCGTTTCTTGGCGCCCTTGTCGCCGCCCTCATCTTGGGGCCGCCCCTCTTGATGCGCGGCATGATCGCCCAACGACATGACCCCGCGAGGTTCGCCGGTCGCGGCGGCGCCCGCGCCACCCACCGGACATGGGGAGACGTGACATGACAGTTCCCGAGACTCTCAGCAGGACGCCGCCAGCCCGATCGCCTGAGAATCTCGGCAAGACGCGGGCCCGATCGCCTGAGCAACCGCGAAGGTTCGGCCAGACCATGACGCCTTGGTTGTGGCTGGTGCTGGTTGTCGTCCTCTTCGCCGGCGGACTGTTTGGCTACGACCAGGGCGTGATCTCCGGAGCGCTGCGCGGAATCAAATCGACGTTCACGCTCAGCCCACTGCTGATCGAGGTGGTGACAAGCTGGGTCACGCTGGGCGCGTTGTTCGGCTCGCTCGCTGGCGGCGAACTGGCGGACCAGATTGGCCGTAAGAGTACAGTGCTGATCGCGGGCGTGATGTTCACCTTGGGCGCCGTGGTGCAAGCGTTTGCGCCGGACACGCTCATCCTGGTCGCTGGGCGGCTGGTGGTCGGCGCGGGCGTAGGCGTCGCCGCCGTCGCGGCGCCGCTCTATGCCGCCGAACTGGCGCCGACGGCTGTTCGCGGCCGTTTCGTTTCCTGCTACCAGTTCGCGATCACCATCGGCATTTTCCTTGCCTATCTGGTCGACGGCTGGCTGTCGCCGAGTGGCGCGTGGCGCGTGATGCTGGGAGCGTCCGCCGTGCCGGGACTGCTGCTGTTCGCCGTGGCGCTGGCGGCGCCTAAATCGCCGCGCTGGCTGATGATGATGCGCCGTCGTCCCGAGGCGGCCGCGGAGCTTCGCAAAATGAGTCCCGGCGTCGACGTTGAGCCGCCTCTCGACGCCATCGCGAAGGTGTTGCGCCAAGAAGGCAAACGGGCCTCTTGGGGCGAAGTGTTTCACCAAGAATGGCGTCGCCCATTGGCGATCGGCGTCGGGCTCGCGGTCTTTCAGCAGATCACCGGCATCAATGCGATCATCTACTACGCCGATCAGATTTTCTCCTCCGCGGGCTTCACCACGCCGGCCGCTCAGACGACGGTGACGACATGGGCGATCGGCGCCGTCAATGTCCTCGCCACCCTGATCGCCATCGCTTTCATCGATCGGCTGGGGCGGCGGAAGCTGCTTCTCACCGGATTGATCGGGATGGGGATCAGCCTGGTCGTGGTGGGCGTCGCCTTTCAGTTCATCGTGAAGAACTCCGCCGGCGCCGCCGTGGCGGCGGGGCCGAGCACCGCAGGCGTCGTCACTCTGTTCGCTTTGGTCGGCTTCATCATCTGCTTCGCATTTTCGATGGGACCGGTCGTTTGGACGGTCATCAACGAAGTCTTCCCCGGCCACATTCGCGGCCGCGCCGTCGCCGTCGCCACGGCGGTCAACTGGGGCGCAGCCTTCCTGGTCAGCCAGTTCTTCCTTTCGGTGATCGGGGCGATCGGCAATTCACTGACGTTCTGGCTGTTCGCACTGTTCTGCGGCATTGCCTGGGTGTGGATCTATTTCCGTGTGCCGGAGACCAAGGGACAGTCGCTCGAACAGATCCAGCAGCTCTGGATGGAGCCAGGCAAGTGATGATGATCGCGGGCGATGTCGGCGGCACCACAACGCGGCTGGCGCTTGTCTCGCCGCAGGCGGGCCCACGCAAGTTCGTGGCCGAGCAGGAATTTAGCAGCGCTGACTACAAGGGGCTTCAGCCGATTGTCGAGGCCTTTCTGGCAAAGACTGGTAGCAACGCCACTACCGCATGCTTTGACGTGGCTGGGCCGGTGAGCGGCGGGCGCGCGCACCTGACGAATTTGCCATGGGACCTCGACGAGGCTGTTCTGGCCCACGACCTTGGGCTTCAGAAGGTTAGTCTGCTGAACGATCTGCGAGCTATCGCCTATGCGGCGCCGCATCTCGAGCCGGAGGAGACCGTGGAGATCAATGCCGGCAACTCCGTGCAACACGCGCCAATCGCCGTGCTCGCGCCGGGCACTGGGCTTGGCGAGTCGTTTCTGATCTGGACCGGACAGAACTATATCGCCTGCTCCTCGGAAGGCGGTCACACCGATTTCGCGCCTACCAATCACTTCCAGGCGGGGTTGTGGGCGTATCTGACCGATCGTTTCCGTCATTCGGCTTACGAACGCGTCTGCTCCGGATCTGGCGTGCAAAACATCTACGACTACGTGCGCTCTCTCGATCCGTGGTCGGAGAGCGCGAGTTTCGCCTCCGCTTTGCAAGCCGCGCATGATCGTACGCCGCTGATCCTGGAAGCGGCGCTGAACGACCCCGACAACAACCCTCTGGCGGCTCAGACGTTGCGCGTCGTGATCGACGTCTGGGGCGCGGAAGCGGGGAACCTCGCGCTAAAGGTGATGGCGACGGGTGGGGTCTATCTCGCCGGCGGCCTGCCGCCGCGGCTGATTCCCCAGCTTCAGGACGGCGCCTTCATGCGGGCTTTCACCGCCAAGGGACGCTTCGCCAACCTGCTGCACGCTATGCCGGTTCACGTCATCACCGTCAATGCCGCCCTGCTGGGGGCGGCCACATACGTGCTGGAGCAGGCGGCGCGAAAATGATCCAGGTGAGACGCCGGGCGGACGTGACGCGTCCGCCGTTCAACGCATCGGGCGGAAAGCTCGATCCTACCGCCGCCATGGTCGCCGAGCGACAAGGGAAACAGCCATGAATTTGAACGCGCCCAAAAGACTGAGCCAGATTGGACAGAGCCTGTGGCTCGACAACATAACTCGCGATCTTCTCGATAGCGGCACGCTCAGGCGCTACATTGACGACAAGTCTGTCACGGGCCTCACCTCCAATCCGACAATCTTCGACCATGCTATTTCCCGCAGCAAGTCGTACGACGCGGAAATTCGTCGGCAACTGAACGAAGGCAAATCGGGCGAGGCGCTGTTCTTCACGCTCGCCATCCAGGATCTCAGCCGGGCGGCCGATCTGTTCGCTGGCGTTCATGCGCTGACGGACCGGGTAGACGGGTTCGTGTCCTTGGAAGTCTCGCCGCTGCTCGCCTACGACACGCAGGCGACGATCGAACAGGCCAAGAGACTGCACGCCCAGGCGAACAGGCCCAACCTGTTCATCAAGATTCCCGGCACCGCTGAAGGCCTGCCGGCGATCGAGGAAGCAATCTTCGCCGGCGTTCCGGTGAACGTCACGCTGCTGTTCTCCGCCCAGCAGTACCGGGCTGCGGCGGACGCATACTTGAAGGGACTGGAGCGGCGAGTCGTCGCCGGCCTTCCGCCCGATGTCCGTTCGGTCGCTTCGCTGTTCGTTAGCCGTTGGGACCGCGCCATCGCGCACGATGGGCCGGCCGAACTGCGCAACACGCTCGGCGTCGCGGTCGGCATGCAGACCTACAAGGCCTATCGCGATGTGTTGGAGAGCGATCGATTTCAGCGGTTGGCGAACTTCGGCGCGCGCGCGCAGCGGCTGCTGTTCGCCAGCACCGGCGTCAAGGACAAGAATGCGCCCGACACGCTGTATATCGCTGGCCTCGCAGCGCCGAATACGGTGAACACGATGCCTGAGAAAACGCTTCTCGCCTTCGCGGATCACGGGACGGCGCCTACCGCGCTGCCGCGCAATGGCGGCGAATCGGAAGCGGTGCTGTCGGCGCACGCCAAGGCGGGCGTCGACCTCCCCGCGCTGGCGGAGCGGCTGCAATCAGACGGCGCCAAAGGTTTTGTCGACTCTTGGCGTGAACTGCTCGTGGCGATCGACGCCAAGAGCAAGACCCTCGTCTTGCTTTAGGAAGAGCCGATGACTGCGCGATACGGCCCCGCGCCTTCGCCTCACATCTCCGTCCGCCAAGGAAATCTGAGTAGATTCCGAGGCTGGCTCGTCGTGACCCACGCGACATAAATTCGCCGATTGGCAGTGCATAGGTTGGATCGCGCGGAAGCGCGTCGCCTTTCGACAAAGGGCGCCAGGGCGTCGGCAGCTCAGACGCCGGCGAAGAGGGCCCGCGAAGCGACGAAGAAGCTCGCTCAGCAAGCGCCTCCAGGCCTTTGCGACCAGCGCGTCTCCGACAGGCAAAGAAGGAAGTTCCGAGATGGCGACCCGCACCGATCCTCCCAAGGCGCCCGACACGAAGCCAGGAGTGAAGCCCGTCGCCAAAGACGATCTGCAGAAGCTGCCGCTCGCAGAGGTCGAAAAGAGACTCAGCTCGTCCCCGAACGGCCTCAGCGAGGCTGAGGCGAAGAAGCGACTGACTCAGTACGGCCCAAACGAGATCGCGGAAAAGAAGACAAACGCGTTGCTCAAATTCCTCGGCTACTTCTGGGGCCCCATTCCGTGGATGATCGAAGTCGCGGTGGTTTTGTCCGCCGTCGTCCGCCACTGGCCCGACTTCTTCATCATTCTCGTCCTGCTCCTCGCCAATGCGACAATCGGCTTCTGGGAGGAGCGCGAAGCCGGCAATGCGATTGACGCCTTGAAGGCGCGGCTGGCGATCAAGGCGCGCGTCAAGCGCGACGGTAAATGGGTCACGCCGTCGGCCAAGGACCTGGTTCCCGGCGACGCCATCCGCCTGCGTCTGGGCGATATCGTTCCCGCCGATGCGCGCCTGTTGGACGGCGACGAAATCTCGGTGGATCAGTCGGCGCTGACGGGAGAATCGTTGCCGGCGACGCGCAAAACCGGCGAAGCGGTCTTCTCCGGCTCGATCGTTCGTCGCGGCGAAATCGACGCGCTCGTCTATGCGACGGGCGCGAAGACGTATTTCGGCAGGACGGCGGAACTGGTCGAGACGGCGGTCACGGTCAGTCATTTCCAAAAGGCCGTCCTGAAGATCGGCGACTTTCTCATCGTTCTCGCGTTGATCATGGTGGCCGTGATCCTCGCGCTGTCGATCTATCGCGGCGAAGCCATTCTCACGACCCTTCAATTCGCGCTGGTCCTGACCGTGGCCGCCATCCCCGTGGCGATGCCTACGGTGTTGTCGGTGACGATGGCGGTCGGGGCGCGCAAACTGGCGAAGAAGCAGGCGATCGTCAGCAAACTGGTCGCAATCGAGGAATTGGCCGGCGTGGACGTGTTGTGCGCCGACAAGACGGGAACGCTGACGCAGAACAAGCTGTCGCTCGGAGAGCCCTTCTGCCTCGACAAGATCACGCCCGACGATCTCATCTTGGCCGGCGCGCTCGCCTCGCGACAGGAGAACGACGACACCATCGATCAGGCCGTGCTCGGCGGCCTGAAGGACAAGGGCGCGTTGAAGTCCTATCAAGTCATGCATTTCACGCCGTTCGATCCCGTGCACAAGCGCACCGAGGCGACGGTGAAGGACAAGGACGGCAAGACCTTCAAGGTCACCAAGGGAGCACCGCAGGTCGTCTTGGGGCTCGCGGCGAACGCCGCGACGGTCAAGGACGCCGTCGACAAGGCCGTGAACGATTTCGCCGCGCGCGGCTTTCGCGCGCTGGGCGTCGCGCGGGCCGAGGACGACGGGCAATGGCGATTGCTCGGCGTGTTGCCTCTCTTCGACCCGCCGCGCCTGGACGCAAAGGAGACCATCGCGACGGCGGCGAAGATGGGCGTGAAGATCAAGATGGTGACCGGCGACGCGCTGGCGATCGCCCGAGAGATGGCCAAGAGCCTGGGAATGGGCGCGAACATTCTCGACGGCGGCCAGCTCGGCGATTCCAAGAAGGAGGAAACGGCGGAGGCCGCACGCGAGATCGAAGACGCCGACGGCTTCGCCCAGGTCTTCCCCGAACACAAGTTCCACATCGTCGACGTCATGCAGAAGCACGACCACATCGTCGGCATGACCGGCGACGGCGTCAATGACGCGCCTGCGCTGAAGAAGGCCGATTGCGGCTTCGCGGTCTCCGGCGCGACCGACGCGGCGCGCGCGGCCGCCTCCATCGTGCTGGTGGCGCCGGGGCTCGGCGTGATCATCGACGCAATCAAGGAGAGCCGCGAGATATTCCAGCGGATGAACAGCTACGCGATCTATCGCATCGCCGAGACCTTGCGCGTGCTCCTGTTCATGACGCTGGCGATCGTCGTCTTCAACTTCTTCCCTGTGACCGCGATCATGATCGTGATGCTGGCCCTGCTCAACGACGGCGCGATCCTGTCGATCGCCTACGACAATGTCCACTATCGGAACCAGCCCGAAGTCTGGAACATGCGGACGGTTCTGACGATCGCCGCCGTACTGGGGATCGTCGGCCCGATCGCCGCTTTCGGGCTATTTTATCTGGGCGAGCGAGTCTTCCACATCGACCATCCGCAGCTCCAGACCATGATGTATCTGCTGCTGTCGGTTGCTGGTCATCTGACGATCTTCCAGACCCGCACGCGCGGACCGTGGTGGTCGATCCGGCCGGCCCCGATCCTGTTGGGCGCGGTCGTCGGCACGCAGGCCCTGGCGACAGCGATCAGTCTCTCCGGCTTCCTCGTGACGCCGTTATGGTGGGGCTGGGCGGCGATGGTGTGGGCCTATGCGCTGAGCTGGTTCCTTTTGACCGATCCGCTGAAGTTGCTCGCCTATCGCGTTCTCGCCTCTACCGCGAAGGCCGCACCCAAGCGGCAGGGCGAAGACAGAGCCGTCGACGCCGCCAAAAACGGCAAAACCAAGCCGGGCGTCGAAACCGGGCGCCAAGCCGAAGCAAAGCCGAGCGAGCCCAAGGCGGAGGCAAAAGCTACGGCTTCGCCAGCGTCCAAGTCGGAACCTCAGCCGGCGCCCAAGGCGGCCGCGAAACCCGCCGAAGCGGCGAACCCCGCTGAAACCAAACTTGGAGCCAAAGCTGAACCTCGATCCGACGCGAAGCCGGACGAGGCAAAGCCTGAGGAGAAAGCTCAGGCCTCGCCCGAGTCCAAATCAGTGCTTCAGCCAGCCCCTAAGGCAGCGGCAAAACCCGCCGAGGCCGAGCCCAAGCTCAGACCCGACGGGAAGATCGAACGCGCGGACTTGCTTGACATGAAACTCGGCGACGTGCTCTTGGCCGGCATCGCCAAAGACCCGCAAGGCGCGGGGCGGTTCATCGCGCAGGCAATAGCCGAGATCGAAGCCGCCCCGGGTCCGAAGCCCCCAGGCCACGCTACCGAACCCCAGCCCAAATCGGATGCGGCGGCGACGCAAGAATCCCAACCCGCGCCGCCGCCCGCCACGACTCCCAAAGCCGCCGAGTAACCGCGACAATCGCAGCGGCGATGCGCCGCCGGAAGGATCGAGAATGAAAATCGAGTCGAAGGACTTTCGCGTGCGTGAGGGCGACAAGGTCAACCTCGACAAGTGGCCGACGAAGGTCGACTCGGTCTACAAATCCAAGGAGCAATACAAGAGCCTTCTGGAGGAGCATGTCGCGAAGCTTGCCGCGTTGCAGCGCCTCCATTACGCCTCCAATCGTCACGCGATATTGCTGATCCTTCAGGCGACCGACGCGGCGGGAAAGGACGGTGCCATCCGACATGTGATGTCCGGCGTCAATCCCCAGGGTTGTCGGGTTTACAGTTTCAAGCAACCGTCAGAGGCCGAGCTGGAGCACGATTTCCTCTGGCGCACGACGCGTGACCTGCCCGAGCGCGGTCGGATCGCGATCTTCAACCGATCCTATTACGAGGAGGTGCTCGTCGTTCGCGTGCACCGAGAAATCCTCGACCGGGAGGCCATCCCCGACCCACCGAATCACGACAAGAAGGTCTGGCGCGAGCGCTATCGCTCGATCAATGACTTTGAAAGGCACCTCGACGTTAACGGAACCCGTGTCGTCAAAGTCTTTCTCCACCTTTCGAAGGAGGAGCAGCGCAAGCGCTTTCTCGACCGCATAGACGACCCCGAGAAGAACTGGAAATTCAGCGACGCCGACTTGAAGGAGCGCAAATTCTGGGACGACTACGCCAAGGCTTACGAGGAATGCCTGAGCGAGACGAGCACCGACGCCGCGCCATGGTACGTCGTTCCTGCCGACGACAAAGAGAACGCCCGTCTGATCGTCTCCCAGATCCTCGTCGATACGCTGGAGGGGCTCGACATGAGTTATCCCAAGACGAGCGCCAAGCGCGAGATCGAGTTGCAAGCGTTTCGCAAGGCGTTGACCAAATGAGAGAGGCCCGTTCGCTCGGCGGCTTGAGTCGTCACAATCCGCCGCGCAACTCCTCGGCGACGCGTCGCGCGCCGAAGTACGACTTCGACATTCAGGCGACGAAATGAAAAGCCTTGTCGTTTTCGATTTCGATGGCACACTCGCCCTGAGCAAGTCGTCTCTCGACGCCGAAATGTCGGCGCTGCTGGGCCGATTGCTCGACATCGTCGAAGTCGCCATCATATCGGGCGGCGCCTGGGCGCAGTTCGAGAAGCAGGTGCTGGCCTTTCTTCCCCACGACGATCGCCTGAAACGCCTCTCGATGCTGCCGACCTGCGGCGCCAAATTCTATCGTTTCGACGGCGGCTGGAAGAAGCTCTACTCCGAGGAATTCAGCGCCGACGACAAGAAGAAGATCATAAGCGCGCTCGATCAGGCGGTCGATCGCTCCGGCTTCGGGGCGGACAAACATTGGGGCGATCTGATTGAGGATCGCGACAGCCAGATCACGTTCTCGGCGCTCGGCCAGGAGGCGCCGTTGGCCGAGAAAGCAAAATGGGATCCCGACTTTGCCAAGCGCCAGAAGATCGAAGCCATCCTCGAGCCGATGATTCCGGAGTTTTCGATACGATTGGGCGGCGCCACATCGATCGACGTCACGCGGCCCGGCATCGACAAGGCCTACGGGATAAAGAAGCTGAAGGAGGCGCTCGGCGTGCCGATCGCGGACCATGATCTTTGTCGGCGACGCGATCTTTCCCGGCGGCAACGACTATCCCGCCAAGCAGGCGGGCGTGGAGTCGATCCGAGTCCGCGACCCGGCGGAAACCAAGCGGGTCGTCGAAGCGATCTGCGCGTGCCTGGAGAAATAGTGCGGGCAGGGGCAAGGTGCTTCATAGGCGCGCGCGATCTCCTACCCGGCGGCATAGGCATAGGTGTATTTCAGCAGCGGAATGGCCATCGACGGGCGCTCGGTCCGGCGCTTTGGTGTCAGATCGAAAATGGGAGTAAGGATGGAAGTCTTAATCGGCGCCGATCGAGATCTCGGCATCCAACGAGAGTTGGTGTCGGATTTCGATGCACCGCTGCCGATTCGGAGTGGGCGCCGTTCCAGTCCTGAAACACAATTCCGCATTGCGGGCGGCGGTCAACGGCAGGTTCGCGTGAGGCTTGGCTCTCGATCGTCAGCGGACGCAAGCCTCGACGGGCGCAGTTCGAAGCGATCTCCCGTCTGTGAGATGGCGTCGCCGCGATCCGCAACTCATTCTCCGCAATGAGCGGCGCGGCGCTCAGTCCGGCGTTGATGGATGGCTTGCAACGCGAGGCGTTCGACTATTTCGTCTACGAGGCGAACCCTCTCAACGGCCTGATCGCCGACAAGACTGAAGCGGGTTGGCCGGCCAGCATCGCCGCCGTCGGCTTCGCCCTCACGTCCTATCCCGTCGGCGTAGAGCGCGGCTTTATGACTCGGGCGAACGCCGCCCAGCGAACGCTCGCGACCCTGCGATTCTTTCATAGCAGCGTGCAGAGCCGGGACGCGGACGCGACGGGATACAAGGGCTTCTACTACCATTTCCTCAACATGAAAGACGGCAAGCGCGCCTGGAATTGCGAGCTTTCGACGATCGACACCGCACTTCTGCTGGCGGGCATGCTGACCGCCGCGCAATATTTCTCGGGCGACGGCGCCGAGGATTGCGAAATCCGCGAACTTGCCGATGCGCTCTACCGCCGCGCCGATTGGAACTGGGCGCGAGATGGCGGCGCGACGGTGACCCTTGGCTGGAAATCCCAGGGCGGCTTTTTTCGTTATCGATGGCAAGGCTACAACGAGGGACTGTTGATCTACTTGCTCGGCCTGGGCTCGCCGACGCATCCGCTGCCGGTCGAGAGTTATCGGCAATGGACCGCCACCTACCAATCGCGAAAGGTCTACGATCAGGAATATCTGTACGCGGGGCCGCTCTTCACCCATCAGTTCCCGCACGTCTGGGTCGATTTTCGCGGCATTCAGGACGAATATATGCGCGCAATGCGCAGCGACTATTTTGACAACAGCCGTCGCGCGACCCACGTTCATCGGCAGTACGCGATCGCCAATCCCGGCCGTTTCTCCGGCTATGGCGCAAACGCCTGGGGGATCACAGCGAGCGATGGCCCGGGCCCGGCGACCTATCGCATCAGGGGAAAGAAGCGACGCTTCTTTGGCTATGAAGCCCGAGGCGCGCCCGACGGACCCGACGACGGCAGCCTCGCTCCGTGGGCGGTCGCCGCCTCCTTGCCGTTCGCGCCTGAGATCGTCGCGCCGGCTCTGCGATATTTCGAGACGCTGAAGCTGCGGGAAAATGACGCCTATGGGTTCAAGGCCACATTCAACGCCACGATCGGCGAGAGACACCTTCCGCCGCAATTATGGGTTTCGCCGTTTCACTTCGGAATCAATCAGGCGCCAGTTGTCCTGATGATCGAGAATTTCCGCACAGGTTTCATCTGGAGTCTGATGCGGCGTTGTCCCTATCTCGTGATCGGGCTCGAAAGAGCGGATTTTACGGGCGGCTGGCTTGGCGCGCGGAAGACAGCGCGCTCAGGGTGAGACGCCCGAATTGTTGGCTACGTGAACGCCGACAAGCTGCCACTCATGTCTCAAACCCGCGCAAATCGCTTCGGCAACCCGCCTGGTTTGGTCTGGGTTGTGATGCGGCGCGTGCGGCGCGACTTTTCGATTCCGCTCCACCAGTATCGCCGGTACTTTGGAACGCCGATGCGAAAGTCTTTCACTCGCAGACATCCGGCCGCTCGGATGCGATAGCCCCGAGGATGACCGGGACCCCTCGCTAAGGGCTCGAAAGACCGACCACGGACTCGCCTTCGACGCCCTGAGTGGATCGGTGCAGATGCGGGCGCAAGGAAAGATCCTCCGAAAAGACATAGGTCAAGATAGCGGCAAGACACATCGCGACGCCGAGCCAGAACCACGGCGAGTGATGGCCGTGCCGCCAGTCGCGCCTTGGGGCGTCCGGCTTGGCGCGGCGATGGGGGGCCACTTTTCGTCACTCGAACCCATTCTCCTCCTGCCGCCGTCGTTTGCGCGTCGATGGCTCGTCAGTCACCGCGTTGACGATCGCACGGCTCCGAAATCGAAATCTGCTCGGCGGATTCAACATAGATGCGTTCTTGGCCCGGGGCGAGCCGAGCCTGAGACAAGTCATGGAATCGTCGGGCGTAAGTAGATTCCGACTCTTCATCGGCGTTCCGCTGCGAGATATCGAGCGATGTATTGAAGGCCGACGGCCCTCAGCAAAAAGGACCAGACTCTCAGCGACATTGGACGTTTGCGCAACGCGCACGCCTCGCGTCGAAGATCTGGCCAAACAGATTGGACGAACCGATGAATATCACGAATCTCCTGTGCGCCGTCGCTGCGGCGACGTTCGTCCTCGGAACGGCGCTGCCGGCCTCGGCCGACCAACATGTCAAAGTCGGCGCCTTGCGTTGCGAGGTTTCCGCGGGCCTCGGCCTCATCATCACGTCAACCAAGGAATTGAGTTGCGGCTTCACGTCCATGCATGGTTGGCGGGAACATTATTATGGTAGGATCCATAAGTTCGGCCTGGATCTCGGCGCAACTGACGGGGGCGTTCTCGCCTGGGACGTATTTGCTCCCGTTGAGGGACCGCGCCGCCACGCACTCGCGGGCGAGTATGGCGGCGTCGATGCGTCGGCGACGGTTGGCGTAGGGGTCGGCGCCAATGTTCTGGTTGGCGGATCTGACCGTGCGTTTACCTTGCAGCCTCTGTCGGTCCAAGGGCAGACGGGTCTCGCTCTTGCGGCAGGCGTCGAGTCCTTGACGCTTCGCCCCGGTCGTTGAACGAAGATCGCTGGAGAGTTGGCCAGAACCTGTTTCAACGCCGGACGGCGACCCGCCGGGTCCCCCGTCCGGCGCTTGGATGGAGCGGGTTCACAGCCGACCGAAAACTGGATCTTTGGACGAAGGCTCGTCGAGGTTTGCCTCCTGAGGCCTTGGGGCCCTTGGGCGTCGATGTGAGCGCCGACCGCGAACGCCGTTCTTCTTCAGGCGCGTTCGGACTGTTGTTCTTGTCGCCTTGTTGGCCAGCGCCGCCGCTACGCGGCCCTGTCGCAGTTGACCAAATGAAAGAGAGTCGAGGCGTCTCGCGCGCGCGCCATGCTGGGTGAACCAGCCGGTCGCCTAAGTCGCACAGCGCATTAGGTAGATTCCGAGGCTGCCCCGCGTGTCGTCATGGACCTATTCTGCCCGCTGCACAGGGCAAGCGAGTGTGCGGCGTGCGCGCCCCGCATGATTGCACCGGCACGTCGAAGCTCGACGCGGCAAGACCTAAGAAAGGCGCCTGACCGATGTTTACCTATGCAACCTATCTCATTCCCCTCGTCGTTTTCGTCGTCGTCGTATGTCTGGCCGCCTCGGTGCGCATTTTGCGGGAATATGAGCGGGCCGTGGTGTTCACGCTCGGACGATTTCAAAGAGTCAAGGGCCCCGGCCTCGTGCTTTTGATCCCGTTCATACAGGAAATGGTGCGGGTGGACTTGCGCATTCAGGTCATCGAGATACCCAGCCAGGACGTGATCTCGCGTGACAACGTCTCGATGAAGGTCGACGCCGTGCTCTATTTCAATGTCGTCAATCCCGAACGGGCGATCATCAAGGTGCAGAGTTATCTGCCGGCGACGAACATGCTGGCGCAGACGACCTTGCGTGCGGTGCTAGGCCAGCATGAACTCGACGAAATGCTCTCCGAACGCAAGAAGCTGAGCGCCGACGTCCAAGGCATCCTCGACGCGCAGACGGAAACCTGGGGGATCAAGGTCAGCAATGTCGAAATCAGGACCGTCGAACTGACCGAAAACATGGTGCGGGCGATCGCCAAGCAGGCCGAGGCTGAGCGCGATCGGCGCGCTAAGGTCATTCACGCCGAGGCCGAGTTCCAGGCCTCCCAGACGCTCGTCAACGCCGCCAAGATCCTAGGCAGCATTCCCGCAGCGATGCAACTGCGTTACCTTCAAACCTTGACTGAAATCGGCGCAGAGCAGAATTCGACGGTCGTCTTCCCGATGCCGATCGACATCATGAAGCCATTTATCGACCTGCTGGAAAAAGCCGACCGTTCGTCGGCTCGCCCCAACGGGTCGGAGAAGGCTTCGCCCGCTATCGACAATCCGCGCGAGCATTGAAGTCCTGTAGAGACTCGGCGCCGCTGCTTTCCGCGACGTTTGCGTCAGTGGGCGAAAGTCGCGGCGGTCGAGCAGCCAGAGGAGACGGGGTCTAAGGGACCGCGGTCCTCGACCCTAAGTGTCATTCCCCGGCTTCGTGCTCCAGGCCATCGATCGCCGCCCCCAACGGGGCGGCGCAAACGGTCACGACATTGACGGGCGTCGCACGCAGCAATCGCGTGAAGCGGTCCTTGGCGCTGTACGCCTACATGAAGGCGCCGTCCTTGAACTGCGCCAGCAATGGCGGCGGCGGACCGCTGGCGAAAATAGGCGCCGTTGGTCGATAGGATCTCGAGCACAAGATTGCCGGTCTCCTCCGCACCCCAAACGTCGACAAGGAACCGCCGAGATTGCGCTGCAAGCAGATTGTTGGCGGCGCCGCTCACGGGCGGCTTCGGGGAAGGGCGAGGTGTTATCCGCTGCGGCCAGCAACCAGGCCGCGAAGGGGTAAAGGGAGTGCCGACCCGCTGGTCGAAATTGCGAGGTCGCGGTTCGACATAGGTATGTTCCGAGTCTGTCTGAGGCGCCGCGACTGCGGATAGATGAACCGGGATCGAGCACTCGACGTCGCGTCGGTAGAATCGCGGAATTCTTCAAGGGTCACCGCCAAATGAACAAACCCATTCGCAAAGCCGTGCTGCCCGTGGCGGGGCTGGGAACCCGCCTTCTGCCGGCGACCAAGACGATCCCGAAGGAAATGTTGCCGATCGTCGATCGGCCGATTGTGCAACACGTGATCGACGAGGCCCGTGAGGCGGGGGTGGAGGAATTTATCTTCGTCACCGGGCGCAACAAGAGCGTGATCGAAGACTATTTCGACACGTCCTACGAGCTCGAAGACATCTTGCGGCGGGGCGGGAAGACCAGGGAGCGCGACGCGCTGATGGCCGAGCTCCCCATGGCCGGTTCTGCTTCCTTCACGCGCCAACATGCCCCTCTCGGCCTCGGGCACGCGGTGTGGTGCGCGCGCAAACTCGTCGGCGCCGAACCCTTTGCGTTGCTGTTGCCCGACATGGTCACCATGCCTGGCGCTCGAAAGAGCCGCTGCCTCGCCCAATGCGTGGACGCTTACGCCGAGCACGGCGGCAACATCATCGCGGTCGAGGAGGTTCCCTACGAGCAGACCGACCAGTACGGCGTGGTCGCGGTCGGCGCCGATTTCGGGCATGCGTTTGAGATCAAGGGCATGATCGAAAAGCCCGCCAAGGGCACGGCGCCTTCGAACTTGATCATCTCTGGTCGCTACATCCTGCAGCCGGAGATCTTCGACGTTCTCGAAAGCCTCAAGAAGGGCGCTGGCGACGAAATCCAAATCACGGACGGCATGATCAAGCTCGCCGCGTCCCAGACCTTTCACGGCGTGCGCTTCGACGGCCAAACCTATAATTGCGGATCGAAACTCGGCTTCCTGACCGCCAACATCGCCTTTGCGCTTGACCGCCCCGATCTCGCCTTGGAACTAACGGCGGCGATTCGCAAGCTCGTCGGCTGACAGGATGAATTCTCTTCAGGCGTGGCGATTGTGGCGACCGCAGAGCGCACATTCGGCTGAGTACTTTCCGACCCTTTCTTGTTCGGCCGCGAAAGCGCGGAACATCGGCTACTGGCGATGCGTTCAACTACGCATGCCGCGGTCGATTTCATCCTGATCGGCGTCCGTCAGCGAAACAGGCTGCCGTTGCCATCAGACCGCCGCATCGCCGCAACTCCGGAGAAGATCATGTCTAAAGATAGCGAACTCAAGAAAGTCGTTCTCGAGGAATTGAGCTGGGAACCCAGCGTTGACGCGGCCCATATCGGGGTAACGGCAAAAGACGGCGTCATCACCCTCACCGGTCATGTCGATAATTACAGCAGCAAGGCCGGCGCTGAGAAAGCGGCAAGTCGGGTGAAGGGCGTCAAGGCGGTGGCCGAGGAAATCGAGGTCAAGCTGCCCTATAACGTGAAGCGAAGCGATGAGGATATCGCGGCCGCGGCGGTTGATCGTCTCGGCTGGAACTCGTCGATTCCTGACGGCGCTATTGAGGTGAAGGTCGAAAAGGGCTGGGTCACCTTGAGCGGCACAGTCGACTGGCATTTCGAGAAAGAGGCGGCCGAGTCGGACATCCGGGCGCTATCGGGCGTCATTGGCGTCTCCAATCAAGTGCTGGTGAAACCGACGGTCAACGCCTCAAGCGTGAAAGACGACATCGAGCGGGCTCTTCGCCGATCATGGTATTTCGATCCAGACACGATTCAGGTGAACGCCGTCGGCGGCAAGATCAAACTGACGGGAAACGTCACGACCTGGAACGCCCGGCGACTGGCCGGAATGACCGCGTGGTCGGCGCCCGGCGCGACCTCGGTCGAGAACGGCATCAACGTCAGTAACTGACGACGATCCCCGCTGGCCTGAAACTCAGGTCGGCGGGAGCCCTCTAGAAAGCGAGCCGTCAGGACGAACAGTGGCCTATGCGCGCCAAGTCAGCGCCAGAGCCACGTTGCTCGGGATGCCGTCGACGTAATCGACCAGTTGGGCTGAGAGCCCGAACTTTGCCGGGCGCAGGTCGCGTTCCCATCGCGTATAGAACTCGGCCGCTTCGCCCCTCAAGGTGGTCGGCCAATCCGCCTCGGCGACATCGATCTTTCGACCGCCGTCGTTGCAGAGGTCACAGGGAAAGCGAATCAGCTCGAAGCTGTTCTCGCCGAGCGTGGCTGCAGCGCGAGCGCGTTCGAGCAACGCTGTCCACGCCGGCGTACCGACGTGTTCCTGCAGCAGGGCCTTGACCTGGCGTTCCTGCTCCAGCTTCGCTTGATCCTTGGCGGCGACAGCGTCGTCCTGCCCGGCTTGCTTCGAAGCGGTCACGAGGGTGAGAAACGCTTCCGCCGTCGTGGCAGGCGCGACGACGACCGGGGCCGCGAGAGGCCGCCCCGCTGATTGTGTGCTCTCACTTTTCATCATCCCGGCGAACATGCTGGCCAAGCCGCCAAGAGACCCCTTCGCCGCCGGCGGCGGAACCTTGGCTGCCATGGCGCGCACCAGGTCAGACCGACTGACGATCCCCGCGATGCGTCCGCCGCGCATAACGGGCAACCGCTTCACGTCATAGACGCAGAACATTTCGGCGATCTCGTGCAGCGGCGCCTGCGCTTCGATCGTCATGACAGGTGCGCGCATGACCTGTTCGACCGGCCTGGAGACCAGCGCCTCGAACGATTCGGCCGCGGGCCGCCCATCGACAAGCAAGGTCAGCCACCAGTCGCGCCGGGCGACGCGATCGACGTCATTGCGGCCGACGAGGTCGCCCTCGCTGACCATTCCGAGCAGTTTCTGGTCGGCTCCAAGCACCGGAACGGCGCTGATGCGTTTTTCGAGCAGCAAGCGCGCGACGTCGCGCACGCTGGTCCCGATCGCCACGGAGACGATCGCCGTCGTCATGAGATCGCCGGCCGTCTCCAGGCTTGGCGTGATCGGCGGTTGATCCGCCCCGGCGCGAGATGATTCGTGTGTCATGCGATCCTTTCCGCCGCGCCAAGGGCGCCCAGCATGCAACGCTTCGAGAATGCGGTCAGACCGAGCTCGGGGATCCAGCCAACTTGAGGCGGCCACCGACATGTCGATCGCCGCCTTGGCTGGCGCCGGCATGGAGAGACCTCCGGCTGATCGCGACTTAGGGAAGACCGATCCTACGTCGCTGCAGGATACGGAAGCCCTACCCAACACGGCAGCGTCGGAATCTACTCAGCCGCGGATAAATAAGACTGTGACGGTCGAGCGCCGCCGCCCGCGAATCGTCGCGCCAGGCGGCAGCGTTTTGACGTCGGTGGCGCAAGTCTTCGCCCTAAGGCCCAATCGGGCGCCCGCTCATGGCGGCGAAAGCGGCGACAAATATGGGTCCCAACAAGGGCAAGAGGACGTTCGCTATCGCGTAAGTCACCGTGTAGCCGATGACCGGAACGGAGTTGCCGGCGGCGGCTTCTGTAGCCTTGATGGCGGGCGTGCTGGCCTGCTGCCCGGCGATCGCGCCACACAGGATCGCGGGCTCCATGCGCAGCAGGTATCGGCCGATATAGACCGAGGCTAGCGTCGGGACGAGCGAGACGAAGACGGCGGAGACCGGTAGTTGCCACCCGCGTGTCTTTAGCAGCGCCAGAACCCCCGGCGCGGACGTCAACCCGATGGCGGCGATGTAGACGGCGAGCCCGAGATCCTTCAGGATTTGTGACGCCGCGGGCGGGAACCGACCGAAGGTCGGCCGACGAGAGCGCATCCAGCCAAAGGCGAGACCGGACAGCAACGCGCCCGCGCTCCCCAAAGAGAGCGGAACGCTGGCGACCGGCACAGACAGCGCGCCGATCAGGATTCCGACGACCAGGCCCACACCGAGGTAGACGAAATCGGTGGCGTTGCTTGGGGCCTCGGCTTCGCCGAGAAGGCGCGCGGCGCGCGCCACGTCTGCCGGCTTTCCGAACAGTCGCAACACGTCGCCTCTGCGGACTTTGAACCCCAGCGGCGACGGCAGAGCGCGCTCCATGCGCACGATCCCCGCCAAGTAGACGCCGCGGCAATCAGCGGCGCGCAGGAAGCTGAGGATCGCCCTCGCGTCGGTTCCGTGAACCGCCTTGGACGTGAATACGACGTCGCGCGTCTCGACGATGAAGTCGACGTCCTTGGGATCGCTGAGTTCAGGGCCGATGACGCGCGCCGCGCCGGCTAACACGGCGCGTAGCCCGGAAAGCGCAACTTCATCGTCCGACGCGAGCACGCAAGCAGCGGTTACAGCCACTTGTGCGTCGCCGCGCTGGACCCGCTCGATCGTTGCGCCACCGCTTAGCTCGCCTTCCACCGACGCAACGGTCTTGCCGGCGCCGATCGTCACCCGAAATCCTCGACTGATGATCGGGGGGAACGAATGGCTCTGGTCGGAATCCAAATTCAGATCCGGCCCGCCGAGTTTCGCTAGAACGCGGCGACTCTCGGCGCGCAAGTCGATCCTAAGCAGTCTCGGCGCGGCCTGACTGGCGAACAGGACGATGGTGACAAGGCTGAAAATATAAGAAAGAGCGTATGCAGTGGCGACGTTCGCCTGTTGCGCCTTCGTTGCTTCGGCCGCAAGTCCCAGCCTGCCGATCGCCTCGCTCGCGGTGCCGACCATCGCCGACTCGGTCGCCGATCCCGCGAGCAAGCCGCTTGCCGTTCCGACGTCGAGCTTGAAGAGCCAAGTGGCGGCGAATACGATAACGATGATGAGGACGACCTCGACGCCGACCAGCAGACCCCAGGTCCAAGTGGTTCGATCGACGCTGGCGAAAAATTCCGGCGCAACGGAAAAGCCCAAAGCGTAGATAAACAGCGTGAACATAAAGCGTTGAAGGCTGGGGTCGATGATGACACCGATCTGCCCGATCACGAGCGCGGCAAGCAGCGTGCCTGCCACGCCGCCGAGTTGGAACGGTCCCAGTTTGACCGAGCCGATCGCGTATCCGATGATCAGCGCGACGAAGATAGCAAGTTCGGGGCGGTCGAGCAGAAGCGTCTTCACGGTCGCGACGAGCGCGGGCGCGGTCGACATTATGTCGGGCAACATCGCGTGTAGCTCCGGGACGTCAGACGGATTTCTGTTGTCCTCCGCGTCCGTCTCTTGGACGCGGAGATCGCCGAGTCATCAAACGCGACAGCGTCGCCTCCGCCGAGAACACGCTTGGCCGCGCGCCAGGCCCGCCTAGGCCACCGGAGTCTTTGCGGCTCCAGCCGCCTCGCTTCGCTGGAATTCCTCAAAATACTCGTCGGCAAGCGAACGAATGACCCGTCCGATTTTCGTGTATTCATATTCGTTGAGGTTCGCGAGCGAGGCGCGCGCCGACGGATGCAGGGTTCCAAATCCCTTGCCGGGCAGCAGAACGACGCCGCCCTCGTCCGCGAGCCGGAACAGCATTTCCAGCGGCTCCTTCTTGGCCAGCATCCAGAGCGCGAATTCGGGGCCATGGAGTTCCGTGGCGATCGCTTCGAGATCGAGCAGCGTGTAGTAGTCCGTTCCGTTCGGATCTCGCGTGGTCGAGATCCCCAGTTCGCGATAAAGCGCGTCTTGTCGGCGGCGAATGATGCGCTTGATCGCCGCGTTGTAGGCGCCGGACTCGTCCATCAGGTCGAAAAGCGAGAACAGAGCGATCTGGACCTGCTGGGGCGTGGAAAGCCCGGCCGTGTGGTTCTGCGCGACGGTTCTGCTGTCGGCGACCAGGCGGTCGATGAATTTGAGCTTTCGCGGTTCCGCCGTCAGCGAGCGATAGCGCTCGTCTAGCATCGTCTTGTCGGCCTCGGGGAGAGCTCCGAGCCGCACGTCAAGGATCGTGTCGCGATGCGTCGCAACAACGCCCAGCCGCCAGCCTGTGGCGCCGAAATATTTCGAAAAGGAATACACGAGAATGGTGTTGCGCGGACAGATCGCAAACAGCGAGACGAAGTCGTCGGCGAACGTGGCGTAAACGTCGTCGGTGATGATGATGAGGTCGGGCCGCCTGTCCGCGACGATTTGGCCGATCAGTCGCAGACTGTCGGCGTTGATCTTTACGGACGGCGGATTGCTCGGATTGACGACAAAGAACGCCTTGACTGCGGGATCAGCCAGCTTTTCGAGTTCCGAGGCGGGATACTGCCAACCTTTCGCAGAATCCGCGTCCACTTGAACTTCCACCAATTGGTAGTCGTTCAGTTGGGGAATCTCGATATAGGGCGCGAAGATCGGCGCGCCGATGGCGATCTTGTCGCCCGGCGCCAGCAGCTTGTTCTCGCGCAGTGTATTGAACACGTATGTTATGCCCGCCGTGCCGCCTTCGATCGCGAACAGGTCCACGCCTCCTGACGACGACGGGCCGCCGATCAGTTCGCGCTCCAGGTAGCAGCGCACGATGATTTCGGTGATGGAAAGCATGCGAGGCGGGGTGGGGTAATTGCAGGCGAGAATGCCGGACGCCAGCTCGTGCAGGAACGCCGCGGTGGAAAGGCCGAGCTGATCGCGGACGTAAGAGACTGCTGCATTGAGGAAGGCGACCCCCGGCGCGTTTCGATGGGTCGCGACAAAGGTGTCGAAACGAGTCTCGATTCCTTCGAGGCGCGGATGCCCGCCGACGCCTTCCGGCATATAGGCGAAGGAACGCTCCGCCTCCTGCATGGCGAATAGCCCGAGCTGGAAGAATCCATAGCGGGGGATGGTCGCTACGAAGTTCGGGTTGCCGCGGCCGGCATTGAGCATCAAGCGGTCGGCGTGACTGGACGCCAGGCTCGTCAACTGGTCCTTGATCTCGAATGGGCCCAGCTTCGCCAATTTGGCGTAATCGACTGCGCTCACGATACGCCTCCTAAATGTGGGCGAGGACCAATCGTTGATCGCGTTGTTCGCTCATCCTGCAAGGGACTGTTCTCGACAGCGCCGCGCCGCGCCGCGACTTGCGACGCGGCGCGGTGCATCTGTGGCTGAGCGCGTCAGGCCGCATTCCGGGAAGCAGCTTTGGCTGGTGTGGCCGCCCGCCATGACGACTGCTTGAGCATTCCGATCAGCAGCGGCAGACCGGTGAACACCACCGTGCCGCCGACGACCAGCCACACGTAGAGCGACGGGCTTCCGACTGGCAGTTGGGTCGGCGGGAAGAAACCGACGAGGAAGGAGAAAGCGACGCCAGCGAAGCCGACGCCGGCGACGATCCACATCCCCGCGGTCCCGCCCGGAACGCGATAGCTGCGCTTCAAGTCCGGCTGCGAATAGCGGAGCCGGATCGCCGCAGCGTACATCAGCATGTACATGATCAGATAGAGCGTGATCGTCACCGCGCTGAGCAGGAAGAACGCCACGCTGACGTCGGCCATGACGAAATAAGCCAGCGAGAGGACGGTGACGATCGCGCCTTGAACGATCAGGATGCTGATCTGCACGCCATTCTTGTTGGTCTTCGCCAGAATCGGCGGGATCTCGCCTTCCTTGGCGGTCCATAGCAAACCGCGGCTGGGACCGCTGATCCACGACATCACGCCGCCGATTCCGCCGAAAGCCAACAGCAGGCAGACGATCGGCGTCGCCCAGGCAATGCCGAAGCGCGCGAAGATGTCCTGGAAGGCCTTCATCAGCCCCTCCTGGAGATTGATCTGCTGATCGGGCAGCACCGTCGCCACCGCGAACGAGCCGAGCGTGAACAGGAGGATGACCGCCACCGAGGCGATCAGCATGGCGACGGGGAATTGCCGCTTCGGATCCGACATTTCGTTGGCGTGCACGGCGTGCACCTCGACGCCGGCGAACAGCAGAATGATGCCGGCGAGAAAGGCGATGTCGCCCAATCCCGTTATGTTGGGGAAATAGCGCGGATGGGCGTGGCCGCCCGCCATCGACATGACGGAAGTCGAGTCCGTCGCCGCGGGATGGAGCAGGGCGATCGGGTTGCCCTGGGCGATCCAGATCACCGCCAGAATCATGATCACCACGCCGGGCAGAACCGTTCCGGCGAGGAAGGCCCAACTTGTCACCTTGGCGATCGCGCCGACGCCGCGCAGCGTGATCAGCGTCGCGACCCAATATGCCGCGATGCAGAAGACGCCGACAAAGATTCCGTTATTCGCCAGCTCCGGCTTGCCCACCACATAGGCGATCGCTGCGGCGGAGAACGCGAGCACCGTCGGGTACCAGACGACGTTCTGGATCCATTGCAGCCAAATAGCGACAAAGCCCCAGCGGGCGCCAAACGCCTCTTTCACCCAGGTGTAGACCCCGCCGCCCTTGTCGCCGAAAGCGCCGCCGAGTTCGGCCGACACCAGCGCGGCGGGAATGAGAAAGATGAAAGTGGCGAAGGCGATGTAGACGAACAGCGTCAGTTGCTCTTTCGCCATCATCGGCAGACCGCGCAGGCTGACGACGGCCGCCGCTGTCATCATCGCGATGCCGAAAGTGGAAACCGTTGCTAATTTCGATTTGGCCATCGAGGCCTCCCGTGGTTGGGAAATCAGTGATGAAAGGTCGGCCCCGCGACTGAATGCGAAACGGGATTGGCCTGCAGATGCTCGAGGGCGCGCTTGAGATCGTCGAGCAGCAGTTGCGCGAGATCGCGGCTGACGCCGTGGCGAACCAGGATTCGCTGAATGATTGTCGATTGGCGGTTTGCTGGCAGCGGATAGGAGGCGATCAGCCAGCCGCGCATCCGGACCCTTTCGGACAGGTCGTACAGCGTGAAGCCGTAGTTGTGGCCTTCCTTCAGCTTGTAGCAGACCGCCGGCAGGGCGCCCTTGCCGTCGTAAACCAGCTCCAGCGG
>Ga0181516_10001003_pt1 | contig 22884 bp, 17 predicted proteins | sample PEATcosm2014_Bin_25_FD_121104 | JGI IMG/M metagenome (GOLD analysis project Ga0181516, IMG submission 121104) | Peatland microbial communities from MTU Mesocosm Facility, Houghton, MI, USA - PEATcosm2014_Bin01_10_metaG | ecosystem: Environmental > Terrestrial > Soil > Wetlands > Peat | place... | reverse complement strand
ACGAGGTCTACATCCCCGACGTGCTTGCCGTGGCCTCCTTCTATAAGGACTGGGGCGCCATCGGCGGCGGCCTCACCAACTACCTCAGCTACGGCGAGTTCCCCACCAAGGGCTACGCGCAGGTTGGCTCGTTCAAGTATCCGCGCGGCGTGGTTCTCAATCGAGATCTCACCACCGTTCACCCGGTCAACGCCACCGATACCGAGGAGATCAAGGAATACATCGCCAGCTCCTGGTACTCGTACGAGGGCGGAGACAAAGTCGGCGTCCATCCCTGGGCCGGCGAAACCGACATCAAATACTCGGGGCCCAAGCCGCCCTTCGAAACCCTCGAGGGCTACGAGAAATACTCATTCCTCAAGACTCCGCGTTGGAAAGAGCAGGCTATGGAAGTCGGCCCTCTCGCGCGTCTCCTCGTCGCCTTTGCTGCCGGCCACGACGACGTCAAGGGTGCCGTCACGGGCGTGCTCGGCAAGCTCAATGTTCCGGTTGCCGCTCTCTTCTCGACGCTGGGCCGAGTTGCGGCTCGCGCGCTCGATGCCGAGTTGGCCATGGGCTGGCTCAAAGAGTTCTACGCCGACTTGATGGAGCAGGTAAAGATCAACGAGGTCTCTACCTTTAACGGCGATCTATGGGAACCCAAGAGCTGGCCGAAAGATGCCGAGGGGGTAGGCCTCACAGAGGCTCCTCGCGGAGCACTGGCGCACTATATCAAGATTCACGATGGCGCCATCGCCAACTACCAGCTCGTCGTCCCGACCACCTGGAACGGTTCGCCGCGCGATGCCAAGGGTCAGCGCTCTTCATTTGAGCAAGCCCTGATCGGCACACCCGTGGCCAACTTGGAACAGCCCGTCGAGATCATTCGCACCATCCATTCCTTTGACCCGTGCCTGGCCTGCGCCGTGCATCTTTACGATCCGCAGGGCAAGCACCTTCACCAGGTTTCATTCGAGTGAGGCCATGAGCACTCCGAATATCAGCGCAGGCAGCGCTCTGCCCGCCGCTCCCGAACATCCGGTCGAATACCGCCGGATCTATGTTTGGGAACTTCCGGTTCGGGCGTATCACTGGATTAACGCAGTGGCTCTTGTGGTTCTCTGCGTGACCGGCTATCTGATCGGCGCACCCATCCGTGCGTTTTATGCGGCTGAGGCTTATCAGCAGTACTGGTTCGGCTGGGTACGGTTCCTTCACTTCTTTACTGCGTTCATCTACGTCTTCAACTTCATGGCTCGTCTTTACTGGGGATTTGTGGGCAACCAGTACAGCAGCTGGCGCGCCTTTTTTCCGTTCAAAAAATCGCAGCGGCAAGAGATTGTCGATGTGATCAAGGCCGACGTGCTCGAAACCAAGATGCACGGGCCAATCTCGACTGGCCACAACTCGCTGGCGGGGTTCATTTACTTCTTCACCTTTCTCGCCTTTGTCTTTCAAACCATCACGGGATTCGCGCTGTACTCCAGCATGAGCAACTCCTGGCTGCCGCGCATGTTCACCTGGATTGTGCCTCTGATGGGCGGCGAATTTGGCGTGCGCTTCTGGCATCATCTGTTCCTGTGGTTCTTTGTCACGTTCATCATCGTTCACATTTATCTCGCTTTCTATCACGACTACATCGAGGGCCGCGGGACCGTTTCCTCGATCATTGGCGGATGGAAGTTTGACCGGGAGAAAAACGTTGAAAAATAGCCGCCCCAAAACATTGGTGCTCGGGCTTGGCAACGTGCTCATGGGCGACGAAGGCATCGGCGTCTACGTCGTGCGGGCGATTGAGAAGCACACTCTTCCCCGCGACGTGGAGTGCCTTGACGGCGGCACCGGCGGCTTTACGCTGCTGGAGCCGCTTGAAGACGCCGATCGCATTATCCTGATTGACGCGGCCAACGACGACAACCCCATTGGCACGGTGACTCGGACCACGCCTCGCTTCTCGCGCGACTACCCGCCCACGCTCACGGCCCACGATGTCGGCATGAAAGATCTGCTGGACATGTTTTATATCCAGGGCGGAACGCACGAGATCGTTCTCTACGCGATCACCATCGATCCTGCGCAGCCCATTCGCATGGAACTGTCGGAGCAGGCTGCCGGCGCTGCAACCGTCGCTGTCTACCAGATTCTCCAAGAGCTGCGGGCCTCTGCATCGCAGGCCGCGTAGCACCTGCGGTGCCACCAACTCCGCTTCGGCACCTGCGGTGCGGGGACTGGCCGTCCAGGCGGGAGCGCTGTGCGCAGTGCATCTCCGGGGGGCGGCCGGCGAAGCGGATCGTACAGCGATACAGGAATAAATGTCGTTGCTAACTTGGAAGTTCGCGTTCGGCAAGTGGTGGTGCGGCTGGGTTTGCGTGCGGCTCGCATACAGGCATACAGCGTTAACCACCTGCGGTGGGGCAGACGCGCTGCGCGCCTTAAGACTTGTGAGCGGGTCGCGGCAGTCTGCGGGCACCTGGGGGGACTGGCCGTCCAAGGCACCTGCGGTGCGGCCAACTCCGCTACGCGGAAGTACCACGCGGCAAATGCTGGCTTCGCGCAATGCGGAACTGCCATGAAACCGGTGCGGACGGGGCGAAGAGGGGGCGAAGGGGGTAGGGGAGGGGTGTGTACACGCGCTTTGGATAACTCTTTTAGGATCAGTAAAAGCTTCGGAGACTGGCCGGTTTTGGCGAAAGTTTAACGAAAGTGTCATTTTCACTCCTTTCCTCTCCATATCGATTCACTGCTGAAAAGCAAAAGGGCATGGGATTGGTTCCCATGCCCTTGGCTGTTTTTTGACTACTCCTCTATTGTGCGCTAATCGAGCTAATTAATACGCAAAATCGATCAACTATTTTGCGATGAAAACGAAGGGGTTGCAAACTATTTTTCGAATTGCCTATTGACAAGAATTTGAGAGGCCAGGTCCTAGCTTCTAGCTCCTAGCTTCTAGCCGGTAGCCGGTAGCTGATAGTTAGTAGCCGGTAGCCGGTAGCCTGTAGCCGGTAGCTCAGGCCCTGCGACGTGCGATTTACCTGCGGGGTTTGGGGCGCGGAAATCTGACAGGAATGACTTATTCAGGTGCAACCTGCATTTGCCGGCGACCATCTTCTTGAAAATTGGGACGTTGTCAGGGATTATCGGTTTCGGAGATGTGGTGGACAGGATGAGGCGTTTCTATTTTCTCTTGATGGCATCGGTCCTTGTTTCGCTGAGCGCGGCGGCGCAGACGGATCTCTCGCCGCACAAGGTTCAGTTGGTCCCGGTCGGGAACGGTGTGGAGCTTGAGGTGCTGGATTGGGGAGGGCAGGGCAGAGCGCTCATCTTCCTGGCCGGCAACGGAAACACGGCTCACGCGTTTGATGATTTTGCCCCGAAGTTCATCGGCCAGAATCATGTCTACGGAATCACGCGCAAGGGTTTTGGGGCGTCGAGCAAGCCGGCACCGGCGAACGGGAACTACTCCGCAGATGGTTTGGGAGACGATGTGCTCGCGGTGATGCAGGCACTTCGAATCGAGCGCCCGGTTCTGGTGGGGCACTCGCTTGCGGGAGAGGAGCTGAGCTCGATCGGCAGCCGCTTTCCGAATAAGGTCTCGGGCCTCATTTATCTCGATGCGGCGACGAGCTTCGCCTTCTACGACCCGGCGCACCCGTCGGTGGAGATTGAAATGAACGGCATCAAGCGACGGATCGAGGAGATCGAAGCCGGTGGGGTGGATGAGCAGGAGAAGCTGCGCGAACTGGAAACGGCGATTGCAAAGTTCGAGATCGTTCTTCACCAGAGCAATGAAGACGTAAAGTCGATGCCTCCGCTGCCGCCGCGTTCACCGATCGAGGCGGCGCTCAACTTTGGCCAGGAGAAGTACACGTCCATCCCGGTTCCGGTGCTCGCAGTTTTTGCGTGCCCACACGATTGGAGCCACGTCTTTCAGAACGAACCGGACCGCAGAGCGGCGCGGCTTGCGGCGGATAGAGCGCGATGCACGGCACAAGCCGAAACTGTGGCACGCGGAGTTCCCACAGCACGCGTGGTTCTGATAGCGAACGCGGATCACTATGTTTACCGATCGAATGAAGCGCAAGCGATCGACGAGATGAAGAAGTTTCTAAATTCGCTGCAATAGTTGCCGATGCATTCGCCTAGGCACGGCTGAAGCTGTGCGCTGATACAAGGCGTGACTGCGGTGGGGTTCGTGCTTTCCCACTCATGCGCGATAAAGCTGCGCATGAATGGGGCACCCGGCCTCGTCAGTTTTAGTGTCACATGAACACGTGCCAGCGGTCACTTGCGATCCTGTTCCAAACGACCAGACTTGCTGGAATTGACTTATCCATCCGAATTGCGCTTTCGAGGCGCATGCCACAGCGCCAATCTAGATATGCTCCGCTCTTTAGCGGTGTCGGTTGTGCTTGTCGATCACTTGCTGGTCACGGTGTTCTTCCGTCAAGGGCTGCTGCATAAGACTGTACTTGAATACTTCGCTTTTCACTTGAGCCAGGCGGGAGTGCTGGCTTTCTTCGTTCATACAAGCCTGGTTCTGATGTATTCGCTCGAGCGCATGGCGCGCGATGCTCACAGAGTCACGCTGAGGTTTTATGTCCGGCGGTTTTTCCGGATCTATCCACTTTCAGTCGTCTGCGTCCTGCTGGTTATCTTTTTCCACATGCCGGCAGATACGTGGGGAGACGGGAACGGCGTCATTACGGTGCATGCGGCGGTTTCTAACCTGCTGCTGATACAGAACGTTGTCTGGAAGGGAGACGGAAGCATTCTGGCCCCGCTTTGGAGCCTTCCGTACGAGGTACAAATGTATCTCGTCTTGCCAGTTCTTTACTTTCTCACGTTGAGGAAGAGGGCCGTAACCTACCTCATCGGACTCTTTCTGGTCGTTTGTATGTGCTCGTGTCTTTACCACTGGAAACTGGTGGGTCACCTGGGAGACATCGAATTTGTTCCGTGTTTTCTTTCCGGAGTTATCTGCTATTCGCTGCGGGATCGGATCAAGGCGCGGATTCCGGCGTTTTTTTGGCTGCCCGCGGTGATGCTGCTGATAGCCGTCTATTGTCTTGTGGGGGGATCGAAAGGGACTGGAAACTTTTGGGTGGCCTGGGTCTTCTGCCTTTTGCTGGGGCTGGCAATCAACTTCTTCCGCGACTCAACTGAAGGGCATGTGAACTTTGCGGTAGGAAAGATAGCTCTTTATTCCTACAGTGTGTATCTGATTCATATTCCCGTTTTCTATTTTGTTTTCACGTTTCTAGGGATCAGGAATTCTGTTCTGGCGTCCACGATGTCTATCGCGTTGATGATGGTTGGATCGGTGGCCGCTTATCACCTTATTGAGTCGCCATTCATTGAAATGGGAAGAAGACTGAGCACCAGGACTTTGCGCGCCAAGGAGTCGATGGTTGCACCAGGCGTAACTGATCGCGCTGAGGTCATTCATCGTTGAGAATCGCCGAGAAACGCGTCTTCGAAATTTGAGGGGCGCGGTCAGGCGGGCTCGAGGACAGCGGTGCGGGTGACGGAGATGACGCTGATGTCGTCGGACTGGCCGAATTTTTGCGCGGCGGTGGCGATTTGGGCGGCGGAGATGCCGGTGCCGAGCATCTGCTGAACGCGATCGAATCCGAAGAGCTGGCCATCGGCGTCGGTGGCTTCGGCGACACCGTCGGAGAGCAGCATGAGCCGGTCGCCGGGCGCGAGTTCAAAGCGAGTGACGGAGAACTCGGGCGCCTCGAGCATGCCCAGGGGCAAGGAACCCTCCAATTCAATGGGAGTGCCGTTGCGGTAGGGCGCGGGGTGGCCGGCGTTGGCCAGGGTGACTGCACCGTTCGAGTCGATGCGGAGGGCGAGGCAGGTGGCGAAGGCGTCTCCCCGGCCAAGCAGGCGACGGTTGAGCGCGTCGAGCAGGACCAGCGGATCGGGATCGAACTGGACGGCGGTGCGAATGGCTCCGACGAGAAGCGCGACGAGCATGCCGGCCTGGAGGCCTTTTCCGGCGACATCGCCGGCGACGATGAGCAGGCTGCCGTCGGCGGAGTTGGGAATGATCTGGAAGAAGTCGCCGCCGACCTCGAGCGCGGGGCGGTATTCGCTCTCGATGTCGAGGCCGGGGAGAACGGTGTGGGCCTCGGGCAGGATGACCTGCTGGACTTCCTGGGCCTGCTTGACGTCGAGGGCGATCTGGCGCTGATAGCGGATGCTTTTGACGAGGCGGCGCAGGAGGAGAAGGGAGAGCGCGACAACGAGGAGGAGGTTGGCGAGTTGGCGGGTGGAGAGCTGGAATCCGAAGGGGAACCAGTTGGGAACGATGTGGAAGTAGGTGAGCTCGGCGGAGAACTCGGCAATGCCGGCGAGGAGGATGGGAGGAACGGCGATCCAGCCCTCGAGGCCCTGTTCGCGAATGCCTTGAATGACGGTGGCGAGGAGCAGGACGGCGATGGCGAGGCGGACGATGAGGGAGACGATGTGGAAGGCGTTTTCGACGCTGGGGGAGACGAGGACGAAGAACAGGTTCTGGCCGATGGAGGAGGAAAGCATGAGCAGCAGAAGCAGACCGAGGAGGAGCCAAGGGACCCAGGTGGGTCGGCGCAGGCGGAACCAAAGGCGCCAGACCATGACCCAGCCGGCGTAGATAAGCGGGGTGATGATGTCGAGCCGGACGGGAGCGGTGAGGACGTAGGGAATCCACTCAGTCCATGTGCTGAAGACGCCGATCCAGGCGCTGGCAGCGATGAGGAGGAGCAAGGCGCCGATCCAGAGATAGAGGGGGTCAGTGCGGTCGAAGAGGACGAGGCTGAGGGCAAGGATGCCGAGGATGGTGAAGACGAGGGCCTCGACGAGAGAGCCGGCGTAGGAATGGTAGAGCTCGTCCCACTTGACCTGATTTTGAGCGGCCACGGCGAAGTAATCGCCGAGCAGGGGGGGATTGTGAAATCCGCCGACATCGTCGAGCTGGCTGAGGGTATAGGGCTCCATGAAGACGCGGAAGGTGAGCACCTGGGTGGAGATGCCGGAGGTGTTGTCGGCGGGGAGCGCGAACATTTCAGGGCGGGTGGTGTAGATGGAGGGCTCTGCGCCGGAGAAGTCGCCGAAGGCGCCGATGAGGGCGCCATTGGCGAAGGCCTGGTAGATGTCGTCGACGTCGGAGGGACCGGCGAGAGCGAGCTTGATGCCGGGATGGGACTCGACGCGGACGGCAATGCGATACCAGGCGTAGCCCCAGTAGCCTTTGTGTCCGAGGGCGGTCCAGCCGGGGAGATAGCCGGTGGTGCCGGCGATGGGATCGGTGGAGCCGGGGGGCGGGGTGAGGTCGACGGTTTCCCAGGAGGAGTCGTCGAAGGCGGGCTCGGCCCAGAGGAGCTTGCCGGTGGCGGGGTCGGTGGGAGAATCGCCGATGTGGAATTTCCATGGGCCGTTGAGGGCGACGACGCTGTCGCCGAGCTGGATGACGGTGCCGGGAGCGGAGGGAGTCGTGGGAGGCGGAGTGAGCGCGGCGAGCGCGAGCGGTTTAAGAGCCGCGAGAAGGAGCGCAGTCAGGATGAGAGGCGCACGGCTACGACCTGGCACGCGGGAGACCTCCGAAGGGCGCGGGGGAAGCGCTTGTTTGCACTATAAACATGGAGTGGCAGAGGGCGGAATCATATTCTTTGGCGGTTGAAGCGGGGTGGAGGCGAGACAGTAAGATTTGGCGCAGCAGGAGAGCCGGCGTGAGGGAGATCAGTAGATTCCCGGAACGAGCCGCCAGGTGTGGGCGACGTAGTCCTCGTAAGCGGCGCCGAAGTGCGCGTGCAGCAGACGCTCTTCGGCGCGAATGCGCGCAATGAGCGGCGCCAGCAGAAGCAGAGCGATGATTACTCCGAACCAACTGCGAAACGCCAATCCCCAGCCCAGCAGGATGGTGATCATTCCCAGATAGCTGGGATTGCGGATGAAACGATAGGGGCCGTGTGTCTCGAGGGTGTGGCCGGGCTGGATGGCGACGAGTCCGCTGAAGCGCGAGCCGAGCACGAAGACGGGCCACAGGCGCAGCGCGGCGCCAAGCCCGTAGACGACTACGCCGACCCAGCGTGTCGCTTCGCCATCGATGGTCAACAGGCCGTTGTGGTCGGTGTAGGGCGGGACGATGGCACTGGCGAGGGCGATGAGGCTGAAGGCGGCTAAGACCCAGCGATTGCCGCGGTCTTCTTTTTCTCCAGAGCTAAGGTTGCCGCTGGTGAAAGGGGCAACGCACATCATTCCGAGGGTGACGACCGCAAGGGCGATGAGGGCCGGATGATGGAAGAATGGAGCGGGCCCACCGAAGGAGAATATGGCCAGCGCGAACTGGACCACTCCCGTGATCAGGCCGATGGCGAAGACTCTTGCGGGAGCCGCCATTGATTTCTCCAGCGAATCGGAGCCATGGTACAACGGGTGCGACTCGCTGAGAGTGACCGATCTCACAAGGGGATGTGCGAAGGAGCGAGCGAGACTTAGAAGCCGGCGCCGGGGATGTATTTGTATTCGATCTTGGCGGGGCGGTGGATGGGGTCGCCGGCGAGGTCGTGGCTGTGCCGGGGGACGCTTTCGGCGGCGGAATAATCGATCAATGCTCCACGCCAATGATCTTCACTTCGGAACCGAAGCGATGATAGTCACGGAATTCGATCCGATGGAAGATCTTCTCGGTTTTGCCCAATTGCATTCGCATCTCGCCGCGCACCGGCATCAGGTATTCGTGATTATTAATCGACACGTAATCGTAGTCGATGACGATGCCCGAAGAGTGAACCGGAGAGTCGGCGGGAATTCCATCGGCATCCATGGTGACGCGGCGAACACCGCGCGTGGCGGCGTCAATGTATATCTTGCCGTGGAAGCCGACGATCTTCGGGGTCTGGGGCAGCGGAGTGACGGAGAACTTTGAGTTTTTCACATCCACCGTGTAATTGAAGACCTGCACTGGTGCGCCATCGAGCGAGCCAGTGCCGCTCCATTCGAATTGGGCTTTTGCGGTGGGCTCGAAGACAATCTCGAGTACGCCGCCAAACTCACCCTCGAGGCGCGCGCTCTTGAGGTCGGCCGGTTGAGTATTGTCGGGGCTGCCGTTTACCTCCAGCACTCTGCGGGATTCTTCGCGATTCTCATAGGTCACCAGTTCGGCAATCTTGTCATGACGAGACCATGTGCCGGCGCCTTTGCGATCGACGAATCGCTCGGTGACCTCGATGCACTTGAAGTTGACAAGCGATGCGAGATAAGTCAGCGCGCGCTGACGCGCGCCATCCAGTAAGTCATCGCGAAACTTTTGACTCGGCGGTTGGAGGTCGGACGAGGATTTGACAGGGACAAAATGGCCGTCGCTGGTGTCGAGGCTCTCGGGCACGTCGGCAGTGGTATCCTCGTCGGCATCTTCCGATACGGCTCCGGTGTCGGCTCCGCCCACGGTGAACATAAGCTCGCGGGTCGCGGTCTTACCGGCCTGCGAATAACCGATCAGCGCATGGTAGGCGCCGGGCCGAAAGCTCTTCGCGGAGAGTGTCGCCAGGTGCATGCTTGAGTAGGAGTCGGCTGTATTCGCGAGGTCGATCGCGGAGAGAGAGACCGTGTTGCCCTCACGCGCGATTTCTACATCGAGCTTGCCTGCGAGATCGCGATGTGACGGATCAGCCTGGGTGCTGAAGAAGAACGAGACATCGCCGGCGCCCGCGGGCACCTGTTCTGAAAGGCTGGGGATGACGCGCGACATTCCATATTCCATCGGATCGAGGGGGTCGGGAGATCCAGCGAGTGGTTCGGTGCGGCCCACTAGAGCTACGTCGCTGATCCATGGTCCATCGGCTGGCGCGGCCACGGTGAAGGGAAGGCGCTCGATACCGGCTTTCGCACCGAGATCATCGTAGACGACGGCCTCAAGGACATACTCTCCGGGAGCCACCGTGAAATGGCGCTCGAAGAGCACTTTCTCAGTTCGCGCCTTCTCGATGGTTTCAAGCGCGCCGTTATGAGCGTAGTCCTGACTGAACCGTTGGACGACCACGCCGGTTTTGTCTTTGATTTGCGCCAGGATGGAAAGATGCTCTGTGTAGAGCAAAGTTTCGCGGTCTTCGCGCAATGTCAGGTCTGACGCCGGCACCTCCATCGTCAGTTCATCGGTCATCTGGTCTGAACTGCGGCCGAGGCAGAGCACCGCCTGCTTGAAGGTCAATGCCGACGTTGCGCCAGGGTCGTCGATGAGTTTCAATAACGGCGCTTCAAAGGGACGCACGCTCATGGAACTGATTGCATCCGGTGGGAGGGCGTAGTACCCAGCGCCCGAGCGAACCGTCATTCCGTCGCGCACCGGCTGGATGGCGAGTGCGTGAAATTGGCCATCGTACTGCTTCAAGGTGGGCAAGTAGTCAGCCTGATAGTAGGTGCCAAGATCGTTGACCAGGCGCTTGAGAGGATCATTCAGCTTGTCGCCCGCGCTGATCGCGAGGCCGCCGGTGCCCACAGCCAAAGCTGTTAGCAACCCACGGTCTTGGTCTTTGGCGGCATTCTCCTGCGCCAGCGAGCTGATCGAGTGCGCATCCTGCTCTGTCGACTGCATGGTTTCAATCCGAGACATATTGGGAGCGACGGTCATGCCGGCAACCCCGGGGGTGAGGCGGGCCGGCATCTGCCCGACGGGCTGATACATCATCGTGAGCATGTCAAATGACTTGGCATCGACGCCATTGGCATCGACGGTGTAAATGCTCACTTCGGTCCGGTTGGCGGCCTCGACAATCTCCTGGGTGATGCTTTGCATCTTGGCGTTCGAGCGCAAGCCGTCGGAGAAGAAAACGATGATCTTGCGGCCGGGCAACGCCTGCTCGGCCTTCGCCAGAGCCAGCATGCCGGCCAGCGGCGCGGGCACCTGCTGTTCGCGAAAGACGCGTTGCGAATCTTCAAGAGCGGCAAGCATAAATTTTCCGTGAGCACGCTCTTCGACGCTGGCATTGGCGCCTGAGAGCAACTTTCCATTTTGAGTGATGGAGACGAGTTGCTTCTCTGCGTTGACCAGGTCTTGCGGCGGCAGGTCGGCAAGGGCCGCTTGAACGGCGTTTCCGGCGGCCGCGCGATCCGGGGTAAAGTCCTCAAGGAGCCGGAGACCGCGATCGACGCCGAACACGGCAAAGGAACACTGCGAGGGCGCGATCGAGAGGAGTTTGGTCGCGATGTCTCGCGCAGCCTTGGAGGATTCGGGCGACATCCGGTCGAAAATCAGCGCTACGTCGGCTGTGCCTCCCGATTGCAGCGTGACCAGATGCAGATTGGTGAGTTGGACGGGGACGCCGGCGTCGGTGACGGAGAGGTCCGCAGCGGTCAAATTGAGGATCGGACGCTTCTTCTTATCGTGAGCGACCAGATTGACAGAAACGGTATCAAGGGAAACGTGGGCTTGTGGGGTGGGGGTGTCGCTATCTGCGCCTGCCGCCGGCCCTGAGGTCTGCGCTGCGCTCGGCAGGGCCACCGCGAAAGCGGATAGAACGATGCAAACAAATCTTCCGCACGGATGTAGACTGCTCTTCGCACGCGGCTCTTGCGGCGTCGCTCGATCAAGCATGGTTCCCCCATATTTCTGCGTTCGAGCTTGCAGGTTTATAGCTACTTTATGAGCTAAGGATAGCAGGAATGGAGATTTCAAAGAGAAATCGATGAACGCGGCGATGTGACAATGCCCGGCTGAAATTGGCTACAGGTTCGACGTTGCGACGCTGAAGGAGTCTTGGGGACGCTACATGCCGCCGGCGCCGGGGATGTATTTGTATTCGATTTTGGCGGGGCGGTGGATGGGGTCGCCGGTGAGGTCGTGGGTGTGCCAGGGGACGCTTTCGGCGGCGACTTCGGGATGCTTGCCGAGGAACTCGAGGGCGTAGACGCTGGCGGGCGGATCGTCTTTCTGGTCGGCGAACTTGGCGGACTCGATGGCGGACTTTTCTTTTTCGCCGAGGCGGCGGTAAATGATGGCGAGCGAATAGTGTGCGGCGAGGTCATCGGGATCAATGGCCTGAAGCTGCTCGTATGCATTGCGCGCGGCGGCGTAGTCGTGCTGCTGGAAGTAGGAAAAGCCGAGTTCGCGGAGGCCGTCTTTGGAGCGGGGAAATTTCTGGAGCATGGCCTGGAAGTCGGCGATGGCTTCTTTGACCTGGCCGGCGTTTCGTTCGACGAGGGCGCGATAGAAGAGGGCGCGGGGATCGCCGGGCAGAAGCTCGAGGGCTTTGGCGAGGTGGGGGCGGGCGTCGTCGTAGCGTTCCCAGGAAATTTCAACGATGGCCATGTTGGTGTAGGCGTCGGCGTAGACGGGGCGCAGGGCGGCGACGTGTTCGAAGGCGTGGACGGCAGCTTCATATTGGAGGGCATCGAGGAGCGCGATGCCGTAGTTGTTCCAGCGGACCCAGGGCTGCTGCGTAGATGTTGGGGGCTGCGAGTCAGGTACGTTTTCACCGGTGTGGAAAGTAAGGGTGTCGGAGGCGATGTCGACAATGGGCTCGGGGTAGTGCTGGCCTGGTTTCTGGTCCATCGCGAAGTCGATGAAGTGCTGATTGAAGCGGCGATAGCGGACGGTGGCGGTGATGGAGAATTCGCCAGTCAGGTTTTTGGGCAGGCGGAAGCGATAGCGCACCAGTTGGGAGCGGCCGGACTGGAGCGCGTTGTTGTAGGCGAGGACGCGGTTGTGCCAGATCTGGTGGATATCGTTCAATTCACCCTTGATGTTGACGAGGCGGTTGGTGAAGGAGTGGGCGGAGGGATCGAGGTTGCCGTCGGGCTGGACGAATCCGCTCTCGACGAGGGTTTTGCCGGAGGCATCTTTGAGGATGAAGTCGACCCAGGCCTCGTAGAAGTCGCGCTGCTCGGGGATGAAGGAATGGGCGATGCCCTTGTTTTGAATGACGACGTCGGCGGTGAGTGTCTGGCCGGGAGCGATGGAAAAGCGAGTGAGGCCGAGGGGGGCGATCACGGCCGGGTTTGGATCTTCTGTCTCAAGTGCGAAGAGATCGACGTTGAGCACGCCCTGGCCGTCGGAACCGTTTTTGAGGAAGGCTGCTAGCTTGTCGGCTTGGGTATCGAACTTATAGTAAGCGGCGTTGAGGGTGTTGCCGCCGAGCCAGCGATGACTGGCGAGCTGATTGTCTTTGGCGCCGGGATCCTGGGCGCCGGGGCCGAGGGGTTCGCGCGGCATGTGACAGGTCTGGCAGGTGGAGACGGAATCCTTGCGATAGAAGGGAAGCGGCGACTGTTTGGTGAAGCTGGCGCCCTGCCATTCGTCGTAAACGGTGAAGGCGCGGAGCCATTTGTAGTTGTCGAGGGAGCGGGGGATGGCGGCTTTGTGGCAGGCGGCGCAGAACTCCGCCGTCTTGTAGAGCGGGCGCATGACGGCTTTGGAGTGGCGATCGAGGTGGGCGAGGATGTCAGCGTCGGAGACGGGGCCGGCGATGGGCGCGCCTGATTCATCGACGAGAACGGCGGGAGTGCCCATGACGTAGCTGCCGGTGCCGGTGGTGTCAGTCGAGAGGATGGAGTGGCAGGTGGAGCAGGTGACGCCCTCGTCCTCGAAGGGACGCTTTTTGGGCATGCCCTGGGTGAGATCGCCGGAGAGCAGCGCGACCGGATTGTGGCAGCCCTCGCAGTGACGGGAATATTGCACGCCTTTCTCATCGATCAGCATGTTGACGTTTTTGAGATACCAGGGCTGGCGGAAGCTGTTGGAGTGAACCGATTGACGCCACTGGTGGTAGGCCTCCTGGTGACAGTGGCCGCAGTATTCGGCGGTGTAGAAGCTTTTGGGGCTGAGGAACTGTCCATTGGAGGAGGAGGCATTGGAGGGAAGGAAGGGGGTGTCGGCCCCAAAGGCGTAGTTGTAGCGATCGGCCACGGATTTGTGAAAAGGGGTGGTGGGGCCCGTGATGGGGATGTGGGTCGCGTAGTCGGCGAGCGGATCGTTGGGGGGCTGGGAGTCGCGGGTTGTGTTTGGTGAAGGCGCGGAATTTGAGGAGGCAGGAGTTGCGAGAGCCGGATCGCGGGCGGCGCGGACTGCAAAAGTGGCCGAGAGCGCAAGAGCTGCGGAAATCACGGACAAGAGCAGGCGGCGCGGCGCGGAATTGAACATCCTGTTGCGATCCTCGGGGGAGAGCAGGTAGCGGCCGGCGCGGGAGGATGAGCGCTCACGCACGGGACAGAAAAACGATAGCAGAAAGACGGGTGGGGGCGGTTCCATCGGAGGATGGATGGCGAGCAGGGGCGGGTGGAACGGGCGGCGGAGATGCGAAGGTGGAGCGGCAGAATTGGGAGGCGGAATTTGGACCGTGTGACACGGGGAGGCAGATTGCAGCCAACGGTTCACAACGTGGGATGAATGGGGAGAGAATGAGGCTGGACAGTGTGCGGAAGCTCACATCTACTTAGCCAAGACAGGGCCCAAACTGGTACGGTTGATCGGAAGGCTTGTCACACGAAATGGCTTCAAATCCCTACTTTTCCCTAGTAGTTCTGTTCTTTGGCGCGCTGGCCTTTGGGTTGACGCCGCTGGGGCTGGCGTGGCTTTGGGCGAAGACGTTTTCGCCGGCCAAACCGAACGCGATCAAGAATGCGATTTATGAGTGCGGACTGGAGTCGAAGGGCGACGCGTGGGTGCAGTTCCGGTCGGCCTACTACCTCTATGCCATCATTTTTTTGATTTTCGATGTGGAGGCGGTGTTTCTGCTGCCGTTTGCGGTGGCGTTCACGGGACTGGGCGTGGCGGCATGCGTGGCGATGCTGGTGTTTGTGTTGATGCTGGTGGAGGGTTTGGCGTGGGCGTGGGCCAAGGGCGTGCTGGAGTGGGCGTAAACCACCCCACGGACGAAGACCTGTCCGCGGGGACCCCGGCAGGGACTAGGGACTAGGGAGTAGGGACTTGGGACTAGGGACGAGGGGACTGAGGGACTGATGGCGGTTGAAGAGCAACTGAAGATCGAGATGGGCAAGCAGGGCGTTTTTGTTACGTCTCTCCAGGAGCTCTATAACTGGGGGCGGCGGAGCTCGGTGTGGCCGATGCAGTTTGGTCTGGCCTGCTGCGCGATCGAGATGATTGCGACGACCATGGCTCGCTATGACATGGCGCGGTTCGGGGCGGAGATTTTCAGGCCGTCGCCGCGGCAGGCGGACATGATGATCATCTCCGGCACGGTGACGAAGAAGATGGCGCCGCAGGTGGTGCGGCTCTACAACCAGATGGGCGAGCCGAGGTATGTGATTGCGATGGGGGCGTGCGCGATCTCTGGAGGGCCGTTCAAGCAGGGATACAACGTGCTGAAGGGAATTGACCGGTATATTCCGGTGGACGTGCATATTCCCGGGTGCCCGCCGCGGCCCGAGGCGCTGCTGCAGGCGCTGATGACGCTGCAGAAGAAGATTGATGGGCAGGCGCTGACGGGTCCCGATCGGCCGAGACACCTGGACGTAGAGGCGCAGGGGGAATTTCCGGTGCCGGCGCAGGGCGCGCACGATCTTGAGCCGTCGTCGAACCAGGGTGTGTGGCCGGTGCCGCTGAAGATCAGTTGACAGAAGACAGTAGGCAGAAGACAGAAGAAAGACAGCAGAGGACAAAAGATAGAGGCAGGACTGAGGGGCAGGGGTTGCTGGATTGAAGACGGTTGAGGAGATCAAGGCGGCGATTGAGGCGGCGGTGCCGGGCGCGGGGGTGGAGATTGTGTTGAATCCCAGCCCCAGCGCGCAGCACTCGTTGCGCATTGCGCCGGAACATGCCGTCGCGGTGGCGACATTTCTGCGCGATGACGCGGAACTGGCGCTGGACTTTCTCTCCAACCTGAGCGGAGTGGACCGGCTGGATAAAGAGATCGCCGAGAAAGTGAAAGTAACGCGTCAAGTTGTGAAAGACGTGGACGGCGTGCAGCAGACTGTCGACGAAACCGTGGAAGAGACGCGCAAGCGCGTGGAGCCGGGATATCTCGAAGTGGTGTATCACCTGTTTTCTGTAGCGAAGAAGCACGGCCCGGTGATTTTGCGGATGCGGACGGTGAACCGGACAGACCAGGTGCAACTGCCGTCGCTGACTCCGGTGTGGCGATCGGCGGAGTTTCAAGAGCGCGAGGTTTTCGATCTCTATGGAGTGGTGTTCAGGGGGCATCCCGATCTGCGGCGGATTTTGATGTGGGATGAGTTTAAAGACCACCCGATGCGGCGCGATTATGTTGAACCGGACGATTTTGAGTACGAGCCGACGGCGCATGACGAGGTGCTGTTGCGGGCGAAGGAGCACCGGATTAGGGGCTAGGGGCTAGGGACCAGGGACCAGGAATAGGGAATAGGGAATAGGTATAGAAGCACGATGACTTCATCCGCGACAGAAATCTCGATCAAGCTGGCCAGGCAAGAAGGCTGGAACCGGCCGCCGGTGATTGAGCCGGAGGGCGAGGGTGAGCTGCTGGAAGTGTCGATGGGGCCGCATCATCCCTCGACGCATGGCGTATTCAGGATGGATGTGGCGCTGGATGGGGAGCGCGTGGTGCGGCTGAAGCCGGTGTTTGGCTACCTGCACCGCAACCACGAGAAGATTGCCGAGGGCGCGAGTTACCTGGCGTCGATGCCTTATACGGACCGGCTGGATTATTTCTGCTCAATGACCAACAACTGGGCATATGCGCTGGCTGTCGAGAAGCTGACGGGGCAGGAGGTTCCTGAGCGGGCCGAATATCTGCGCGTGATCATGGCGGAGCTGACGCGGGTGCAGAATCATGCGTCGTCGATTGGATTTTTGTTGCAGGAGATGGGCGCGAGCGGCACTCCGCTGATGTATGCGTTTAAAGAGCGCGAGAAGATTTTGGATTTATTTGAGTCGCTGACCGGGTCGCGGATGATGTGCAACTACATGCGCTTTGGCGGGTGCAGGGTGGATGCGTCGGCGGCTTGGCTGAATGAGGCGCGCGAAGTGACAGCCGGGCTGCCGGCATTTGTGGATGAGTTTGAAGCGTTTCTGCGGACCAATGAAATTGTGATGGCGCGAACGCAGGGGATGGGCGTGTTGCGGCCGGAGCTGGCGGTGAATGCGGGGGTGACGGGGCCGATGCTGCGGGCCTCGGGCGTGAACTACGACATTCGCAAAGTGGATCACTACGGGATTTACGACCGCTTCAAGTTTCGCGTGCCGCTGGGCGATCATTGGGATATTTATGACCGGTACATGGTGAGGATGCTGGAGATTCGCGAGTCGATCAAGATCCTGGAGCAGGCGTTGAAGGAGATTCCCGGCGGCCCGATCATGGATGCGAAGGCGAAGCTGCGGGGATTCAGGCCGAAGGCGGGCGAGGCGTATGGGCGGATCGAAGGGCCGAAGGGCGAGCTGGGATTTTATTTGATCAGCGACGGAGGGCCCAATCCTTATAGATATCGGGTGCGGCCGCCGAGCCTGATCAACCTGACGATTTTGGAAGACATGTGCCTGGGGCACAACGTGGCGGATGTAGTGCTGATTTTTGGAAGTGTGGACATCGTGCTGGGAGAAGTGGACCGGTAGCGTTGCAGGGACTAGGGACTAGGGACTAGGGAATAGGGATTAGGGGCTAGGGGCTCGAGACTAGGAATCCGGAAGGAGGTCAACGAATGAAGATGCAACTGTTTGGAAAAATCGTAGCGATGTGCGCGTTGGCGGGCGCGGCAGCGGCGGCGCAGGCGGCGACCTACAGCTTGACGTGTGAGACGGCCAAGGGGGAGAAGTTCACAGTGGCACTGACCAGCTTCAGCTTTCATGTGGGCTCGTCGACTGAGGCGAACACGGGCATGGCGGCGGGGAGCAAGCGCGCTACTTCGGAGTTGATCATTCGCTTTGCGACGAACAGCGGAACCTATGAGACGTTGCTGACGGCGGCGGAAGACGATGAAGTGCTGCGAAGCTGCCGGTTGTCGGAGGGGGCCGGTGGAGGTACGACGGCGGCAGACAACTGGAACAGCGATGTGAAGGCAAAGGGCAAGAACAAGAAGAGTGTCGATTCAGGGTCGGCGAGAGGCGGCTCGGCGACAAGCAGCAACGGGGCGATGGAGTGGGTTCTCAATAACGCGACGGTGTCTGGAGTGACGGCCATGCAGACGGATGGCACGGGCACGGCGGGCACGCCTGAGTCGGTGATTCAGGCGACGATCGTGGCCCAGAACTTTACGTTTGCGCCGTAGCAGGAATGCGGGATCGATAGGACTGTTCGAAGAAGTGTGGATGTTGTTGGGAGGATGCATTGCTGGGAGAGGGAATACTGAAGGGGCTGGCGGAGACGGCAAGGAATTTTGCCGGAAGCTTTGTCTCAAAGGAACGGCTGACGACGGTGGAGTATCCGGAGCAGAGGATACCCACGTTTGAAGCGACGCGGGTGTTTCCCTTCCTGGTGTATGACGGGCCGGACTGGCATGCGGGGATGCGCTGTGTGGCATGCCAGATCTGCGAAAAGGAGTGCCCGCCCAAGTGCATCTACATTGAGAAGAGCAAAGACAAGAAGCCGGATTATGTGGGGAAGATGCAGATTTATCCGGCGAAGTTCGACATCGATATTTCAGTCTGCATGAGCTGCCAGATCTGCGTTGAAGTTTGCCCGTTTGAAGCGATCAAGATGGACACCGTGTTTGAGCTGTCGACCGACGACCGTTTTGGCGGGCTGTTGCTGGATTCGGAGCATCTGGCGAAATCGAACGAGTATTACCACCACATCCATCCCACCGAAGCCGCGGAGGTGGACGCGCGGCTGGCAGAAGAGAAGGCGAAGGCGGAGGCCAAGGCCAAAGCAGCAGCCGAAGCTGCGGCGGCGAAGGCAGCAGCGGCTGCGAGCGCGCCGGCGGCAACGACACCAGCGCCGAAACCAGCCGAAGGCGGGGCATAAGCGATGGCGGATAAGGCCGATCAGATTTTCATTCTGCTGCGCAATTGGCTGGTTGGATTTTTGCCGGCGGCGTTGCAGGGGCCGGCGGGAGTGGTGCTGGGCGTGGTGGGGATTCTGGCGATCTTTCCCACGTTGTTTGCGATCGCGGTGCTGATGGAGCGCAAGGGACTGGGGCGCATGCAGAATCGCATCGGGCCGAACCGGGTGGGGCCATTCGGAGTGCTGCAGCCGATTGCCGATGCGATCAAATCGCTCACCAAGGAAGATATTGTTCCGACGACGGCCGACCGCACCGTGCATTTTCTGGCGCCGGTGATCCTGGTGATTGTCTCGTTCATGGGATTTGCGGTGCTGCCGGTGGGACGCAATATGGTGCTGGTGGATATGGATGCCAGCCTGCTGTTTTATTTCGCGATGGGCACGTCGACGGAGCTTTCAATTTTCATGGCGGGGTGGTCAAGCCGCAATAAATATTCGCTGCTGGGCGCGATGCGTGGAGTGGCCCAGATGATCAGCTACGAAGTTCCGATGCTGCTGTCGAGCGTGGTGATCGTGATGATTACCGGTTCGCTCTCGCTGGTGAAGATTGTGGAAGCGCAGAACCAATACACATGGGGTTTGCCGCACTGGTACATCTTCACTCCGTGGGGCCTGGCGGCCTTTGTGATGTACGCGATTGCGGCGACGGCGGAGACGAACCGGTCTCCGTTTGATTTGCCCGAAGGCGAGTCGGAGCTGGTGGCGGGATATTTCACCGAGTATTCAGGGTTCAAATTTGCGCTGTTCTTCCTGGGCGAGTATTTGGGGATGCTGTCGATTTCGGGGCTGGGAACGACGCTGTTTCTCGGTGGGTGGTCGGCGCCACTGGCTGCGCTGCAGTGGGTTCCGTCATGGATCTGGTTCTTTGCGAAGATCATGTTGTCGATCACGGTGATGATCTGGATTCGCGGAACGCTGCCGCGGCTGCGCCAGGATCAGCTGATGAATTTTGCGTGGAAATTTGTGTTGCCGATGACGCTGCTGAATCTGATGGTGGCAGCGGTGTGGCGATTCATGGGCGAGGGCTGGCTGCGCTGGCTGGTGTGCTCGGCGATTCTGGTGGTGGTCTACGCAGGCGCGGGGCTGGTGGAGATGCGGCGCAAGCACTACGGGCCGAGGAACTATCGCTATGCGGAGTAAGAAACAGGGACTAGGGACTAGGGAATAGGGATTAGGGAATAGGGCATAGGGGCGCTTGAGTTGAGGGAACGAGGGCTTAGGGGCTCGGAGAACTAAGTGCGGGGCGAGAGGGCAAGCGGCGGATGAATCCGGTTTTCTACATATTAGCGGGGCTCACAGTGGGGGGCGGATTGGCGGCGGTGCTGCTGAAGAACCTGGTGCACTGCGCGCTGGCGCTGACGGTGGCGTTTGCCGGACTGGCGCTCTTGTTTCTCGAACTGGATGCGCAGTTCGCAGGATTCGCTCAGATCCTGGTCTATATCGGGGCGGTGGCGATTTTAGTGGTGTTTGCGATTCTGCTGACACGGGGCTCTGAGACACCCAAGAAGGAAGAGGGCGTGCTGAGCAGGACGTGGCCGGCGGGATTGGCGGTGGCCGCAGCGGTCTTTGCGGTGGTGGCGTGGGCCGTGCTGCGGAGCGGAGGCGGATTGCCGCACGCGAGCGCGGTTCCGGTGGTGACTACGCAGCAGATTGGCCAGGCACTGATGGGGCGCTACGTGCTGCCGCTGGAGATTGTGGCGCTGCTGTTGACGGCGGCGACGATTGGCGCGGTGATTGTGGCGATGCATGAGAAGGAGGGCGCGCAGTGAATCCGCTCTCGGGATATTTGCTGGTGGCCGGGCTGCTGTTTGCGATTGGATTGGCGGGAGCGCTGACGCGGCGCAACGCGATTTTGGTGCTGATCGGGATTGAGTTGATGCTGAACGCAGCGAACCTGAATCTGATTGCGTTCTGGCGGTATGGACCGCATCCCGAAGCGCTGACGGGAATGATGTTTGCGATTTTTTCGATTGCCGTGGCCGCGGCTGAGGCGGCGGTGGGACTGGGGCTGGTGATTTCGATTTATCGGCACGCACAGACGACGGACCTGGACAAGATGAACAGGATGAAAGGGTGAGCCGGTGATCGCAGAGAGCGCGGCATTCACTCAGCAAATTGCGAGCTCCGCAATCACGGCAAAGCTGTGGCTGATTCCGGCGCTGCCGATTGTGGCGTCGGGCATTGTTGCGCTGCTGAAGCAGCCGCGGCGCAGGACTGCGGCGACGTTGGCGATTGGGGCGTTGGGATTCTCTCTGCTGCTGTCGCTGGCGGCGTTCGCGCATGTGCTGGGCGGATGGATGCAGGGTGCTGCCGTGCGCGAGACGTTCAATCTCACGTGGATTCAAGCAGGCGCGGCGCATGTGGATCTGGGATGGGTGCTCGATCCACTGTCGGCGGTGATGCTGGTGATGGTCAGCTTTGTGGGGCTGCTGATTTTCATCTACTCCGTCGGCTACATGGAGCACGACGAGAACTTCACGCGGTTCTTTTGCTTTCTGAGTTTGTTTGCAGGCGCGATGCTGGGCGTGGTGATTGCGAACAGCCTGCTGCTGCTCTTCATGTGCTGGGAGTTGGTGGGGCTGACGTCGTATCTGCTGATCGGATTCTGGTATCAGAAGCCGTCGGCCGCGGCGGCCGCGAAAAAGGCATTTCTCACCACCCGCGTGGGCGATGTCTTTTTTCTGCTGGGAATGGTTTGGTTGTTTGCGCAGGCGGGGACGCTGCTCTTTTATAACGCGGGCCTGGGCGCGATGGAGCCGCTGAGACTAGGAGGGCTGCTGGCGGCGCCGGCGGGACTGGGACTGACGGCGGCGGGCGCGATCGGACTACTGATTTTTGCCGGAGCGGCGGGTAAGAGTGGACAGCTTCCGCTGCATGTCTGGCTGCCGGATGCGATGGAGGGGCCGACGCCGGTGTCGGCGCTGATTCACGCGGCAACGATGGTGGCGGCGGGCGTGTATTTGATTGCGCGGGTGTATCCGCTGATGCAGGCCGGAGCGCTGGAAGGGGGAACGACAACGGCGCTGACGGTGGTGACTTGGGTGGGCGCGTCGACGGCACTGTTTGCGGCGCTGATTGCGATGGCGCAGAACGACATCAAGCGGATTCTGGCTTATTCGACGGTGTCGCAACTCGGATACATGATGGCGGGCCTGGGGATGGGCGGCGTCGCGGTGGGCATGTTCCACCTGATCACGCATGCATTTTTCAAGGCGCTGCTCTTCATGGGCGCGGGCTCGGTGATTCATGGATGCCACGAGGAACAAGACATTCGCAAGATGGGCGGGTTGAAGGCGGCGATGCCGCTGACGTTTGCGACGTATGCCGTGGGTATGTTGGCGCTGAGCGGGTTTCCGCTGCTGTTTTCAGGGTTCTGGAGTAAGGACGGAATTTTGGAAGCCGCGAAGCATTGGAACCTGGGGCACGGGCCGTTCTACATGCTGGTGTGCGGCGCGCTGCTGACGGCGTTTTATATGACGCGACAGGTGAGCTATGTGTTTTTTGGGGCGTGGCGCGGGCACGGACGTGCGCATGAGAGCCCGAAGGTGATGACGACGCCGTTGACGATTCTGGCCTTCTTCGCGATTGCTCTGGGCGCGATTGGGACGCCGGCGTGGCCGTGGTTCAGGGCGTTTCTCGAGGGACATGCGGCGGAGTTTGGTTTTGCTGGATTCAATGAACCAGGATTGATGGCGCTGATGGCGACCTCGTCGCTCGTGGTGTTTGCGGGGCTTGGGCTGGGTTGGTGGATTTACGGCAACAAGTCGCCGCAGCCGGAAGAGAAGGACGCGATCGAGAAGGCGTTGCCGCCGGTGTGGGTCGTGTTGCACAACAAGTTTTATATCGATGAGCTGTACGGTGCGACGGTGATTGCGTTTTATGCATGGTGGGCGCGCGTCGCGGATTGGCTCGACCGGCGCGTGTGGGGTGGAGTGGTGGCGCTGGTGGCGTGGCTCTTCCGCGGGCTGGCGCAACTGAGCAGGCTCTGCGATGT
>Ga0181516_10001002_pt1 | contig 22885 bp, 21 predicted proteins | sample PEATcosm2014_Bin_25_FD_121104 | JGI IMG/M metagenome (GOLD analysis project Ga0181516, IMG submission 121104) | Peatland microbial communities from MTU Mesocosm Facility, Houghton, MI, USA - PEATcosm2014_Bin01_10_metaG | ecosystem: Environmental > Terrestrial > Soil > Wetlands > Peat | place... | reverse complement strand
GTCGAACTGCGGCTTGGGACCTTTGCCGAAGAACCATTTGTTGTGGTCAATCAGGTCTTTCAAATCGTCCATCGTCGGCACCATGGAGTCGGGGCCGAAGAACACGTTCATCAGGCGCTTGATTTCGATCTTGCCCGTGGCCGGATTGCGCAGCTTGCCCCTGCCCTTCCACGAGCGGCCCACCAGCGAGCTGAGGTGCAGCGTGAAATACAGGAATGTGATGATGGCACCGAAGCGATGGATCATCCGCGCTGTTTCCGGCCCGCCGATCAGACTGAAGATGAATTTAGCCCAGTCGGTGTAATAGAACTTCAATGGCATGCCGGTCACCACCAGCGTGAGGAAGCTCGTCACCACGAGGAAATGGAGAAACCGCTCGAACGGCTGGAAGCGCGTGAACCATTCGTCGCCTTCCTGCGTGCTGATCTTGGCCTCGCGGAAGGTTTTGGAGTCATGCAGGTATAACCACACTGCGCGCACCAGCCAGGCCAGCGTGTGCAGCCCGAAGAAGCCGAACGTGCCGATCAGCAGACCGGTCATGGCCAGGAAGACGACGTGCAGCAGCGGATAATTCTTCTTGTCCAGCGGGTTCGCGTGCGGCCGGTATTCGGTGAATTTCGCCGTCGCGCCCGGATGACATTTCTGGCAGGTCACGAGAATGTTATTGGTGGAGAGATGCGAGGCGGGATTGGACACCGGCAGGATGTCGTGGAAGCCGTGGCAGTCGTAGCACGCGGCGACTTCCGGCGCGGAATTCGCCAGGCCCAGCATCATGGCCTTGCCGTGATAGGTCTCGCGGTAATGTTCCAGCCGGTCGGCGTGACATTTGCCGCAGCGCTCGTCGCTCAATGATTTGAAATTTTTGCCCGTTGGATTGACGATTTGATGGGCGCTGTGGCAGTCAATGCACACCGGCCCGCGCGGATCGCCCGCCGCGAGCAGCTGGCCGTGAACACTCTTGTTGTAGGTCTCCTCGATGCCGACGTGGCATTTGCCGCAGGTCTTGGCGACGTTGGCGTGATTGATCGGCGAATCGCGGTCCACGCTGCGCTTGATTTTGTGCGCGCCGTGGCAGTCGTTGCACGACGGTGCGACGATCAAACCCATCTTCAGCAGCGCGGTGCCGTGGATGCTGTCCATGTATTGGTTGGCGGCCTCGGGGAATTCAATCTGGTATTCCTTGGTGAGATTGGTGTTGCTGTGGCACTTCGCACAAGTGGCCGGCAAGTTCATTTTATAGACCGGCGAATCCGTGTGCTTCACCGGCACGATTTCGTGGTTGCCGTGGCAGTCCCAGCATTGCGCCGCGCCGGAGGCGCCCATGTTGTGGCTCATGCCGTGGATGCTCGTGGCGTAATCCTTGCCTTCCTGTTCGTGACAGCCCGTGCAGTTCGGCGGCGGCACGTTTTTGTCATGCTGCATTTCCTTGATGCCGTCATGGCAGTCAATGCAGTCCAATCCGCTGTGGACGGATTTGGCGAAGCCGTTTGTGGGAAACAGCGCCATGGGCACGGCGTGGCCGTTGACCACGCGCTTGTTGGCGGGGTCGGTGTGGCAGTCGAGACAGTCGGCGTTCTTGAGCTTCTCCGCCGCGAACACCGCCGGGGCGGCCAGCAGGATCAATAAAGTGAGCCGGAATAAATTCCGTTTTGCGAATTGCGTTGCGCTTGCCATACGCCATTAGCATCGGCGGCGGCGCGCCGGACGGCTTACCACCGATTGCTTATTACTTGTCAAAATTTGGCAAGCAGCGCTAATTTTCGGCGTTTTTTGCCGGGGGACGGCCTGTAACCACCTCTGGTGACAAGCCAAAAACTGAAGTTGGGGTAAGCTATTTACAGTTGGACGGCGGGGTGAGCGCTTCAATGAAAATTTAATGTGTTGTTGTAAAGAGGCCGGAGTAGTGTCCGGCCTCTTTTCTTTTTGCCACAGTGCCTGCGGGAACCCGGTTAATCCTTGCCCCAGCGCCAGCGCGGTTTCTCGCCTTTGCACCAGCAGATGGCCAGCAGGCTGAGGATGAGCACGGCCGCATAAGCCACGAAGAAACCGATGTGCCGCACCAGCAGGATCTGGCCGGCGATCAGCAGAGCCACCCACGCGATGATCACCACCCAGCCTTGCCAGCAAACCGGCGGTCCCCAGCCCCAGCCGTATCGCTTGGCTGGGAACCAGATTTTCTTGTCGTTCGGCGGCGGTGGATTCTTGTCAATTGGTTGCATGGTGGAAGTTGGGTTGGCTGTTGGTCATTTCATCAAGCCCGCCTTGCCGGGCGTCATCGCCATGATACAGGGGGCGGTGCGGCTTTTGCAGGAAAATAAATCCACCGTGGCCACTTCCACCTCCGGCTGCGGATTTTCAACTGCCGTCAGGCAGAGGCGCAACGGCTCCTTCTTGGTCGGCGAGAACGATCCGCCCACCCAGGCCAGTCTGGAATGTTCACCCGTCGGACCAACCACCGGTTTGCCGTCGCGGTTCGCCACCCAGTCCAAAATGTCTTCGCCATACCGCAGCGTGTTAGTGGCCGACGAACCGTCGGCGTAGCGGAACACAACGTTGCACACCGGCGTGCCTTGGGGTGAATTGAAAAATGAACCGTGATAGACATAAAGCGTTTCAAACTTCTGGTGCAATGCAATGCCCAGCCGGGCTTCTGGAAAAATGATGTGCAGCTTCGTCGCATTTCCTTCGCCCCAGAGACAGATCATCCCCTCGATGTCCAGCGGCACGCCGTCGAAAACCTGCGGCCCGCGCGGCACCGTTTTCCACGCCGGGAACTGCGTGATCTTGTCAAAGCGCGAAACCGGCGTGGTGTAGTTCGTCGCCAGATCCAGCGGCGCGGCTTGGTGGCTGGCGATCAGTTCGTTCGCGGCGGCAGCTGCATTGTCGCCGTGCGGCGACCGTTTGCAGCCCGTCAGCAGTGAGAGACCAATGACGCCGCCAAATAATATCGCGGTGATGTTTTTCATAAGTGGATGATTTGAGTTGAACCATTTCACGCCCGTGGTGGATGTCGGCGTGCCGCCGACGTCGGCTGCCGCCGGTTGTCCCAAGCGGATTTATTTGGGAATGGCCCGGTGATAAATGAACCAGCCGTAGCCGCCGAGGTGAAAATCCGGCAGCACCATGTCCACCGGTTTGGCCCGGCCGCTGATCGGCACCGGCTCAAAACCCTGGACGTCCGGCAGTTCAATCGCGCCGGCCACGCGGCGGCTGGAAAGACTGATCAGCACGAGATACTCATCCTTGTCATCACGGCGCAGAAAGCTGACCACTTCGCCGGACGCCGAGTTCCGCAGCCAGAAGACATCCGGGTTGACGAAGGCGGCGTGCTGCTTGCGCAGCTTGATCAGGTCGCGGTAAATGTCGCGCAATGGCGGGCGGCCGCCGGGCTGCCAGAACACCGGCATTTTCTCGAACAACGCCGGATCGGCGGATTCGGTGGCGTCGCCCACTTCCATGCCATTGTAAAACAGCGGCACGCCGTCCAGCGTCAGCATCAGCACCTGCGCCGCGAGCGCGCCCGTCACGCCATAGCGCGCCGTCGCGCGGGTCTCGTTGTGGTGGTCGGTGAACCGCAGGTGCAGCGCGCCCGTGGGAAACTGCTGCTGTGTGTGCTCCCACGATTCGCGAAGCAGTTGCGCGGGTTCTTCGCTGCTCATGACCTGGTCGAGCGTCGAGAAAAAGTTGCCGGCGTAATCCACGTCGAACGCCTTGGACAACAGCGCCGGCTTGGCCCCGGAATCCGTGATGATGATGATCTGCGGATTGACCTGCTCCAGTTCCGTCCGCGCCGCTTCCCAGAAATCCACCGGCACCGTGAACGCCGTATCGCAGCGGAAACCGTCCACGCCGTAGGCCTGCGACCAGTATTTCATCATGTCAATCATGTAGCGGCGCAGGTCCCTGTTCGCATAATCCAGTTCGGCCACGTCCGTCCAGTCGGGATAGGGTGGATTGATCTTTCCATTCGCGTCCTTCTTGTAAAATTCCGGATGCTCCATCAGCACGCTGTCCCATGCGGTGTGGCCGGCGACGATGTCCATTATCACTTTCAGTCCGCGCTGATGGGCTTCCGCGATCAGCCGTTTGAAATCGTTGGTGGTGCCGTAGGCGGGATTGATGGCGTAAAAATCGCGCACGCAATACGGGCTGCCGAGCGTGCCCTTCTTTAATTTTTCGCCCAGCGGATGGATCGGCATGAGCCAGAGGACGTCCGCGCCGAGATTCTTCAATTCGTCCAGGCGGGCGGTGATGGCGTTGAAATCACCTGCGGCGGAAAAGTTCCGCGGGAAGATTTCATACACCACGGCGCTGCGCAGCCAGTCGGGCGATTTCCGGGGGATGGCGTTGGTGGCCGCCGGTTCGGCGGCGGCGGCGGAAAATATCGCCAGCCAGCCAACGAGGGCCGTGGCGAACAGGCAGCCCAAGGTTTGGGGAATCTTGTTCATGAGTTTTGATTTGGATTTTGAACCCGTGATCGCGGTTTACCATTCTTAATTGAATGCGTTTGGCTGGAAATAAACCTTATTGAGCGTCCGGCAGACTGTCAACATCTTTGCAGACATGAATGACAGAAAGCCCTTAAACCGTAATCGCCAGCGGCTGAAGGTCAGAACCTAAGAAAGGATCTGGGCCGTGACCATTTTCCAAATCAGCTTGCCGCGCCGGCGAATTCGCGCATAATGGTTTTCTGATTGAACGTGGCCGGTGAGATTTGCCACGGCGTTTTTTGCCAGCATGAGCCTTTATATCCGATAATTTGGTCTTCATGCATAAAGCATAAAAATGCAAATTGCGAAATGTGCAAACCAGCATTTCACCCAATTAAATCAACATAACGGAAATAACGGAAGGGTGGCTGAGTGGTTAAAGGCATCTGACTCGAAATCAGAAGTAGTCGCAAGGCTACCGTGGGTTCGAATCCCACCCCTTCCGCCAATTTGATTCTATTCAATAGAATCAATGTAAGTAACGGGTTTTAGGCAGGCGCAAAAGAGCATACTATATGTTAAATATATGCTGCCAGCCTCAATCGCGCATTATGGTTCAAAGGTTTTCGGCGTGTCCCTGCCCTTTTGATTTCCCGCGTCGCCCGCGCTCTGGTTGACCGTGTGCGTTTGGTGTGAACATCGCGAATCGTGATGGTGAAAGTTTAGCGGACACAATCGCCTTGCGGATTTTGGATGAGTGGGATTCAAAATCTCCATCGCCGTTTATTTCCGGCAAAACGCTTTGGCCGTCTTTGAAACTGGTTGCCGATGCGGTGTCTGATTTATTGCGGCAGTGTGGGATCAATCCGGCGCAAGACGCGAAAGCCGTGCCGAGTGATATATTGGTGCGTGTCTTGCACGCCACTCCGCGTTTCAAAGGAAATTGTAATCGTTTGTTCCTTGCCGCGCTTTTGCGGTTTGTAAGCGTATTCAAGATAAAGAAGCCCTTGGGAATAGTGTCCATCAATCTCCCGCTTCAGTGCAATTACTTCACCATCAAGTTTTACAACGACGCATCGCGCCGGTTCGCCTACATTATCCACAACAAAAACGACCGCATTTTCCGGCGCTAGATTTTCAGTGACTTCATCTCGCACAAAACATAAAACATTTTGTTCGTTTGGAGTCCACATGCGGCGCTCGTCTTTTTCAAAAATAAATTCAATGAATTGAAAAGGGGTTGCCGACGGTTGGAGAAATGGAGCTTCGCCGCGTCTTTTTATGATTTTTAACTCCTTTTCCGCGCAATCCTTTGAAGACTTTTCCCGAAAATAGAAAAAAAGCGTCACGGCCTCAAATACGGCCATCACGACCAATGCAATAGTTTCCCCAGCTTGCCAGTCCATAACGATTTCCACAATCAAACCCCGTCATCGGCCAGTTAGCAATCCTGTTTTTTTGGCGGCGGGCCATCGGCCTTTGCGCTTCCGACTTGCTGGCGAGCATCGTGGCGCGACGGCAATAAAAAAACCGCAACCAGTGACGGCTGCGGGTCGTGGTGAGCGTCAAAGCGGAAATGAAACCGCCCGGCCTGCTTTCGCAAACCGGGCGATGACGGAACGCGGCACGCCGAAACGGTCGGCGTGATTCACGGCGAGATTTTATGCGAACTCGCCGGAAAGTTTTAATCAGGCTGACAAATCTTTTTCGCTGGCAAGCGCCGCAAGCGCCGCCGCTTGCTTGGCAGTTTCATCGGCGAGGATTTCCGCAAGTGCGTTAGGCGCGGGCGGCGGGAAAGACTCGCGGTGCGGTGTTTGCAAGAGCCGCGCGAAATGGGCTTGGCTGGATTTCAATTTTTCAACCACGCGGCCAACGCCAGCCGCAAGGGGGGTTTCTTGGCGCGGCAATCCAGCATCGGCAAAGAAACTTTCCTCGATGGCAACGGCCTTCACCAGTTCGCGCTCGGCAATCGGCAATGCGGCGGCAAGAATCTTGGCGCAATGTTCCGCCCACTTTTGCGAGTAGGTGTTCAAAAAAATTCGGAAAAAATCGAAGGCTTGCGGCGGCACGCTGGTAGCGTCCTTGATCTGTTGAATCTTCAAAAGAAGCCAGTCAGGGTTTGCCACGAATGGCCCGGCGATAGCCTTTTCAATCGCCAGCCGCCGCGCCGTTTCGGTCAAGCCAAGCATCCGGCCTAGCTCGGTTGAGCCTTCATATTCAACCGCCAGCTTGAACGCGGCGGCGATGTCGTCGCGTAATTCAGCGCGGATTTTTTGCCATGTTGCGGCCTCGGTGTCTTGGTTGCCGATAACCTCGGCGAGTTTTTTAGTTGCCATAAATCTTGTAATTATTTTTTCAGAATTTGATTTGCACATTCGAGCGACGTGCCACGCAGTTTTCCCATGTCGGCGGAAAGTGCGGCACGCTGGGAACGCAACCGCTGTCCACCGGGCGTGGTAACGACGCCAGCGGCCTTTGCGGCGGCAATCTGCGCGTCGGCGGAAAGATTCGGGTCGGGCTGGTAATCGGCTGGCGCGGCGGCAGACGGCGCAACGGGCGGGACACTGGCTGGCGATTGAACCGGCGCGGCGGCATTACGAGCCGCAACCATTGATTCAAGCTCTTTGATTCTCGCGTTGCTTTTGACGACGTTCCAAACAGGTTTGCTCGCGCTCATGCCAAGTTGGGTTTCCAGTTCGGCAATCCTCAAATTGTTGGTGCGGACGTTCGCGAAAATGTTTTTTGGTGCAGTTCTCGACAGCGTCGAAAGGGAATGTGAATCAATCATATAACCTTTGAACCTAGTCAACTGCCGCAACATTTTCTTGCTCGTCAAAGAAGATTTTCCGCGCTCGCTGTTGATACCGGTCAACAGCTTGCCGGCTGACGTGGTGACGAGCCGCAATCATCGGCAGCGTGTCGCGGCCATCCACCAGCGCGGCGAGCACTTCAATTTTTATCGCGGCGGCACGGCCTAGGAATTTCGCCGCCTTCGGGTCGCTTAACCAGGATTCGAGGTTGTTAGTTTGCATACAGTTCAAAGTGATTGTGTCATTTGTGCATCGGTTTTTTGTCAAAAGTGCGTTTTTGTTGGCTTTTTGAAGGATTGAAAAACCAGTTCGTAAGTTTCGTGAATTTTTTGCCACGCATAAAGAAACTCAGAGGTTCCGTCACTACGATGCGAAAGCAGGGTCGCCGGTATCCTTTAGTGACGCCCCCCCCTCGGCCTGCCCGTCCCCCTCGGCTCGCTTGTGGTGACGATCCGGCCCACCTAACCGGCGCGCACGCATCTTGGCGCGTGACGACAATGGACGGCTGCGGGCGAATTTGATTTTAAAGGCGTCTTGGAATTTCACGCTGGCCTTGCTCAAAGCCGCCTTGGTTAATCCTAAGTTTTCCGCCAGCGCCGTTTGTGAAGCATTTGAAAGGGCATCCGGTCGCAAGCCAGCGCCGATGGCGGCAAACTTGGCGGCAGCAGTCCGTAAATTCAATTTGCGGCCTGCCGGGAAGCAATAAGCCATGAGTTGCCGAATGAGTTCGCCGGCCTGCTCGCGGGCGTCTGGCGGCGTTTCCTTGACCAGTCCAAGCGCACGATCAACTTCATCAAAATCAAAATCCACAACCTGCACCGCTTCACCGGTTGCGGCAAAAGCGGCGTGATCTTGTTCAACGTCGAGGTGAATGTGATGCTCATTCATGGACGCCGGTTGCTCGACTTTGCCGTTTAGAATCGCCTTGCCGTGTTTTTTCATCCGCTTCCGACACTTCCGGCACAATCCGTATTTTTCAATCTGTCGGCGGCTCGCATAGTGAACCTGCCCGCTGTTTATCAGGTCGCCGTGTTCCAATGAAGCCGGGCAAGCAACGCGGTTTTTTGAATCTGTGAAAGTGGCGTGCATCATTTTTGAGCCAGGTTAAAGATTTGCGAGAAAAGTTTTTTCCAAGCCCGTTTGCCGCCATGCACGCCGCCGATTTCCGCGCCTTGGCTGTCGGCGAAAATGTCGAGGTGACGACGGCAACCGCAATCGCAACGGATTCGGATTCGCGGCGCGCGGGCGGGATTTTTGAACTTGGAAAAGGTGAGTCTCATACTTTTTGCACAGGGTCAACCGGGCTTGGCTTGGCGCTGGCTGCGTTTTCCGCGTCGGGCTGGAATGTTCGACGCGTGGTTTCCAGCATGGCCGTGATGGCATCGCCAGCGGTGTCCTGACGCGTTTGGCGGCAAAGGTCACATTGGCAACCGTGCGCGCGTTGCAATGGCTCATCGGCTGGAAAATCAGGTTGGTTTTTCATCTAAAGATCGGGTTGCGGTTTGAATCAGGGCGAGAATGAGCCTGACGGAAACTGATTTTACTTTTTTAGCCGCCTGCTGCTGCTGCCGGATACTAAAGTATATCCGGCAGGCAGGCAGGTAGCCTGACGGGAACTGACGGAAACTGGTTTCCAGCAGGTTGTCGGTTTTAGTTTTCATTGATAAAAGCCTTGCCTTCATTGGTGATTGTCTGTCTTGCGTTGCTGCCTTCGCCAATGGTTTCAATCCACTTTTGACGGCGCATTTCCGGCAGGTAGTCGGAAAGCGTATTTCTCGGCACTTTGGCGAGAATTGCCCACTTGGAAATGCTGATTGGATTTTTCAGCGTCGTGTCCGCAATGGCGGCGAGGAGTTTCTTTATGTCGTGCGACTTTGGCCGCCCGCCTGCCTGTTGTTTTAATTTGGCCGGGTCTAGGTCGTCCGCCGGGTGCATAAGCGGAAACTGCCAGCGCACAACAAACGACTCGACGGGCGCAAAGTCGCGGAGAATCGGCTCGACGGTGAAAGCGTCCGGCTCGTCATGCTCCGTGAAAATTAGAAGTGCGTCAGGGTCGCGGCCATAAACACCACTACCGCTGATTCGGTCAATGGCGTTTTTCGCTGACTGGTTGCCCTTGCTGAAATGTGAGCCGTAACCTATCGCCGCGCCGGTTTGAACTGCAATTCTTTCCAATCCATTCATTAGTTCGGCCATCTCGCCGGTGCTGTTTTCGTCCGCGCCGGTGCAATAGATTTTGTAAATCGGGTCAACGATAATCAGGTCGAATCCCTTTTCACGGGCGTAGGTAATGATCTTTGGGATTAGGATTCGGAAGTCACCAGCATAGCCGCGCAAATTCCAGAGAACGATTTGTCCTGGCTCTAGCTTTACACCTTTTGCGGCGGCGACTTTTTCCAACCGCCGATGCCAATGCGGAGTTCGTATCTCGAAATTGAGAAACAAGACTTTTCCCTTTTTTGTTTTTCGCCCAAGCCAGAGCGTTTCCGTCGCAACGGAAATTGCCAAGTCCAATAGCGTCCAAGTCTTTTTAGCCTTCGACGCGCCGCCCAAAGCGAATTTGCAACCTTTGTCTATGATGCCTTCGACAAGCTCATCCGGCAGGTCAAGCGGCGTGGCAAGAAATTCGGCGGCGTCTATTGGTTCGGGCAAATCAAATTCGTTGTTTTTTGGCGTGTCAATCTCTGGCGGGTCGTCATTAAACGGCAGTGGGTCTTTTGCGGCCTCGGCATCGGCAAAAGAATCAGAGCTTTGCGCGATTACACTGCTGTTTTCAGGCTGCGCGGCCTGCGGATGCCCGTCGGCACCAATTCCGGCGGCATCGAAAATCATTTTGTTAATCGGCGGTTTCATTGATTGGCCTTTAGTTCAGGATTCCAGCGCGGGCAGATTTTCCGCCAACGCGCCAGCGCAGCGGCACGCGATTGAATCACGGGCTGTTCAATCAATGGTTCGGCGGTTGGATTTGGGCAGAGATAAAGCAACTTTTGAAACCCGTTTTTATTTGGACGCCAGCAACCGGGCAGGCGCGTGAGCCGCACGGCAGATAAACAGCCCGCGTCCGCGCCAAGCACTTTCAGCGGACGTTTCAGCGGTTGAATCATCGAATCCCACTCCGCTTTTGTGCGTGCGTCCAATCGAATCAGGCAATGAATCGAGCGCGAGCCGCTAGTGTAAATCGCCGCAATCTTGATCGGCAGTTGCACGATGAAAGCCAGCCAATCATCCGGCGCGGCTTGGTCGGATTCCAAGACGGCATAACGAAACGCCGTGATAGATTCTTCGCTGCGGCAAGATAGCTCGTTATTCTGGCGCGGGTTAGGATGCGATTGATCGTCAACCGGGTTGCATAAATACCAAATGCCATCGCCGAATCTGCCGCCGTTGCGGATTGAATCAGGGACGCGGCAGTCCATCGGCCTGCCAATGGTGACAGTTCGCATCGGCGTTTTGCTGTCCATCCTATCAAAGAGAAGAATCTTTTCGCCGGGCGCATAAAGATGCGCGAGAAATGAAAATGCGTTTTGGCTCATGGTGTTTTTGGTGAGCGTTCCCAAAGCCAATGCCGCCAGTTGCGCGGCTGCTGGATTCGAGCGGCAGCGGCATGAAGTTTCGCCGGCTCAAATTGAATCTCGGTTAATTTTTTTGGCGCGGTGAATCTGCCGGTGTAAGAGCGCGGCCTGAAATCCGGCTTGGCGTCGAATGCTTTCGCAACTGCGGTTGCAACTTCATTCGCCGGTTTCGGCGGGCGGGTTATCCGTGCGGCAATGAATGATTCCGCCTCGGCTGGTGACATTCCGGCGCGGCGGCAATAATGCCCTGACGACATGATCCACGAATGGACACCACCACCGGGAAGCGGACATGGCGAAAGTAGTTCACGCAACATAACCCGCAAACTCCCCTCTGCGATTGCGTCGGCTGATAGCCTCTGACAAAGATTGCCCGCAGTTAGGTTTCCATCCGCGCGCGACAGCCTTACGCCACTTGGCCAATGCGCTGCCGCTTATACCACGCGGACGGCGTTTGAAGTCGGCGGTTTTCATGCCGCGCCTTTCCCATTGCCGCGCAATTCCCGCACGGCAGTTTTGAGTTTCCGAATCATGGCCTTGCCGCCGGGCTGTTTGGTTCGGGTTAGTTCCGCAATGTCGCGCTCAAATAAATCGGCGAGTGCGGCGGCGATGATTGAATCAGGTGAAGATTTCATTGCGGGCATCCACCTCCAATCTTTACAGCGCCTTTACGGATGAAGGCTTCAAGTTCGGATTTGCTGAAAAAAACGACTTTCCCTCTGCGGTAACATCCAAGCCCGGCGCGAAAATATGCCCTTATGGTGTTACTGCAAAGCGAGACGGTTTCTTTTGAATGTGAAATGCGGCAGAGATCAAAGCTCGCTGCGCTGCCCTGACTGTTAGTGTGTGAATTTGTGTTCATAGTTCTATTTGTTCCGGCAAGTCAAACCTATCAGGCAGGCAATTTGCTGGTGACGTATGTGGGCAGGCAAAACAGCGGCGAAGTGAAGCAAATCCGGCGCGGGCGGATGCAAAAGGAAACCGCCGCGATGCAAAGTTGCACGGCGGCGGATGCAAAAGCCGGAATTTCCGGCAGGGTTGCTTGTGTCAAGAGTGAGGCATGATTTTTTTCAAAAGTTTCATTTCCGGCTCGTCAGGTTCATTTCTCTTTACAAGCCATTTTTTGAATCCGCGCTTGTTTGTTTTCCGTCCTAGTTTTTCACACTCGGCTTCGTAAGCCTGATATTCTGGCATCCTTTTGGTTTTAGCGTCGCAATCCTGCCAAGACTTTTGGGCGTTTTTGCTTTTCTGTTCGGAGTTGGCCGTCAATTTCCATTTCGCATACCACGGCAGAATTGAATCGCGCAAAAAATAGAACCTAGCTTGGCCTATCGGCTCGCTTTTCATTTTTTCGTAAGAAACGCCGTTCATCATTGGATTAGGATGGTTTGTTGGCAATGATTTCAGCCATGCCCGGATTATGGCGGCGCGGTCGCCTGTATCTAGGCTCGGCCAAAAAATTTGGCAACAAGTTTCAAGCGTCATCGGTAATTCCTGATTCTTTGGCAGTTCCGGGCGTGGATTTTTTTGAAGATACTCCGCAATTTGGTCATCGGCACTCTGATAGCCTTGGTTGCATTTATTCTGCAAAGAAATTGCTTCTCGCGCTGCGAACCAAAGGTTCAAAGCACTTGAACAAAGTTTTTGAGGATCGTCGCCGGCATCACGGGCAAGTGTTGCCGCCAGCGTTGCAAGCTCCATTGCCGCCGGTGCATCGCCCAGCGATTTATTTCTCGGCTGTATGCCCCAGTCATTACATCGAGCGTTTAGCGCGCTGCGCTCAAAAGCAGAATTTGCCGCTTCTGAATTTGATGCTGCGGTGACTTCGTTATTTTTTTTCGTTTTCATAAATGGTGTCAAAATTGAATCAGCCAACTTGTTTCCGAATCTTTGCAAACCCGCCCTTCGCGGATAAGTCCGCTGCGATGCAAACCGAATCCCTCGACTTTCAAAATTGAGCCGACGCGCACACGGTCGCAACGTCCGCCAAACAACGGCAGATTTCCACGCTCCGTGCCGCTGGTGCTGTCCACAATGCGAACGGATTGTTTGCCGCCGTTAAATCCGGCGACGCGGCAAATCCATGTTTCGAGCCGTTTCGCCGCCAGCATCGGCATAAAAAAAGTTGAATCCCATGACTTGAAAACCGCGCCTTCGCCGCCAGCGTTCAAGATGGATTCTAAAAACTCGCCGCCGCGTTCCGTAACTTCCGGCACAACCGCAATCTGTCCCGCGTGGCAAAGCTCGTTTCGCATCGCCAGCCGTTCACGCAACGCCGCGCCGCGCACGTCCTGGCCTTGCCAGCCGACGCAATCAAACGCCGTGAACACGCCGCCGACATTCTCGCCGGCCAACTCGCCGCCAGCGTTTGCCAGCGTCGCAAAGCGGCCATCAAGTTTCTGTTGAATCAGTCCGCCAGATTGCCAAGCCAAGCCAACGGCCAACGGCACGATTTGTTTGGTTGGTTTCATTTTCCAATTTCGGGCAGTTGGTTGATCGCGCGGTTTAGCTCCGCCTCTGGGATATGCGTATAAAGGTCGCTGATTGCGTCGCTGCTGTGGCCGGCCAGTTCCTTTGCCGTCGCCTGACTCGCGCCGGATATTTTGAGAAGCGAAACGAACGTGTGCCGCAAGCAATGGAACGAAACAGAATTAACCTTGCGGCTTCCGGCCTGCGTTTCATCACGCTTCATTGCGCGGTGCGAGCGTGGCTTAACAAGTCCAGCCGGCAACAAAACTTCATCGTAAAATTCATTTGAGAAAACGCCCGCGCCGAATTTTTCGTAACGCTCGGCCTCGGTTGGCCAGATTGAATCCGACGCTTTGACCGTTCCGGCCTTGTGCTTCAATTCGCGCAAAAATGCGCCAAGCTCGGCACGCATCGGCACGGCGATGCTTTTGCCTGTCTTGGATTGCACCAGCCGGATTTGTTGCTTTTCAAAGTCCACGGCACCCCACGGCAGGCAAATCAAATCGCCCATGCGTTGCCCGCAATAGAATCCTGCCATCACCATGTAGCGCCAAAAATCGGACGGGCATTTTTCAAACAAGGTTTTCATTTCCGCCAGCGTGAAAGCCCGACGAACGCGCTTGCTGTCGGCGTTTAATTTCAACGCACGGGCCGATGGCACGGGCGAGACAGGCAACGAACGATTGTCCACCGCGTAATTGAAAAAGGCCGACAACACTTTCCGCACCTGTTTGGTCGTGGCCGTGCTGGTATGCGCGCGTTTCTCGCGTAGAAAAGCGCCGATGGCTTCCGGGCGAACTTCGCGGAGCAAAGGCGCGGTGTCTGTCGCGTTGAGATAAGCGCAAAATTCCTCTGGCACGGCGCGATATTTTTCCAGCGTAGCGCCGGAAAGGTCTTTGCACTCTGCCAACCATTGCCGAATGTAGCCGCGCAGCGATTCGCCGGAAGATTGCTTGCGGGTAAGCAGGGCGACAAATTCATCTGTCAGACTGCCGGCCTTGTGCGCCTGATCTATGGCGTTGAGCTTCGCAAGTTCCTGCTCGGCTTTTTTGCGGTCGCTGGTTTTGGTGGAACGAAGATACTGGCGGCCATTCAGCCGGTAGCCAATCCACCAGTTTTCCGACTGTGCTTGCTTGTATAACCATGCCATGCCCAAAGCATAGGCTATATGTTACTATATGCAATAATTATTATTCACTATGTTTCAAGACAGCTAAAACAGCACAATATAAGGCATATTGAGCAGCCATGCACGGTGCGTTCGTGCCGTGGGTTCGAATCCCACCCCTTCCGCCAATTTGGATTCCACCAACAGACTCAATGGCTTTGCAGCTTTTCAGATCGGGGTTGTTCGCGGTTGGAACAGCGCAATTGTAACGATTTAATCTTCGCCGGCTTCCTGGGTTTCCTGAAACCGCGCCACGGCCTCGCCGCGCGAATGGACGTGCAGTTTTTCGTAAATGTGTTTCAAGTGGTCGCGCACGGTTTCGTAGCTCACGCCGAGCTGGGCGGCGATGGTCTTGCTGACAAATCCCTTGGACAACAGCGTCAAAATTTCCTCCTCCCGCGGCGTCAGCTTGGTGGCGGCATCGCTCTTCGCCGGCTGCCGGCGGAACGAGGCAATCACCCGCCGCGCGATCTCGCTGGTCATCGGCACGCCGCCTTTCAAAACATCCAGCACCGCCGCCTGCAATTCCTCCGGGCTGCAACGTTTCAGCAGATAGCCGTCCGCCCCGGCTTCCAGCGCGCGAAAAACCGTGTCGCTGTCCGCCGACACGGTGAGGATCAAAATTTGCGTGTCCGGCAGCAGCGGTTTCAGCCGCGCGGTGCAGGCGATGCCGCTCATGCGCGGCAGCCGGATGTCCATCAGCACCACGTCCACCTTTTCCCCGGGCAGCCGGCGCAGCGCGTCTTCGCCGTCGGTAAACGTGCAGACGCATTTGAAATTCGGAATGCCGTCAATCAAGCGCGTCCAACTGTCACGCACATCCGCCAGATCTTCCACCAGCGCGATGCGGATGAGCTTGGCGGCAGCGGTCGGGGTGTCGGGTTTTTTGCTCATGGTTTTATTTGGAAATTTTTTTCGTGCGCCGGCAACGGCAGGGAAAACGTGATGCGACAGCCTTTGCCGGGGGCGGTGGTCAGGACAAAATTTCCGCCGATGTCGGCCAGCCGCCGTTTCATGTTGGTCAGGCCATTGCGCGCGGCGGACGCGGCGGCGGGAGAAAATCCCCGGCCGTTGTCCTCGACAATCACTTTCAAAATGTTTCCCGCCAGTTGCACCTTGAGGTGGACTTCTTCCGCCCCGGAATGGCGGGCGGCGTTGCGGATGGCTTCTTTCACAGCCAGCATCAGGTTGCGGCGCTGCGGCAGGTCGAGCGGAATGGCCGGCAGTTCCGCCGCCACCTCCTGCCGGCAGCGGATGGCGGTGGACGCCAGATATTCCTGCGCGTATTCCGAAACGAACGCGGCGAAATCTTTCACCGTGTCGCGATGCGGATTCACCGCCCAGACAATTTCGTCCATCGAACGCAACACCTGCCGGGCGCGCGCGCACAATTCTTTCAGCCGATGGCGCGACTCGCTTTCCGGCGGCGTCTCGCGCAAAACCAGTTCGCCGAGCAACGTCAACTGGGTCAGCCCCGAACCGAGTTCGTCATGAATATCACGGGCGATGCGGGCGCGTTCGCGTTCGAGCAGGCGGTGGGCGCGGGACTGCAAGGCGAGCCGCAAACCCTGGCGCACCCATAACACCGCGACCGTGAGGCACGTCAGCAGCAAGACCGCCAGCACCCAGCCCTGCTGCCAGAAATGCACCACCGGCGGCTGCAACGGCGGCACTTGAATGACTTTGTAAGGATATTGCCACCAAGCCTTGCCCGCATAGCCGACCACCTGCGCGGGAAACCACGCGGCGTCGGCCTCTTTGCGGACGCGCCAGTTGCGGTCGTTGCCGGTGACGACGCGCCAGGCCGGGTTGGAAAAAACTTCGATTTTTTTCCCGTTGGCGAGCTTGATGCGGAGGCCGAGAATGACGCCGGCATCGAGCGTGTCATTGAAAGCTTCCACCGCCAGCACATGATGGCCGGGCGTCAGCAGCAAGGTCAGATCGTATTCCGCCAGGCTGTTCGCGTCGCCACCGCGGCCGACCTCGCGGCCGTCGAGATAAACTGTGTAGCTGTTGTCCGCCGTCATCCGCAGCTCGGCGCGGACAACCGGCGGGTTCGGCGGAATGTCAAACGCGCGCCACAAATGGCACGCCTGCCGGTCGGCGACATTCGTCGTCCAAATCCAGTCGCCGACACCGAGTTCCGAAGCTTCGGGCGTAGTGCCCATTTCCAGCAGGCCGGCCTGCACGAGCGGTTTTAATTTTTCACCCGCCAGCTCCAGCACCGAGCCTTGCTCGCAGCCGGCTGGAAAAAAAACGCCCGAGGAAATATCCTCCCAATGGTGAAAATCCACGGTCTTCAGCGCGCCGCAACGATTCCCGGAAGCGATGAAGCCGGCGATAATCTGGCCGCCAATTCGATACAGCATCGGACCGACCGCCGGGTCCGTCCCTAAAATCGGACCGACCGCGCCGAATGGACCGTCCGGATGATTCGCCGCCGCCACTCGTAAATGACCCGTCACGTCGTCCCTGAAGGCGAGGTAAAAACGGTTTTTATCCGGAAACAAAGTCGCGTCCACCACGCTGAAGCCCGGATCAAAAAATAGTTTTGTTTCCGAAAAGGTCTGAAAATCCGCGGTGGTTGTGCCAAATATCCGGTTGTTGTCCGCCTGCCCGGTTTTGCCGGCACCGCCGGTGAACTGGTTGGTGACCGCGCTGGCCCAGAAAATCACATACTCGCTTTTGCCGGCGTCCCAGAAAATCTCCGGCGACCAGCAGTTCATGGCACCCGGATAATTCGTCATCACGGGAATGATGGTTTGCGGCGACCAGTGAACCAAATCCGTGGACAACGCATGGCCGATGTAATTCCCCCGCCATGCGGCCGTCCAGACCAGATGAAACACGCCGTCCGGCGCCAGCAGCAGACATGGATCGCGCATCAGCTTGTCGCCCACATCCGGTTTCAAAATGCTGTTTCCGTGATTCAATGGTTCCCAGCGGTAGCCGTTCAGGCTGTAGGCCAGGTGCAAACCGTCGTCGCCCGTGCCAGTGAAATAACTGAACAGAAAACATTTTTCCGGCAGCACCGAGTCCGGCGGGTTTTCCTCCAGCAGATTATCGCCGACATAAATGCGGTAATCCTTGATGCGCCCGCCCACCATGCCGTCGCCCGGCCGCGGCAGATAGCGAAAACCCCCAATGGTTTCAGATTTGCCGAGATCCAAAACCAGGTGATGCGGATGGTTCGGCGACGAACTGCTCCATTGCGTGTGCCAGTAAGTCGCCGGATTTCCGTCAATGGCATTTTCCGCCGAACCATCTTCGCGGTCATGCTCCTCGCTGTCGGCATAGACAATTCTCCAGCCTTGGCGATCCAAGCTCCGGCCGGACGCCGCCAGCAAATCCAATTCCGCCACCGCCGCGTAGGCCCGGCCATCGTGCGCCGACAAAGTTTCCAGGCAAAAATAACGGCCCGTCACCGGCTGGTCGAATTTCACCGGCTGCACTTCCGTGCCCGCTGAAAACTGGCCGGTCAAAACCACATTGGCAGAATCCAATTCCAGCCGCGCCGCCGGCCGGCGCGGTTTCATGGTTTCGCCGCCCGCCGTCGCGCCAGCCTCCTGACTCATGACCGTCTGACTGCAAGCCTCGATCAGTAACAAACCTCCAATCAAAACCACCGCTGGCCGAACCAATGAAAACAGCACGTCCTTCGAACGTTTCATAAACAGGTTCCAATCGGCGGATGTCACGCCAGACTATTAAATAAAGCACTCCGGCTTGGCAACGAACTTCGCCAGCGCTGGCCGGCTCCGGCACCGCCCGCCGTAAAAAGCTCAAACAGAGTTTTCAGCCAGAACTTTCCAATTGTCAAATCATCATATCCTGATGCGTTGATTTTTTGTTTGATTAAGGAAATCATTTGCTTATCTTTTCATCACATGTCGAACAACGCCGAACTCCTGCAAAAAGCGCTCCGCGAACGCATCGTCATCATTGACGGCGCGATGGGCACGACCATCCGCACCTACGGCTTGGGCGAGGCGGAGATTCGCGGCGAACGGTTCAAGGATTCCAAAAAAGATCTGAAGAACAACGGTGACCTTTACTCGCTGACGCAAGCGGCAACGATTGGCGACATTCACCGGCGCTTCCTCGAAGCCGGCGCGGACATCATCGAGACAAATACGTTTTCCGCCACGAGCATCGGCCAGAGCGAATTTTTCGTGGACGACCCGCGCGAGCATGGCGGGCGCAAAGACCCGGCGTTTTACCAGGGCGTCATCGAAAACAAATTTCTCAACGACCTCGCGTGGGAGATCAATGAGCAGTCCGCGAAGCAATGCCGCGAATGGGCCGACCGCATCGCGAATCAAACTGGCCGTCCGCGCTTCGTCGCCGGCGCGATTGGGCCGCTGACCGTCTCGCTTTCCAATTCGCCGGATGCGGATGATGCGGGCTTTCGCGTCTGCACTTTTGACCAGGTCAAGGCGGCTTATACCAATCAAGTCCGCGCGCTGATTGCGGGCGGTTCGGACATTCTGCTCGTTGAAACCATTTTCGATTCGCTCAACGCCAAGGCGGCGCTGGTGGCGATTCAGGAAGTGTTCGAGCAGGAAAAAAAAATCCTGCCGATCATGATTTCCGCTGCCGTCGGCCGCGGCGGGGAGACGATGATTTCCGCGCAGACCATCGAAGCATACTGGAACGCGATGAAGCACGTGAAGCCGATTGCCATTGGCCTCAACTGTTCACTCGGCCCGGATTTGATGAGGCCGTTTCTGGCGGAACTCGCCGAGAAATCCAATACAGCCATCTCGTGTTATCCAAATGCCGGTTTGCCGAATCCGCTGTCGCCGACCGGTTTTGATTTGAAGCCGGAGGACATGGGCAATTTTCTTGGCGACTTTGCCAACAGCGGTTTAATCAACATCGCCGGCGGCTGCTGCGGCAACACGCCCGAACACATTGCAGCCATTGCGAAAGCGCTGGCCAACAAGCCGCCGCGCGAAACGAAAAGCGAAACGAAGTTTTCGACGGGCGCGGCGATTCCGCTTCGTTTGAGCGGCTCGCAGCCGTTCACGCAGCAGATTGGATCGTTCATCATGATTGGTGAACGGACAAACGTCGCTGGTTCGCCGAAATTTGCGAAGCTCATCAAGGAAAACAAATACGAGGAAGCCGTCGCCATCGCGCGGCAGCAGGTCGAAAATGGCGCGAACATCATAGATATTTGCATGGATGAAGGAATGATTGACGGTGTCGCCGCGATGGCTCGCTTCCTGCAACTGCTCGGCAGTGAACCGGAAGTCGCCAAGGTGCCGTTCATGGTGGATTCGTCCAAATGGGAGGTCATCGAAGCCGGCCTGAAATGTGTTCAAGGCAAAGGCATCGTGAATTCCATTTCGATGAAGGAAGGCGAGGCCAAGTTCCGCGAACACGCGCGCAAGGTTTTGAAATATGGTGCAGCGGTGGTCGTGATGGCGTTTGATGAACAAGGCCAGGCCGCGACGCTCGCAGACAAGATTCGCATTTGCGAACGCGCCTACAAAATTCTCGTGGACGAAGTCGGCTTCCCGCCGGAAGACATTATTTTCGATCCGAACATCCTCACCGTCGGCACCGGCATCGAGGAACATAACAACTACGCGGTGGACTTCATCGAAGCCACGCGCTGGATCAAAAAAAATCTGCCGCACGCGAAAGTCAGCGGCGGCGTGTCGAACGTTTCGTTCGGTTTCCGCGGCAACAATCCCGTGCGCGAGGCGATGCACAGCGCATTTTTGTATCACGCGATTAAAGCGGGCATGGACATGGGCATCGTCAACGCGGGAATGCTGGAAGTTTACGAAGAGATTGAGCCGGAGTTGAAGGAACTGGTCGAAGACGTTTTGCTGAATCGCCGTCCGGATGCGACCGAGCGGCTGGTGGTGTTTGGCGAGAAATTAAAAGCCGCCGGTGCCGGCACGACCGCCAGCGACAAAAAAGTTGAAGAAGAATGGCGCAAAGGCACGATTGAAGAGCGTCTGTCGCACTCGCTCGTGAAAGGCATTGACCTTTACATAGACGCCGACACGGAAGAAGCGCGGGCCAAATACGGCAAGCCGCTTACCGTCATCGAAGGGCCGTTGATGGCCGGCATGAGCGTCGTCGGCGATTTGTTCGGCGCGGGCAAAATGTTTTTGCCGCAGGTCGTGAAATCGGCGCGCGTGATGAAAAAATCCGTCGCGTATCTCACGCCGTTCATGGAAGCGGAAAAAGCGGCGATGGCCGCGCGTGGCGAAGTCGTCAAGGCGCAAGGTAAAATCGTGCTCGCCACTGTCAAAGGTGACGTGCATGACATCGGCAAAAACATCGTCGGGGTCGTGCTCGCGTGCAACAACTACGAGGTGATTGACCTGGGCGTAATGGTGCCGTGCGAAAAAATTTTGGAACGCGCCAAACTGGAAAAAGCCGACATCATCGGCTTGAGCGGCTTGATCACGCCGTCGCTCGACGAAATGGTTCACGTTGCGCGCGAGATGGAACGGACTGGCTTCAAAGTGCCGCTGCTCATTGGTGGCGCGACGACAAGCCGTGCGCACACGGCGGTAAAAGTGGCGCAGCATTACACCGAGCCGGTCGTGCATGTGCTCGACGCTTCGCGCGCTGTGCCGGTGGTGAGCAGCTTGTTGAGCAAAGACGGCAAAACGCCGTTCGTGAAACAGCTTCGCGAGGATTATGAGAAGCTTCGCACCCATCACGCCGGTTCGGCGGTAAAACTGCTTTCGTTGGAACAAGCCCGTGCCAACGCGCCCAAGCTGAAATATGACGATCTGCCAAAACCGGAGTTCACCGGTCTGCGCACGCTGTCGTCCGGCAAATTCAATCCCGGCAAATGTGATTGCGGCTCGTCGCACGGACACGCGGGCGCATTCAGCGTTTCCATCGCAGACCTCGTGCCGTTCATTGACTGGACGCCGTTTTTCCACACCTGGGAACTGCGCGGCGTTTATCCCAAAATTCTCCAGCACGAGAAACACGGCGAGGAGGCGACCAAGCTGTTTGCCGACGCGCAGAAGATGCTCGCTGAATTTGTCGCCAAAAAATCGCTGGAGCTCCGCGCCGTGTATGGCTTGTTCCCGGCCAACGCCGTGGGCGATGACGTGGAAATTTACACGAACGGTTCGCGCAAACATTTGCGGACGAAATTTCATTTCCTACGCCAGCAGATTGAAAAAGGCGACGAGACGCCAAACTGGTGTTTGTCCGATTTCATCGCGCCGCGCGAATCTGAAATTTCAAATTTAAAATCTGAAATTCCAGCCGACTGCATTGGCGCATTTGCCGTCACGAGCGGACACGGCTTGAAAGAAATTGTTGAAAAATTCAAGGCCGCTCATGACGATTACAACGCCATTTTGGCCGAAGCCATCGCTGACCGGCTGGCGGAGGCGTTTGCGGAATTTTTGCACAAGCGCGTCCGTGACGAATGGGGGTTTGGCAAATTGGAGAAGCTCACCCTCGCAGATTTGATCGAGGAAAAATATCGCGGGATCCGCCCGGCGGCGGGTTATCCCGCGTGTCCGGACCACACGGAAAAGGAAATTCTCTGGGACTTGTTGGACGCAGAAAAGCATACCGGCATCAAGCTGACGGAAAGCTTCGCCATGTGGCCGGGCAGTTCGGTGAGCGGACTTTATTTCGCGCATCCGGACTCCAAGTATTTCGCCGTCGGCAAGCTCGGCAAAGATCAGGTGGAAGATTTGTCTGCGCGCAAAGGCAAATCCGTTTCCGAAATGGAGCGCTGGCTTGGGCCGTGGCTGAATTACAACGCCGGCTGAGGCGAAAACGGAGGCCGGACCTGGCATTGAGCTTGTTGCCAAATACAATGACACAGCATTCAATGACGAGTCCAAGACTTGTGTTTTCTGGATTTGCATCTTAGATTTGCCCGTGTGAAGAACGATGTCGTGCCGGTTCAGATTCGAGGAATTCTCCCCGCCCAAAGCGGGTGCGCCCTTTTCGTCGGCAACGACCAGAAAGTTTTCGTCATCAACGTTGAGCCGCAGATGGGCGCGGTCATAGGCATGTTTCTGCGCGACACGCCGAAGGAGCGCCCGCTCACGCATGACCTCATTAACCGGATGTTTCAGGGCTTCGGCATCAACGTCGAGCGCGTCATCATCACGGACCTGAAAAATTCCACCTATTTTGCCCGGATCATTTTGCAGCAGCAGAACGAGCTGGCGCGGAAAATCGTCGAGCTGGACGCGCGGCCGAGCGACTGCCTGGCGCTGGCGGCGGCGCAGAAAAAACCCATTTTTGTCACCGCCCCCTTGTTCGCCCTGGTTGAGGACATGAGCGAAGTGCTCAACAAAATGAACGAGTCCGGCGAATCCGGCGGCGAATTGGAATCCGATTGAAATGGCCGGTGCCAAGTCCAATCCGCTCGCGCTGGTCTGTGGCGATGATGACTTCGCGGTAAAACAGCGCGCCAAGCAGGTCTTT
>Ga0181516_10001000_pt1 | contig 22902 bp, 21 predicted proteins | sample PEATcosm2014_Bin_25_FD_121104 | JGI IMG/M metagenome (GOLD analysis project Ga0181516, IMG submission 121104) | Peatland microbial communities from MTU Mesocosm Facility, Houghton, MI, USA - PEATcosm2014_Bin01_10_metaG | ecosystem: Environmental > Terrestrial > Soil > Wetlands > Peat | place... | reverse complement strand
GGCTGTAATTGCATTTGAACTGCTCCGCTTGCCTGCAACCTTGGACTTGGCGAACCCTTGCAGTCGGTTTCCATCCTTGTTTCATCCCCGTTCATCCCCGTTCATCCCCGGCCATATTTAGCCGGGAAATTGGACGTCCATTGGTTTCGTGTTCCACTCCAAATCCCCGGCAAAACGAAGCGCTAATTTGCCGGGGATGAACGGGGATCAACGGGGATAAAGGAGATCAAAGCAAATTGGCTGGCCCGGATCATCGGAATCGATAGTTTACTATTTTTTAACACAGTAGTACTAGTTCTCCTGCAGCAGCTGCTTCAGCCGTTCCCGGCCGCTGCGGCTCACCGGCAGCCGGGTGCCGTCCCTGAGCACCGCCACCCAGCTCTCCGTGGGCGTCCGCTCCAGCCGCGCCAGGCGGTCCAGCTGGAGGATGTACGAGCGGTGGATGCGCAGGAAGCGCCCCGGATCCAGCCGGGGTTCCAGGCTGGCGAGGGTCTGCTGCTTCAGGTGCCCCCGCCCGGCGGTCTTCAGCAGCACATAGTCGTCCTGGGCCTGGATGTAGTCGATCTGCCCCAGGGGCACCAGGGTCACCCGGACCCCGTCCTTCACCACCAGGCGCTCGAGCTTCGCCCCGGCCCTGGCGCTGGCGCCCAGGGCCGCCGGATCGGGCCCGGGCCCCTTGCCGCAGCGCGCCTTGGCCCTGGACAGGGCCTGCGCGAAGCGTTCCTCGCTGAACGGCTTCAGCAGGTAGTCCACGGCGTGCACCTCGAAGGCGCGGATGGCGTGCTGGTCGTGGGCGGTGATGAAGACCACCACCGGGCGCGGGTCCAGCAGCTCCAGCAGCTCGAAGCCGTCCAGCTGCGGCATCTGGATGTCCAGGAACAGCAGGTCCGGCTTCAGCTCTGCGGCGCAGCGCACGGCCTCGAAGCCGTCCCGGCATTCGGCCAGCACCCGCACCTCCGGATGCTCCGCCAGGTGCTCCCGCACCAGGGCCCGGGCCAGGGCCTCGTCGTCCACGATGAGGGCGGTGAAGGTCCGCTCAGGCATGGGACACCTCCGCCGGTTCCATGGGCAGGGCCAGCACCACCTCGAAGCGGTCCCGGCGGGCGCCGGCCGCGAAGTCCGCGCCGGGGCCGTAGCGCCCGCGCAGCCTGAGCCGCACCTGCCGGAGCCCCATGCCCAGGCCGGCCGGGGCTTCCTGCCCGGGGTCCCGGGCGTTTTCCACCCGGATGCCCACCCGCCGGTCCGGGAGCACGGCCACGGCGATGAGCACGGTGCCGCCTCCGGTGAGCTGGGCGACCCCATGCTTGATGGCGTTCTCCACCAGGGGCTGGAGCAGCAGCGGCGGCACCTCCGTGCACCCGGCGTCGGCGTCCACCGCCCAGTCCACCCGCAGCCGGTCGCCGAAGCGGATCTGCTCGATGGCCAGGTAGGTCCGCACCAGCTCCAGCTCCTCGGCGAGGCTCACCGTTTCCCGCTCCCCCAGCCTGAGGCTGCTGCGCAGGAACTCCGCGAGCAGCACGCACATGCGTCGGGCCCCCTTGGGGTCGATGGTGGTGAGGGCGCTGATGGAATTGAGGCTGTTGAACAGGAAGTGGGGGTTCAGCTGGGCCCGCAGGACCTTCAGTTCCGCTTCCCGGGCCAGTTCGCGCAGGTCCCGCCCGGCGTGCTCGGCCTCCTCGGCCTGCTGCTGGGCGATGAGGAGGTAGTGGAAGGCCACCGTCACCAGGTAGAACACCGCGCCGGTGGCGGCCAGGCCCAGCAGCGCCGGAGCGGTGAAGGACGGCCCCGCCGGGGCGGCCGGCAGCAGGGCCAGGCCCTGGAGCAGCCGCAGCAGGCATCCGACGCCGCCCGACCACAGCAGCCCCATGATGCCGGCCGCCGCCGCCCAGACGCCCAGCAGCCAGGGGCGGCCCGCGCGCGGGGGCGCCGCCCGGCAGAGATACCAGCTGGAAAGGAACAGCACCGAGCCCAGCATGCAGGCGGGGACCGCCACCGCCAGGGCCTGGCGCAGGTGCCAGCCCTGGGCCAGGAACTGGGCGGAGAGCAGGGCCGCCCCCGGGGCCCAGGCGAGCAGGTAGGTCCCCAGCCGGGCCCGGCTGGCCAGCACCGGGTGCATCAGCGCCCTCTCATCGCTTGATCTCCACGCCGCCGAACAGGATCAGCCCGCTCAGCACCAGCCGGGGGCGCGCTGCGGAGCCGGGGCCGGGGGCATCCTTGTCGCCCAGGCCGCCGGCGATGGTGGTGGCGTTGACCACCACCTCCCAGTGCTCGGGCACCCGGATCTCGCCGCCGCCGAACAGCAGGAACAGGTCCAGCGGCGCCGAGTCCCCGGCCATGGCTACGTCCCGGAGATCCAGCTCCATGCCCCCGAAGATGGCGGTCAGCTCTCCGCCCTGGAACGCCTGGGAGCGGTACTGGCGCTTGATGCCGCTCAGGACGGCGGTGCCCCGCAGGTAGTCCTCGGAATCCACCGGCCCGGGGCGGATTTCCCGCTGCCGCCGCAGGGTGCGCAGCACGATGAGGATGCCCGCGCCCAGGAGGATGCCGGGCCAGATCAGGGCGTCGAAACGGCCGTGGCCCAGGGTCACCGCCAGCAGGACCAGGCCGGCGACGATGAGCACCCACCCGCGCGCGGGCCGGCTGCCGTCCTGCATCCGGGCCAGGCCCATGGCCACCAGGATCAGGGGCCAGAGCTGGACCAGCAGCTCCGGGATCCGGGTCTCCCGGATCCCCGGGACCTGGCCGAGCAGCAGGACCACGCCCACCAGGATCACCCCCACGCCCAGGATCAGGCCCGAAGGGCCGGACCGGCCGTGCCGAGGCTTGAATTCGCCGTTCATGAGCACCTCTCGCAGGGATCCTCGCATGAAACCTTGTCCCCGCGGGAGCGCAGGGCACGGGCCAGCTTCACCAGTCTGGCGGCGAACGTATTTCCGCGGGTGCGGCAAGCATGCATGGGAAACCTCCGGTGCCGGGACCGGTCAGCCCGGTCCTGATCACCACGCTACGGACCTGCCCGCCGGGGCGGAAGGGGGCATTCGGCGAACGCCGGAAAACCATCGGTGAACGCCGGCGAGGCGCAGCTCCGCACTCGGTGTTGCCTGAATCAAGAAACATTTTATATAAAAATACTATTAAAAATATCAATCTGCCTCTACACTTTGGCTAACCTTATAAACGCAAAGGAGATGGCATGATCCCCCCCAAATCCGACCCGTGCTGGAAGGCCCTGGTTACGGGTCAATTACAGCATCAGTTTAAGTTAGCCTCACTGGCCATGTGCATCGCGCGCAACCAGCGCCAGGTCAAGCAGAATCCGGCTGCCGCGGACCAGGGGATTGAAGATATCTACTCTTTTTGCAGCAAATTTGAGAAACTGGTCGAAAGCGAACTGCAGACCGCCTTCAATCTGGAAAGGGTCTAGACCATGCTGAAATCTGTTCAGGAAGCCACCGCGGACATCCGGGCCGGCAAGTGCCTGGCCATCGCCGGGGATGAAGCCCTCTTGTCCGCGCTCCCCAAGGGCACCTGGATCGGCGGCACCATCCCCTATTTCATGGATGCCGTGGGCGGCACCGTTTCCCGGACCCAGGTCTCCGTCCAGGACCTGACCGGCCTGGTGAGCTCCGCCTCCATCCGCTCCTATTCAGCCGAAGAGCTGCAGCGGATCCCCGAGGATGCGCCCGAGAACGGGTTCTCCATCCTCATCATCCCCGCCACCAGCGAGGCCCATACGGTCTACGCCCAGAAGGCTCCGGATTTCGAAGGCATCTTCATGCACGCGATCCTGGGCTGGATCGCCGGGGTCCATCTGGAGGACCTGGGCAAGGTCGCCCCGAAGGTGTTCAACGGCCTCACCGGCACGGCTTCCGCCCAGGACGCCGTCGTCCTGCACTGCGCCATCCCGCAGGGCCATACCGCCAGCATCGGCATCGTCAACCTGTTCAAGCAGGGCGCCGGGGACACGATCACGTTCCGGGAAGGCGGCTTCAGCGTCCGGGACTGCTTCGTCAACGGGGAGCGGGAAAACCTGGCCAAGTATCTGAAGCGGAACAATATCGACACCCGCCTGCCGCTCGTCGCCGACTATTCGGGGGCGATGGTGAACGTCAGCTTCCAGGCCGTGCGGGAAGCGGATGGCGCCGTGGATCTGTACGCGCCGGTCTTCAGCGACGTGGAGTACCGCATCGCCGCCCCGGTGCAGGACTACATCAAGGAGTTCAACCTGGCGCTGCCCAGGGACACCAAGGCCGCGTTCTCCTGCAACTGCATCCTCAACTACCTCTACTGCGAGCTGGAAGGCAAGAAGACGGAAGGCATCTACGGCCCCATCACCTTCGGGGAAATCGCCTATCAGCTGCTCAACCAGACCCTCGTCTACCTGGAAATCGTCTAGTTCATTCCGCGAGGCCCAGGCCCATCTCGGCGAGACGGGCCAGGGCCTCCTCGGTGCGGCTGAGGTACCAGGTGAGGCAGCGCCCATCCACCCGGCGCACCTCGGCCCGGGGGAAGCGCCGCTGGAGCTCGGCCTGGTGCCGGGCGGTGAAGCGGTACGGCTCGTCCGGGAGCAGGAGCACCTGCGGCTCCAGGGCGTCCAGTTCCGCCTCGGCCAGCACCGGGTAGCCGTCCGGCCCGATGGGGGTCAGCCCGCTGGCCCGCACCAGGTCCCCCACGTAGGTGTCCGGACCGGAGCTCATCCAGGGGTCCTTCCAGATGAGGGCCAGGGCCCGCGGGCCCTTCCTCCGGCCCCTGGGCCGTCGCGCGGCCAGCAGGCTTTCCAGGGCCGCGGCCCGGTCCCGGCCGGCCGACGGCAGGCCCACCCCGGCGCCCAGGTCCCGGAACGCGGTCAGGCAGTCCTTCAGGGAACGCACCGACAGCACCAGGAGGCGCAGTCCGGCCGCCGCCAGGGCCTCCGCCGCCGGCCGGGTGTTCTCGTCCCGCTCCAGGATCACCAGGTCGGGCCGCAGGCTGATGATCCGGGCGATATCCGGGTTCTTGGTCCCCCCCACCGCGGGCACCGAGGTCCGGATCCAGGCGGGCTGCACGCAGAAGGTGGTGCGCCCCACCAGCCGGGTGGCCAGGCCCCACTGCACCAGCAGCTCGGTGACGCTGGGCACCAGGGAGACGATCCGCTCCGGCCCGCCCGGCCCGGGCAACTCCGGCGCCGGGCCCGCCGCGGCCCTGGGACCGGCGGCCGCATGGGCCACCGTGGCCCCGGTGTGGGGATCGGGGGCCAGCCCCAGGCCCGTGGGGCAGAGCTCCCGCAACGGGCAGCCGGGGCAGTCGGGGTTCCGGGCGTGGCAGACCCTGCGGCCATGGAAAATGAACTGATGGTGCAGCTCGATCCAGCGCTCGGCCGGGAACAGCCGGCAGAGGTCGGCCTCCACCCGGTCGGGGGTGGTGCCGGCGGAGAGGCCCAGGCGCCGGGCCACCCGGAAGATGTGGGTGTCCACCGCCAGGGCGGGGACGCCGAAGGCGTTGGCCAGGACCACGTTGGCGGTCTTGGGCCCCACTCCCGGGAGCCGGGCCAGCAGCTCCCGGGTGGCGGGCACCTGGCCGCCATGGCGCTCCACCAGGGCCAGGGCCAGGCCTTGGAGATTCTTGGCCTTGGCCCGGAAGAAGCCGGTGGAGCGGATGAGCGCTTCCACTTCGGCGGGGTCCCCGGCCGCCAGGCTGGCCGGATCGGGGAAGCGCCGGAAGAAGGCCGGGGTGGTGAGGTTCACCCGGGCGTCGGTGCACTGGGCGCTGAGCACCGTGGCCACCACCAGCTGGTACGGGTCCCGGTGGTCCAGGGCGCACCGGGCGTCCGGGTAGGCCTGGCGCAGACGCTCCAGGAGCTGCGCGACGGGGGGGGCGGCCACGGGGTCAGGCCTTGCCGGCCGGATCCCCCAGGGCCGCCGCCCGGCCGCAGCGCCAGAGCTCCAGCAGCTGGTCCAGCAGGGCGCCGAACTGGTCCAGGCGGATGGCGTTGGGCCCATCGCTGAGGGCCTTGGCGGGATCCTCGTGCACTTCGAAGAAGAAGCCGTCCACGGCGGTGGCGGCGGCCCGGGCCAGGGTGGGGATCATCTCCCGGGCCCCCCCGGTGGCGGTGCCCAGGGCGCCGGGCTTCTGCACGCTGTGGGTGGCGTCGAAGATCACCGGGCAGCCGGTGCGGCGCAGGTGCGGGAACGACTGGAAGTCCACCACCAGGTTGCCGTAGCCGAAACTGGAGCCCCGTTCCGTCACCCACACCGGGCCGTGCCCGGGGACGCTCCGCACCTTGCCCACCGCGTGCTGGAGGTCCCAGGGGGCCAGGAACTGGCCTTTCTTGATGTTCACCGGGCAGCCGGTGGCCGCCGCCGCAGTGAGCAGGTCGGTCTGGCGGCACAGGAAGGCGGGGATCTGCAGCACGTCCACCGCCTCGGCCACGGGCGCGCACTGGGCCGACTCGTGCACGTCGGTGAGCACCGGCACCCCGATGCGGGAGCGCACCTCGGAAAGGATGTCCAGCCCCTCCGCCATGGCCGAGCCGCGGTAGCTGGCCAGGGAGGTGCGGTTGGCCTTGTCGAAGCTGGCCTTGAAGATCAAGGGGATGCCCCGGGCTTCCGCCAGGTCCTGGAGCTGGGCGGCCAGGAAATGGGTGTGGTCCCGGGATTCGATGACGCAGGGGCCGGCGATGAGGAAGAAGCTCTGGTCCGTGAAGGGGCTGACAAAATCCATGGCGTCCTCTTTCCTGGGGGCGTGCAGACAGAAACCTTTCAGGAAGTATAGGCGGGACCCAGGCGGGGATGGACGGCACAGGCGGGCTAATGTAATAAACTGATGGTTCGCGAGGCCAGCCATGACGAAGCACCTCATGACCGATGAGCTCAACCGCCGTCTGGTGGCCGCCCTCCAGCAGGAAGGGCGCATCAGCCACGCGGAGCTGGCGGAACGGCTGGGGGTCAGCCGGCCCACCGTGATCGACCGGGTCAAGCGCCTGGAGGCCGAGGGCGTGCTCAGCGGCTACAGCGCCCTGGTCAGCCCCGCGGCGGTCATGAAGCCGTGCGTGGCCTTCGTGGCGGTGCGCTACCAGGCCGGCAACGACGACGCCCTGGAGGAGCGGTTCATCCAGGCCCTGGAAGCGGAACCGGACGTGCTGGCGGCCTACACCATCGCCGGGGAGGACAGCCTGCTGCTGAAGATCGTGGCCGAATCCCCCATGGGCATCCACCTGAGGCTGCGCAAGATCCGCTCCCTGGGACCCCACGTGACCACCCGCACCATGATGATCCTCAACACCTATTTCGAAAAAACCGGGCCTTCGCCGTTTGCGGAGGAAGGGTAGGGGCGGGTTCCCACAGGGAGTCGCTGCCGAGTCGGCGTGCAGGGCACGCCTTGGTCGGCAGCCTTGCGGGGAGGACGGGGGACGTGTTCCTCTGGGATGGCGGCGGCCCAAGGGGGGTATTGGCCTAGAATGAGGGTATGTTGCCGAAGAATATCGCCCTCATCCTCGTCGCCGTGCAACAGGCATGGGATGACCCCTACTGGGGGCGGCGCAACAACCCTGAAGCGGAAGCCAACATGGCGGCGCTGGTGGGGGCGTTCCGGGCCGGCGGGCTGGAGGTGATCCATATCCGGACGGATTCCAGGGATCCCAACTCGCCCCTGCATCCCGGGGAGCCGGGGCATGGGTTCAAGGAGGCGACGGCGCCCCGGCCGGGGGAGGCGGTGTTCGCCAAGGCCGGGCACTGCGCGTTCCTGGAAACGGGGCTGGAAGCCCACCTGCGCGGCCGGGGCATCGACCGCCTGGTGCTGGCCGGCTTCACCACCTGCCACTGCGTCTCCAGCACCGCCCGCACCGCCTGCGACCTGGGCTTCAAGACCGTCGTGCTCAGGGACGCCTGCGTGGCCTTCGAACTGGACGATGTGGACGGCAACCGGGTGCCGGCCCAGGTCCTGCACGACCACGGCCTCACGGAACTCCAGGGCGAATTCGCCATGGTCCTGCCCAGCGAGGCCATCCTGCAGCTACTCTAAGCCCATGGACGCTCCCCTTCTCCTCGCCCTCGCCCGGGCGCGCCTGCGCGCCGGGGAGGGCTCCGTCCAGGGCGCCTGGGCCTCGCCCCGGGCCCTGGCCCTGCTCTGGGCGCCGGACCGGCGGGCGGGCCTGGAACCGGGCCTGGCCTGGGTCTTCATCCTCAATCCGGCGCCGGAACTGTGGCTGCTGCACGAGCGGGACGAAGCCTACCTGCTGCTCAAGGCCGAGTCCCGGCAGGACATCTCCCGGCGCTGGCTGGTGGAGCTCAAGGGCACCCGGCTGACGGAGGTGCAGGGGGATCCCCGGGAGCGGTGGCTGGGCCTGGTGCTCCGCCGCACCGCCATCACCGGGCGGATCGAGGCCGCCTGCCTGGCCTTCCAGGCCATTCCCGGACGGGCGGGGGTCCGGCTGGACGGCCTGGACCTGAACCCCATCCGCATCGGCCTGGGCCAGATGTTTCCCCCGGGCGCGCCGGCCCCCGCCGCCGACCCTCCCCCCTATCTCCGCTTTCTGGAACGTTTCGGCGCGGAGGCGGAGGAGGCCCTGGCAGGCGGGGTCCCGGAGGTGCTGCCCGGGGAGGGCCCGCTCCTGGCCCGGCACCGGGCCTGGTCCCTGGAGCGGGCGGCCAGGCTGGTGCTGGTGCCGCGCAAGGCCGGCGTGGACCGCAAGCTGGTGGCCGAACGCAAGCGCCTGGAACGCTACCGGGAGGCCCTGGCCAGGGACCGGGACCGGCACGCCGCCGCCCTGGGCCAGCGCGGCAAGGCCCAGGCCCTAGCCGCCGAGCTCTACCGGCTCAAGGGGGTCTGCGGCCAGGCGGAACTGCTGGACGGCACCGTGATCGACCTGCCCGAGGGGCGACCGGCCGAAGACGCCGTGCAGCGCTGGTTCGCCGCCGTGAAACGGGCCGAGCGCGGGCTGGGCCGGGTGGAGGAACTCCAGGTGGAGTTGCGCCGGCAGCTGCGGGAGCTGGAGTTCCGGGAAGCCCAGCGGGCGGCGGGCCTGGCGGACCCCGAAGCCAAGCCCTCCAGGCCAGCCAAGCAAGGCCAGCAACCACATGGGTCCAAGCCCGACTCCCGAAGGAAGACCATGGATAAACCGGAAAAGCGCAAGGACGTTCGGGCGGACGGAAAAGGCAAGGCCTTCCGCAGCGTCATGGTGGAAGGTTTCGAAGTGCTCATCGGCAAGGGCGACGCCGACAACGACCAGCTCACCTTCAAGGTGGCCGCGCCCCTGGACCTCTGGCTGCATGTGGCCAACAGCCCCGGCAGCCACGTGGTGGTGCGGAATCCCGAGCGCATCGCCGACCTGCCCCGGCCCCTCATCGAGCGCGCCGCCGAGCTGGCCGCCTTCTTCAGCAAGGCCCGGGACGGCGGCAAAGTGGAAGTCCACTATTGCCATGCCGCGGACGTGTCCAAGCCGCGCGGCTTCCCCCCCGGCAAAGTGCTCCTGAAGCAGTGGAAGAGCCTGCGCGTCTACCCCAAGGAGTAGACCGGCGGATGGGCCCGGCTTCCGGCCTGGCGTCCGCCGCGGTGACGGCGGGCGCCAGGGTGGAACCCGTACGGTTACTTGACCTCGATGTCGCGGAGGTCCTTGCCGGGCTTGAAGCGGATGCTCCGGCCCTTGGGGATGTCCACGCTGGCCCCGGTCTTGATGTTCCGCCCCATGCCCCGCTTGCGGGGCCGCGGCTCGAACACGCCAAACCCGCGGATCTCGATGCGGTGGCCGTCCAGGAGGGCCTTTTTCATCCGGTCGGTGAGCAGATCCACCACTTGGAGCGCGGTCGCCTTGGACACAGGCAGCGTCTGCATCAATGTTCCAGCGATATCGATCTTGATCATGAATGCCTCAGCTTTTCGAGATGGGGAAGTGCGACTTGACCTTGAACGGCAGGGGAGGGTGCAACATTAATATCAGGTGACAGATACTAAGGGAAGGTTCATTACAAAAAAGATAAATCTACCAGAGGGGATTTCGGGCCAGCAGGGCCTCGGCAGCCTCGGGCGGCAGGGGCCTGGAGAAATAGTAACCCTGTCCCTGGTCACAATTCAAACGTTGTAAATGCTCCATTTGATCATGGGTCTCGATACCCTCGGCGGTGACCGTCATGCCCAGGGACTGGGCCAGGGAAATGATGGCAGTGACGATCGCCGTGTTTTCGGGATCCTTGCCAAGTCCATCAACGAATGATTTATCTATTTTCAAGGTATCCAGGGGGAACCGCTTCAGGTAGCTCAGGCTGGAGTAGCCGGTGCCGAAGTCGTCCACCACCAGGTGGATGTTCTTGCTCCGGAACACCTGCATGGCTTCCAGGGAGGCCAGCGGATCGCGCATCATCACGCTCTCGGTGAGTTCCAGCTTCAGGCTGCGCGGATCCAGGGTGGACAGGGCCACGGCGTTGAGCACATCGGTGATCAGGTCCCGGTGGCCGAACTGGCGCCCGGACAGGTTCACGTTCATCAGCCGGGGCTGCTCGCAGGGGAAGCCCCGCGCCCACTGGTCCGCCTGGCGGCAGGCTTCCTCCAGCACCCACTTGCCCAGGGGCACGATCAGGCCAGTCTCCTCCGCCAGCGGGATGAAGGCCAGCGGCGGCACCAGGCCACGTTCCGGGTGCTGCCACCGGACCAGGGCTTCCCAGCCTTCGATGCGCCCAGTGCGCAGCCCCACCAGGGGCTGGTAGTGCAGCACGAATTCGCTCCGCTCCAGGCCCCGCCTCAGGTCGCTTTCCATCTGGAACCGGGCCAGGGCCTGGGCGTTCATGGACGGGTCGAACACCTCGATGGAGCGCTCGCCCTTGGCCTTGGCCCGGTACATGGCCACTTCAGCGTCCCGGATCAGCTCGGACGGCCCGGTGGCGCCGTCGGTGCTGAGGGCGATGCCCATGCTGCAGGTGATGAAGACTTCGTGCCCCTGGATGTGGAACGGGTTGAGGTTGCTCTGGGCGATGCGGTCCGCCACGCTCAGGCCATCGTTCACGGTGTGGATGTCCTCGAACAGCACCACGAACTCGTCGCCGCCCAGGCGGGCCACGGTGTCCTCCGGCCGGATGCAGGCGGTGAGGCGCTTGGCCACCTGGACCAGCAGCAGGTCGCCGATCTCGTGGCTCAGGCTGTCGTTGACCACCTTGAAGCGGTCCAGGTCCAGGAACAGCACCGCGGAGAACAACTTGCGCCGGTCCGAGCGGAGGATGGCCTGGGACAGGCGCTCCATGAACAGGGTCCGGTTGGGCAGCCCGGTGAGGCGGTCCCGGAAGGTCTGGACGGCCAGTTCGGTTTCGGCGGTCCGGCGCTGGGTGGCGTCATCGAGGATGCAGAGCACTTCGGCCACCTGCCCGGCCGGGTCGAACTTGGGGTGGGCCGAGCAGCTCACCCAGGCCCAGTCTCCGTCGTCGGGCCGCTCGACGCCCATGACCACATCGGCCACCTGGGCCCCGGTGGCGCGCGCCAGGTTCATGGGCATCTGCGCGGCATCCAAGGTGTTGCCATCGACTTTCAGGATCTGGATGGAGGGGCTGGACCAGTCGACCGCCTTCAGGGCCGCCTCGCTGAGTCCGAACAGGTCCAGCGCCCGGCGGTTGCAGAGCCGGATCCGGCCCTGGGCGTCCACGGTCATGGCGCCGGTGGGGATAGCCGAAAAATAGTGTTCCAGGTCCGCTTCGGCGGCCTGGCGCAGGGCTTCGCTCCGGCCGGCGCCGGTCTCCAGGGCGGCCACCCGCGCGCGCAGGAGCAGCGCGCCCGCCAGCAGCAGGGCCACCCCCCCGCCGAACAGCCACCGGTAGGGCCTGCCGTCGGTCCCGTCCCCGCCGAGGCCCAGGAGGCCCCACCCCGCCAGGAGCAGGCCCGCGCTGAACGCGGCCGCCCAGACCCCCGGCCATGTCCCCGGGGACATTTTGTACCAGGGATTTTTCGCGAGTGTATTCTTCTCCATTGGGAGTGTTGACCTTGGAAGAATTGGATCCGTTTCTGGCAAAGGCCCTGGCGTCCTTGAAGCATCCCCAGGAGAGGAAGAGAGCGGAAGCTCTCCTCACCCGATGGTATGCGCTGTGGCCGGGACCTAAGCGTAACATTACCTGCACCTTCTCCAATCACGGTGCTTTCCTGCATTTCAATCAAATGATCGGTTCCACCTGGTCCCACGTGTTCACCTTCCACGCCGCCCCCCGGCACGGGCTGTCCATGCGCGGACCCGACACGGACCGGTCGCGCAAGGCCCACAAGCACCGGGATACGCCCCTGGACCGCACGGGTCTGGACGCGGTGTTCGCGGCCTGGTCTGCCCACCCGGAAGCCCGGCCGGCCGGCAATGCCATCGAGCTGTTCCTGGACGAGGCCCCGGACGAGGTCTGGGAGGCGTGTTTGCAGGAAGCCTTGCAGTATCTGTAGCTATCAGCCGCCCAGGCGGTACATCTCGGCCCGGGGCAGATCCCGGGTGGCTTCGCTGCGCCGCTCGGAATAGCGGTCATCCCGCCGCTTCCAGCGGGCCGCCACCAGGGCGGCCAGGTCCGGGTCCGAACCGCCGGAGCGCATGAAGGTCTTCAGGTCCAGGCCCTCCGGGGCGAACAGGCAGGTGTAGAGGGCTCCGTCCGCCGAAAGCCTGGCCCGGTCGCAGCCGGAGCAGAACGGTTCGGTCACCGAAGCGATGAGGCCCAGCTCGCCGCCGCCGTCCAGGTAGCGCCAGTGCTGGGCCACGCAGCCCGGGTCGGCCTTGCGGAACCGCTCCATGGGCCACTGCCGGGCGACGATCGCCGCCACCTCGGCGGCCGGCACCACGGAATCCAGGCGCCAGCCGTTGCGGGTGCCCACGTCCATGAATTCGATGAAGCGCAGGGTCAGGCCCTGGTCCCGGGCGAAGCCGGCCAGGGGCAGGATGTCGGCCTCGTTGAACCCCCGCCGCAGCACGCAGTTGAGCTTGGTGCCCTGGAACCCGGCGCTCCGGGCGGCCTCGAGGCCCTCCAGGACCTGGGCCAGGGGCACCGCGGAATCGGAGCTGGCCTGGAACCGGTCCGGATCCAGGGAATCCAGGCTCACCGTCAGCCGGCCCAGGCCGGCCCGCTTCAGGGGCTGGGCCAGCGAACCCAGCAGGGAGCCGTTGGTGGTGAGCGCGAGGTCCCTCAGGCCCGGGACCAGCACCAGTTCCGCCACCAGGAGCGGCAGGTCCCGGCGCAGCAGGGGCTCGCCGCCGGTGAGCCGGACCTTGGCGACGCCCAGCCCCGCGAAGACCCGCACCAGCCGCAGGATCTCCTCGAAGGTGAGAATTTCTTTCCGCTCCAGGAACGAGAATCCCTCTCCGAAGCGCTCCCTTGGCATACAGTAGGGACAACGGAAGTTGCACCGGTCCGTCACCGACACTCGAAGGGCCTTCAGGGGTCTGGCTTGGGAATCGAGTGGCGCCATGCCCACAGATTACGGCAAACTTCCGCGCCCAAAGGGCGCAAAATGATAGTTCACTGATGGATGAGCCATGGCCTTTCTTTCCCGTTTCTTCACCGCCCCGGAGCGCGTCAAGCTCCCTTCCATGGAGGAGATCCTCACGGCCCGCCAGGTGCCGCTGGATCTGCCCGGGCTTGACGAGCAGGCGGAGGAGTTCCGGCATCTGACCGCCCAGGAGCGGGAGCATTGGGGCGACGCGGTCCTGGACCTCCACGCCCACGGCTGGCCGCTGCCGCCCGATTGGCTCGATGCCCAGTACGACCTGTCCCCGCGCCTGGTGCCCTCCTGGGTGGGCGAGCGGGACGGTTTCTTCTCCCGGCCCTACCTGGAGGGGCTGTCCCTGCGCATGGTGGTCTGCGGCAAGGTGATGCCCGCCGCCTGGATGGTGCTGTGGGGGGTCACCTGGGAGGACCTGCTGGACCGGAGCCTGGACCAGCTGCGCGAGCGGTCCAAGAACATCCCCTTCCAGCGCCAGCCCTCGGGGATCTACCGGGGCGTCTTCGGCGACGGCCACAGCGCCTCCCGGATGCTGCTGCCCGAGCTCTGGAAGAACCTCTTTCCGGGCCAGAACACCTTCCTGGCCCTGCCCGCGGAGGACGAGTTCCTCATCGCCCCCCAGGTGCTGCTGCCGCAGCTGGTGGAGGCCGTCACCAAGGCCCTGGACGGCCCCGGCAACCGCATCATGGCCACCATCTACCAGCAGGTGGACCACACCTTCCTGCCCGCCAACCTGCAGGATCCCCACCCCATCGCCCAGCCCCAGCGGGAGCTGCGGCAGTCGGACCTGATGGAGGCCTACCGGGCCCAGGCGGATGCGCTGCCGGCCGAGCTTGGGGAAGCGGTCCTGCCCGGCCTGCTCAAGACCCAGCAGGGACGCTCCATCAGCTACGCCAGCTGGACCGAGGGCCGGCCGGTGCTGCTGCCCGACACCGACCTGATCGGCTTCATCGCCGCCACCGGGCGGCCCCTGGGCATCTACTTCCGGCAGACGCTGCCGCGGATCCCGGACCTGCACGGCAGCCTGGTGGACATCTGGGGGCCGCGCCGGATGCGCTACACGGGCTTCCCCACCGCCGCCCAGCTGGAACGGCTGGAGTGCTTCGCCACCGGCGAGCAGATGCTCGAGATGTTCAGGCCCGGCAGCCCCGCCCGGCCCCGGGCTGCCACCGGCCCCACGGCAGATCCCGCGAGCTCCGGGGGCAAATCCGGCCAGGCCGCCAGCCCGGTGCCGGCGCACCTGCGCGGGCTGAGCCTCGGGGTGCAGAGCGACGACTGAAGGCGGACGTTCGCGCCCAGCTCCCCGCCGGGAGGCTGGGCGCGGGTGGTCCGGCTATTCCGGCAGCCCCGCCATGGCGAACAGCATCTTGTGCAGCGCCGAGGCGTTGAGATCGCCCAGGCCCTGGTTGAGCGCGGCCTGGTACAGCGGGGTGATGTCGGCGCTGGCCGGCAGCGGCACCTCCAGCCGGCGGGCGTAATCCCCGATCAGCCGGGCGTCCTTCAGCATGTGCCGCAGGAAGAAGCTGGGCTCGAAGTTCCCGGCCAGGGTGGCGCGGCCCACGCCGCGGATCAGGGGTGAACTGTAGTCGGTCACGTCCAGGACCCCCATGACCGCGCCGTCGTCCAGGCCCGCTTTGCGGGCCAGGGCCAGCGCTTCGCCCAGGGAGGCCATCTGGGCCGCCACCAGCAGGTTGCCGATCAGCTTCATGGACGCGCCGGCGCCGTTGGGGCCCAGGTGGTGCACGGTCGCGGCCAGGGGCTCCAGCAGCGGCCGGATCCGGGCGAAGGCCTCGGCGGGCCCGCCGCAGACGAAGTCCAGGCGGCCTTCCCACGCCTCGTTCCTGCTGCCGAACACCGGGGTGTCCAGGTAGGTGGAGCCCTTGGCCGCGACCGCCGCGGCCAGTTCCACCGACAGCTCGGGGGCGGTGGTGGTGGCATCGGCGATGGTCACGCCCCGGTCCAGGCTCGCCAGCAGGCCATCCTGGCCCTGGAAGACCTCCCGCTGGGCGTCCGGGCCGGTGACGCAGACCATCACGAAAGTCCTGCCCCTCACGGCCTCGGCGAGGGTGGCGGCGACGCGGGCGCCGGCCAGTTCCGGGGGCACGGGACGGGCCGTGCGGTTCCAGATGGTCACCCCGTGGCCGGCGCCAAGAAGGTTGCGGACCATGCCCCGGCCCAGGGTGCCCAGACCGATGAATGCGATTTCCATGACAAGACTCCTTGAAGGTGGCACAGATGCGACGTGCGCGGTCCGCGAAGGGCCGGCTAGTCCCCGGTGGGGGTGACCGTGGCCGCCTCGATCATGAGCACCACCGTGCGCTGGGGCGCGCGGGTGCGGTGCAGGACGCCCTTGGGAACGCAGATGCCCTGGTGCGGCTCCAGTTCCACCGTCCGGTCCTCCAGATCCAGGAACAGCTGCCCCTCCAGCACGAAGAACACCTCGTCCTCCAGGTCGTGCTTGTGCCAGTGGAACTCCCCTTCGAACACCCCGAGCCGGGTCACGCAGTCGTTGACCCGGCACAGGGACTGGTTCCACCAGGGCTCGGTGCCCTCCCTGGCCATGCGCCCCGCATCGAAGCTTTCCAGCGGCGCGAACTTGACGTCGGTCTTGATGTTGTAGTCCATGTTCGAGACTCCCTGGCGGTGCCGGGCTAGACCGGCTTCAGGCCCACCTTGGCCCGGATGAGGGTCTCGATCTCATCGGCGAGCTCGGGGTTGTCCCCCAGGAGCTTCTTCACGTTCTCGGCGCCCTGGCCCAGGCGGGAGTCCTTGTAGCTGAACCAGGAGCCGCTCTTCTGGATGATCTCCAGCTGGACGCCCAGTTCCACCAGCTCGCCGGTGCGGCTGATGCCCTCGCCGTACATGATGTCGAAGGTCGCCACCTTCAGCGGCGGCGCCACCTTGTTCTTCACCACCTTGACCTTGGTCTTCTTGCCCACCACCGAGGAATCCTCGTCCTTGGCGGCCACCAGGGGATCGCCGGTGTTGCCCTTGATGCTCTGGATGCTGCGCACGTCCAGCCGCACCGAGGCGTAGAACTTCAGGGCGTTGCCGCCGCTGGTGGTTTCGGGGTTGCCGAACATCACGCCGATCTTCATCCGGATCTGGTTGATGAAGACCACGCAGGTGTTGGTCTTGCTGATGGAGGCGGTCATCTTGCGCAGGGCCTGGCTCATCAGCCTAGCCTGCAGGCCGACCTGCATCTCGCCCATCTCCCCGTCGATTTCGGCCTTGGGCACCAGGGCCGCCACCGAGTCGATGACGATGATGTCCAGGGCGCCGCTGCGCACCAGCTGGTCGCAGATCTCCAGCGCCTGCTCGCCGCTGTCCGGCTGGCTGATGAACAGGTTGTCGATGTCCACGCCCAGCTTCTTGGCGTAGTCGGGATCCAGGGCGTGCTCGGCGTCGATGTAGGCGGCCAGGCCGCCCTTCTTCTGGGCCTGGGCCACCATGTGCAGCGCCAGGGTGGTCTTGCCGCTGGCTTCGGGACCGTAGACCTCCACCACCCGGCCCTTGGGCACGCCCCCCACGCCCAGGGCGGAATCCAGCGAGATGGAGCCGGTGGAGATCACTTCGATCCCATCGACGTTCAGCTGCTCGCCCAGCTTCATGATCGAACCCTTGCCGAAAGCCCGTTCGATGTCGGCCAGGGCGCGGTTCAAGACCTTCAGGCGGTCATCCTGTTCGTTGGTGGCGGCGGCCATGGGAGCTCCGGTAGGCAGGGGGTGGGCAGAGAAGGGCGGGCGGGTGGTGCGGATGCCTCGATGGGGTTCGGCGGCATCTATCAGGATGGGACCAAAAGCGAAAAAAACAAGAAATTTCTTTTGGCCCAACCCCGGGCCGCTACACCGTTCCGCACGGCCTGCCGATAGTATGGAAGCAATCCGCTCCACCATTGCGCAGAAAGCCGCAGAAACCCGAATGGTATTCCAGCCTGATCTTGCCCGGTACAAATCCCTGGTGGACCACCTCCAGGAGACGGTGTTCCAGATCGACCGGGAGGGCGTCTGGTCGTTCCTGAACCCGGCCTGGGAGGCCATGACCGGATTCACCGTGGCGGAAAGCCTGGGCAAGCCGTTCCTGGACCACATGCACCCGGTGGACCAGGGGCGCTACCTGGACATGGTCACCGGCGCCATGGACGCGGCGGCGGACACGGTGCGCGGGGAATTCCGTTTCCGCACCCGGGAAGGCCCGTACCTGTGGGTGGAGATGTACACCCGGATCACGGTGGGCGACGGCGGCCTGGTGACCGGGGTCTCGGGCACCATGAACGACATCACCGAGCGCAAGCGGGCCCAGGCGGCCCTCGGTTCGCTCACCTCCCGGCTGCGGGCGCTGATCGAGAACATGCAGGGGGCCATCCTGGTGGAGACCGCCCAGCGGAGCATCTCGCTCATCAACGAGCCGTTCTGCCGGATGTTCGACATCCCGGTGCCGCCGCACCTGCTGGCCGGCAGCGAGGCGCCGGAGCTGCTGCAGATGGTCCAGCCCCTGTTCCAGGATCCCGAGGCCTTCCAGTCCTTCCTCGCCGCCCGCCTGGCCAGCCAGTCCCCGGTCACCGGCACGGAGCTCAGCCTGAGGGACGGCAGGATCCTGGCCATGGATTTCATCCCCATCGAAGGCGCCGAGGACTTCGGCGGGCACTTCTGGCAGTTCCACGACATCACCGAGCGCCGGCAGTCCGAGGACAAGCTGGCCCGGGCCGCCCTGGACCTGGAGATGAAGAACTGGGAGCTGTCCCAGGCCCGGGACGAGGCGGTGCGCATGGGCGGCCTCAAATCCGAGTTCCTGGCCAGCATGAGCCATGAGATCCGCACCCCCATGAACGGCATCATCGGCATGACCGAGCTCCTGGCCAGCACCAGCCTCACCGAGGAGCAGAAGGACTACGCCGCCACCATCCGGGCCAGCGCCGCGACCCTGCTCAGGCTCATCAACGACATCCTCGATTTCTCCAAGATCGAGGCGGGCAAGCTGGAGCTGGAGCGCATCGGCTTCGACCTGCCCGCGCTCCTGGACGACCTGCTGGCGATCCTCGGGGTCAAGGCCCACGGCCGCGGCATCGAGCTGGCCACCTGGGTGGCCCGGGATGCCCCCGGCCAGCTCCTGGGCGACCCCATCCGGCTGCGCCAGGTGCTGTCCAACCTGGCCGACAACGCCATCAAGTTCACCACCGAGGGTTCGGTGGTCATCCGGGTGTCCGTGGAGAGCCGCGAACAGGCTTCGGTGCTGCTCCGCTTCGAGGTGGAGGACACCGGCATCGGCATGCGCGACGACGTGGCGGCCAAGCTGTTCCAGTCCTTCTACCAGGGGGACTCCTCCACCACCCGGAAGTACGGCGGCACCGGGCTGGGCCTGGCCATCTGCCGGCGCATCGCGGAGCTCATGGACGGCGCCATCGGGGTGCGCAGCGTCCAGGGCCAGGGCAGCCTGTTCTGGTTCACCGCGCGCTTCCAGGTGCAGGAGCCGGTCCAGCCGCCGTGGCCCCCGGAGCTGCGCCCCCGGTTCTTCCTGGCGGGCCTGCCGCCCTCCACCCGGGGCTTCCTGGACGCCCAGCTGCGCGAGTGGGGGTTCGAATCGGTGACCCTGGAACCGGGGGCCCGGGCCCTGGACCGGCTCCAGTCCGCCTGCCCCCTGGGCGACAGCACCTTCCTGGTGTTCGGCGGAGCCGGGGGCCCCGCGCCGGACCTGCTCCGGTTCCTGCAGGAACTCCGGCGCCGTCCCGAGCTGGCGCCGCTGCGCCTGGTGAGCACCCATTCCCTCTACGACAAGGAGGAGTACCGCCAGCCCGCGGGCCTGCCCATCCCGGAGTTCCTGCCCCTGCCCATGCGCAAGACCCACCTCGCCAAGCTGCTCCAGGGCGGGCGCGCCCTGCCCCGTCCCGCCGCGGCGGAACTCCCGGCCGCCCCCGCGGCGCTGGCCGCAATGCGCGTCCTGCTGGCCGAGGACAACCTGGTGAACCAGCGGGTCGCCATCGCGGTGCTGAAGAAGCTCGGACTGACGCCCGATCTCGCGGTCAACGGCCTGGAGGCCTGCGCGGCGGCCGGAAGCCGGACCTACGATCTCATCCTCATGGACTGCCAGATGCCTGAGATGGACGGCTTCCAGGCCACCCGCCTGATCCGCGAGCGGGAGGGCGGGGGCCGGCGGGTGCCGATCCTGGCCATGACCGCCAACGCCATGCCCGGCGACCGGGAACGCTGCCTGGAGGCCGGCATGGACGACTACCTGGCCAAGCCCATCGCCATCCTGGACCTGAAGGAGGCCCTTCTCCGCTGGCTCCCGCCGGCCGTTCCCGCACCCTGAGGTCCCCGCCGCCCATGACCCCCGAAACCCGAACCCTCGAAGACGACCTCAGCATCCGGATCATCCTCCAGCGCCTCTGCCTGGCGGGGATGAAGGTATCCCTGGCGGCCCGGGACCAGCGCGCCCTGTTCCAGCTCCTGGCCCAGGAGGCCGGGCGCATCCTGGTGTCGGTGCCGGCCCCGGAACTGGCCGCCTGGGCCCTGCCGCCGGACGAGAAGGTGTCGCTCTGCTTCGAGGACCGGGGCTTCCGCTATGAGTCCGTGGTGACCTGCAACGGCCAGGCCGACTGGGAGGGCCTGCGCTGCGCCACGTTCACCGTGCCCCGGGTGCTGCGCCGGGCGGACGAGCACCGGGTGGCCCATTTCACCCCGGACACCGCCCCGAAGGTGACCTTCACCAACAATCGCAACGCGCTGCTGGACGGCCAGATCCGTGGCCTGGGCCGGGACGGGTTCGAGATGGTCATGCAGGACTCCTCCCGGAAGATCCATGAAGTGCTGCGCATGGGCGAGGAGTCCACCCTGGACCTGGCCCTGGAGGAGGATCTGCGCATCACCACCCAGGCCCGGGTCACCTACTTCGGCGACGACTACGTGGGGATGAAGTTCACCGAACGGGCCGACACCACGGTGCTGGGCCAGTACCGCAACTGGCTGGAGGACCAGCAGCGGCTCCAGGCCCAGCGGGACCGGGAGAGCTTCGAGTACGGCGCCGGGCGGACCTCCCCCCGGGAATCCGCGGCCGCCGTCCTGCCCCAGGTCCGGATCTGGGTGGACCGGGATCCGGCGATCCTCATCCTCACCGAGCGGGAGAGCTTCGCCCGGCACATGGCCGAGGCCCTGGGCCGCAAGTTCGGGATCATGAGCCTGGACTACATCAAGGGCTCGCTCAAAAGCTTCCTGCGCGCCCAGGGGGGCCCGGACCCGGACTGGGGCAGGGTCCGCCTGATCGTCATCCACAACTACCTGCGCCTGGTGAGCCCCCTGGAGCTGTCCCGGCAGGTGGTGGAGCAGGAGAAGTGCCCGCTCCCGGTGCTGCTCGCCGGCAGCGAGGAGGACCTGGAGCTCAAGCGCAACCGCGCCCTGGCCGCCGGCGCCGTGGACTACGTCCCGGTGGAGCCCTTCCGCATCCTCTCGGTGCTGCGCAAGCTGGACGACACGTTGAAGCTGTTCGAAGGCAGTTGATTCGGGTCCCGCGGGGGGACCCGTACGGAAAACAATCCTTCCCCTAAGCCGTCGTGACAAAACAACCTTGTCCGTTTCGGGCGGCCCCGGCATAAGGTGCCGTAACAAAATTACCTGAAAAGCACAGGTAATTTCGTAACGACACCTAAATCCGGACGTTCCGGCCGCGCCAATGGTTGATGTGGCGCAGGCGGTCGACGAAGGCGAGCATGAGCGCGGCGGCCGCCAGGAGGCCGCTGATGGGCCAGAAGGCCCAGAGCAGGTCCACCGGACGCGGGCTGAAGCGCTGGTGCACCTCGGCCAGGAGCGGGGGCACCAGCAGCCACAGGAGGAGCCCGAGCCAGGGCTGCCCGGTCAGGACCAGCAGGACGCAGCCCTGGGTGCCCAGCAGGATCCCCGCCAGCACCAGGGGGGCCAGGGGGAACAGGTAGGGCAGTCCGAGCAGGTTCTTGCGCGAGCCCTGGATGATCTCCCCGCAGCCGTGGTACATCCGCAGGCGCAGGTGCGGGCCGCCCAGGGCGGCCCGGTTGGTGAAGCCGGCGGCCTTGACCCGGTGGGCCAGGAGCATGTCGTCCACCGCGGCCATGGGCGCGCCGGCGTGCCCGGCCACGGCGTCGTAGGCCGCCCGGCGCACCAGGATGAAGCTGCCGACGGCGCAGCAGGCGCGGCTGCGGGGATCCGGCACCCGGCGGAACGGCACCAGCCACAGGAAGAACATGTTCGCCACCGGCAGGAACACCCGCTCGGCGAAGCCCTCCGCGTCCAGGGCCGGCATGAGGGTGAAGATGTCCGCGGGATGCTGCTCCAGGAAGGCAAAGGCCCGCCGGAGCAGGTCCGGCGCGGCCACGGCGTCGGCGTCGGCGAACAGCAGCCAGTCCGCGCCCAGGGCCTCCGGCTGCCGGCAGGCCAGGTCCAGCGCGTGGTTCTTGCCCAGCCAGCCGGGGGGGAGCTGGTCGTTGCGGATGATCCGCAGGGCGCCGGGGTGCCGGGCGGCGCGCTCGGCGAGGATGGCCGGGGTCCGGTCGGTGGAGCCGTCGTCCACCACCAGGATCCGCAGGTCCGGGAAGTCCTGGCCCAGCCAGCCGTCCAGGGCCCGGCCCAGCTCCAGTTCCTCGTTCCGGGCCGGGATGCAGAGGGCCACCGACGGCATCGGCCCGGCCAGGCCGGCCGCGGGCAGGCCGGGCAGGTCCCGCAGCCGCACCCGGGTGAGCCAGGCCTCCAGGACCCAGGCCCCGAACAGCGGGACCGCCAGCCATGAGCACCAATCCGGGCTTGGGAGCAGGAACATACGAGTATTCTGGGGTGACCGGAAGGTCTCGGAATATATTGTTTTTCAATTCATGGAGCCGCCTCGGTGATCGCCACCCTCAGCCCGGATCCCATCGGCACCACCCTGGCCCTGCTGGCCCTGCTCTGGCTGGTGGCGAAGCTGGGCGGGGAGTTGGCCGTCCGGCTGCGCTTCCCGGCCGTGGCCGGCGAGCTGGGAGCGGGGCTGCTGCTGGGGGCCCTGGCCCGGATGCACCCCTGGTTCCCCGCCATCGCCCACGATCCCGCCCTGGACCTCCTGGGCAACCTGGGGATCGTGGTGCTGATGTTCGCCGTGGGCCTGGAATCCACCGTGCCGCAGATGGTGAAGGTGGGCTTCTCCGCGCTGCGGGTGGCCACCCTGGGCGTGGCCGCGCCCCTGGCCGCGGGGCTGCTGGCGTCCCTGCTGCTGCTGCCCTGGTCCACGCCGGTGCTGGTGGACCTGTTCATCGGCGCCTGCCTGTGCGCCACCTCCATCGGCATATCCGCCCAGGTGCTCCGGGAGCACGGCGCGGCCAAGTCCCGGGAGGGGCGGGTGATCGTGGGCGCCGCCGTCATCGACGACGTGCTCGGCCTGCTGGTGCTGGTGGGCATCGAGGGCGCCGTGGCGGCCGCGGCGGGCGGAGGCATGGCCTGGGGCCGCCTGGGCTGGCGCCTGGGCCTGGCCCTGGGGTTCCTGGCC
>Ga0181516_10000999_pt1 | contig 22924 bp, 19 predicted proteins | sample PEATcosm2014_Bin_25_FD_121104 | JGI IMG/M metagenome (GOLD analysis project Ga0181516, IMG submission 121104) | Peatland microbial communities from MTU Mesocosm Facility, Houghton, MI, USA - PEATcosm2014_Bin01_10_metaG | ecosystem: Environmental > Terrestrial > Soil > Wetlands > Peat | place... | reverse complement strand
TTTCGCAGCCGACAACCCCCACGGCATGCGAGACGCTGACCGCTCAGTTCACTTCTTCTCAGGTCGACATCGCAAGCCCACCGACCAGCGACGATACCACCCGCATTCAGGACGCGCTCAACGCCTGTGAGAACTCGAACAAGGCGGTCGTCCTTGCGTCGTCCGGTTCCGACAACGCGTTTCTCTCTGGGAAGTTGACGCTCGAGACGGGCGAGAGTCTGGTGATCGACAGCGGAGTCACGCTCTACGGCAACAACAGCTATAACAGCGAGTCAGAACTGATCTACACGGCCAGCAGCAACACCGGGATCTATGGGCCGGGCGCCATCGACGGGCGCGCCAACGTATATACATTCAGTGACACGCCGCGCCTGGTGCAGACCGATGGAGCCGATAACTTCATCTCGTACAACATCACACTGCAAAACGCCGCGCACCCCAATCTCTACATCCAGGGCGGAAACGGCGCAACCGTCTGGAGCACAACAATCAACACTTCCCCTAATCAGGCCAACGCCGACGGCATAGATATCGACAGCATCACCAATGTCACCGTGAACGACTCGAACATCACGGCGGGCGATGACGGCATCGCGGTCAAGACGAATGAATCTGCGGCCTCGAACATCACGGTTGAGAGCACCAACGTCTACGGGACGCATGGCCTCTCAATCGGCAGCCAGACCTTCGACGGCGTGACCAATGTGCTGTTCAAGAACAACTACGTCTACGGGAAGAGTTCTTCCGGCGTCGCCTCTACCGATGCGAATGCCATCAATATCAAGACCGATGTAGACTGCGGGGGGCTTGTCAACGAGGTGTACTACGAGAACACCTGCATCGAGTACGCGAAGCACCTCATCGTCGTGAATGCCAACTATGGCAGTTGCAGTGGCAGCTCCGGCACACCGAAATTCGAGAACATCGTCGTCAACGAGGTTAAGTCTACCAACTCTGTCTCTGGCGCCTACGAGGAACTCGCCGGATATAACTCGAGCAATCTCGCCCAGATCTACGTTGCCAATATCGATCTTGACTCGAACACCCAGTCCGGTGACGAGTATGCAACCGTTTATCTCGATAATGTTAACGGCTTCGATCCCTCGGGCAGCGATGTCACAACCCACACATTCACCATGAGCGGCAGCGTCCCGAACTGTTCGTTCAAGTTCTGACTTCAAATGGGATCGGGCGTCTCACCTCTTCGCATGTTCATTGCGAAGGGATAAGACGCCCGATCTCATTTCCTTTTTCAGCTTGCTTAACGCTCGTGCGCAGATCAGCCCTGTTGATCCTTGTTTTCTTCTTCGTGCTTCTCAACCAGGTTGGTGACGGCCTCAGTGCCTTCAAAGCCAACGACGGCAGCGACGCCTTCGGTGAGGACTCCGGCATTCGGATCCAGCTTCTTTGCAGCTTCCACGGCGGCAAATGCTCCTGCTGCTTCTTCAAGAAATCCCATGGTTTTCTCCTTGGTTTTGTTTCAATTCGGTGAAGTTTTGGTCCCCGCATAGGGGAAGATGCCAAAGCTTACCACGATAGACATTGCATCGGAAACATGCCTTTGTGTCGCGGGGATCCGTAGGATCCGATCCCCGAGGCGAGGATCGGATCAGCTTAATTAGACTTTCGCCAGAGAGGCGAAAGCGTCATGCCTTCGCCGAGGTGAGCGCGCCCAGGTCCGCAGCCAGCTTCTCCGTCGAGAAGGCCTCGATCAAATCGCCTTCTTTCAGGTCGCTGAAGTTGCCGCTTAGCCCGATGCCGCACTCCATGCCGTTGGTGACTTCCTTGGCATCGTCCTTGAAGCGCTTCAACGAGGTGATCTTGCCTTTGAAGATCTGCTCGGTTCCGCGCATCACCTTGATCTCCGCGTCGCGGCGGATCACTCCATCCTGCACGCGGCATCCGGCAATGGTACCCACCTTGGGAATGCGGAAGATGTTGAGAACCTCCGCGCGGCCCAGGTAATTCTCCTTGAAGGTTGGATCGAGCAGGCCCATCATCGCCAGGCGAATCTCATCCTGCAACTCGTAGATGATGGAGTGCAGCCGGATCTGAATGCCTTCCTGCTGCGCCAGTTCCGCGGCCTTGCGCTCGGGGCGCACATTGAAGCCAATGATGATGGTGTTTGAGGCAGTCGCCAGCAGCACGTCGCTCTCGGTGATCGAACCGACACCCGAGTGAATGACCTTGATGCGCACCTTCTCAGTGGACATTCTCACCAGTGAGTCGGCCAAAACCTCGACCGAGCCCGTCACGTCGCCCTTGATGATTAGTGGCAGGTCTTTCACTCCGGCCTGGCGAATCTGCTCGGCCAAACCTTCAAGCGAAACACGGGAGCTCTTGGCAAGCTGCGCTTCGCGCTCCTTCATCTTGCGGTATTGCGCAATGCCCTTGGCCTTGTCGCGATCGGCAACAACGAGGAAGGTGTCGCCTGAATCGGGCATGGCCTCGAGCCCCAAAACTTCCACCGGCGTGGATGGTCCGGCCTCTTCAAGCGCGCGTCCGCGATCATCAAACATGGCGCGAACCTTGCCGAAGGTGTTGCCGACGATGTAGCTGTCGTTCAGGTGCAGCGTTCCGTCTTGCACAAGAACAGTAGCCACTGCGCCGCGTCCGCGATCGAGCTTGGCTTCGATGACCGAGCCCACAGCCTTGCGGCCAGGTGTGGCCTTGGGCGCCTTGATATCGGAGACCAGGCAGATCATTTCGAGCAGCAAGTCGAGGTTCTTCCGCTTCTTAGCGGAAACTTCAACAAAGACCGTGCCCTCCTGCCCCGCGCCGGCCCATTCTTCAGGAATCAAACCGCGATCGGCTAATTGCTTCTTCACGCGGTCGGGATTCGCTTCGGGCTTGTCGATCTTGTTGACGGCCACGATGATGGGCACCCCGGCGGCCTTGGCGTGGTCAATGGCTTCAAGAGTCTGCGGCATGACGCCGTCATCCGCAGCCACAACAATGACCACAATGTCGGTGACTTTTGCGCCGCGCGCACGCATGCGCGTGAAGGCTTCGTGGCCCGGCGTGTCGAGGAAGACGATCTCGCGCCCCGATGCCGGCGAGCCTTCCTTGGCGAACTTCACCTTATATGCGCCGATGTGCTGTGTGATGCCGCCGGCTTCACCGGCCGCAACGTCGGTTTCGCGAATCGCGTCCAGCAGCGAAGTCTTGCCGTGGTCCACATGGCCCATGACAGTGACCACCGGCGATCTCGGAACTTCGAGCTCGCCTGTATTCTCTGCTTCGAGAACTTCTTCGATTGCCTGGTTGGCAATCTCCTCTTCGTAGCTGATGACGTTAGCCGCAGCGCCGAACTTCGCCGCCACGTCCTTCACCATCTCGGCATCGAGAGACTGGTTGACGGTGACGAAGACACCGCTCATCAGCAGGCTCGCGATTAGATCCTTGGCGCGGACTTCGAGTTTCTCGGCCAGATCTTTTACGCTGATGCCCTCGGTCACTGTAATCTCACGCGTGATTGGAAGCGGCTCGTTGCTATAGGGCACGCCGCTGTAACGCGGCGGCGGAACAAAGCCCTTCATCGGGCCTTCTTTGGTCTTTGGATACTGCGGCCGGCCACCGCGTCCTCTTGAAGGAGCGCGGGCTGGACGAGGCGCTTCGCCCGGAGGCGGGGTACCCATGCCTGGTCGCGGAGGTCCGCCAAATCCTGGACGAGGCGCGCCAAAGCCTGGCCGCGCTCCGAATCCCGGACGAGCTCCCGGACCACCTGGGCCGCCTGGGCCAGAGAAACCGCCAGGCGTGGTCCGGGTTGGATGCTTGGGGCGCGGGCCACCGGGGAATTGTCCCGGTACCCCAGGTGCGCCGCCGGGTGTGCGCGGCGTAAAGCTGCCAGGCGCTCCTGTCGCCCTTCGATCGAAGATGGGTCGGCCGCGGGTTACGCCTGCGCCCGCGGTTGAGGCCGCTTCAGCGGCCGCAACTGCGGCGGGATCTGGAATCGGCGCCTTGTAGACCGGACGCGGTCCGGTCTGGGGCATGACCATCCGGCGAACTGGTAGAGCTGGGGCGGGAGGCGCAGCTTCTACATTGCCCTTAACGCGATGTGCAGGGGTGGTTGCGGTTTCTGCAGAAATTGAGGTGACGCGCGCTTCCGCCTCCGCTGGCGTTGCGACGGGTTCTGGAGCGGGAGTCGCAACAACCGCCTCCACAACTGGCACAGCGGGCGCTGGAGGCTCTGCCGGTGTCGCCTTATGGGCCGCGGGCTTTTCTACCTTCGCCTGATCCTCTTTGGGAGTGGCCGTCACCGGAGGCTTCACGACGACTGCGGCCGGCGGCGCTACAACAACAACGGGCCGCGTAGCCGTAGCCGCGCCAGCAGGCGCTTTAGCTACCACTGGCCCGGCGGGTGGCTTAGAGGCGATGGCGGGCTGCGTAGGCGGAACGGACATGATCGGCGGAGCAGGCCGCGTAGTCGCAGGCATGATTCTGCGCGGAGCCGGCGGAGGCGGTGGTGGCGGAGCAACGGCAACAGGGGGCGCGGCTGCCTTAGGCGGAGCGGCCGGTGCCACTGGCGCAGCGGCCGCGCGCACAGGCGCCTTGCCGTGCTTGGCTTCCTGCTCCTGTTCCTTTTGCCTTGCCTGGATGGCCTTCAGCACATCGCCGGGCTTGGAGATGTGCGAGAGATCGATCTTGGGAGCGATCAGTTGCGGCGCGCGAGATGCCGACGTGGTTCCATGGCCGGCAGACTTCGATCCGTGCTCAAAATGCGCGCGAACCTTAACCGCTTCGTAGTCCTCAATCGAGCTGGAATGCGTTTTGCCGGCCGCAAGGCCAAGCTCCGCCAATATGTCAAGAATCTGCTTGCTCTTGACTTCCATCTCGCGAGCGAGATCATTGATTCGAACCTTACTCATCCGCCTCTTTTCAAATTGTGCTACCCAAACACCACGCTAGTCGCTCATAGCTACCTCATGGATTTGGCCGCTTTTCAATCGTGCATTTTGGTGGTCCCGGAATGAGAGTGTGGCGCGCATCTTATGCGCCGTCCTCTTTACCCGCTTCATCGTCCTTGTCGCTGCCTATCTCATGCTGTTCCGCTTCCAGTTCAGGAATCTCGGCTTCGTCTGCACCGGGGACGCTTTCGACTGCCAGTTCAGCAGCAGTAATTGGCTCGCCTTCGGTCTCCGCTTCGGCCAGAGCTTCAGTGCTGGTCGCTTCGCCTGCTTCTGCGCTAACTTCAGGGACCACGCTCTCAGCCTCTTCCAAAACCTTGGCAGCATTCTCGCTCTCTGCCTCGTCGGTTTCAGCAACCGCTGCCGGCTCGGCCACTTCGCTCTCTCCGGTTTGAGCGGCTTCAGGCACGTGACCTTCCTCGCCCTCTTCAAAATGGCCAAAGTAGTGGCGCACGGCAACCGAGATCTTCTCCAGCGTCTTTTCGCCGATGCCCGGAATCTCCTCCAGCTGCTCGGGCGTCATGTCGGCCAGCGCCTCAACAGTTGTAATACCTGCCGTCACCAGCTTCTGAATAATTCCGTCGCCAAGTTCCGTAACCTGCTCGATTGGAGTGGAAGGCCCGCCCGAGAACGCCTGCATTTGCTGCTCAACTTCCTGGCGCTTCTCCTCTTCGCTCTTGATGTCGATCTTCCAGCCCAGCAGTTTGGCCGCCAGGCGCACGTTTTGGCCTTTCTTTCCGATGGCGAGCGAGAGCTGCGTGTCGTCGACGATCACTTCCAACTGCTTCTCGGTCAGGTCGGTGATTGAAACGCGGCTCACCTTGGCCGGCTGCAGAGCCTTCTCCGCAAAGGTCGTGATCTCGTCGCTGAACTCGATAATGTCGATCTTCTCGCCGCGAAGCTCGCGGATGATCGACTGCACGCGCATGCCCTTCATGCCCACGCACGCGCCCACCGGGTCAACATCTTTGTCGCGCGATTGAACCGCGATCTTCGTCCGTTCGCCGGCCTCGCGCGCAATGGCGCGAATCACCACGGTATTGTCGTAAATCTCGGGAACCTCTGACTGGAAGAGATTCTGCACCAGCTCCGGCGCGGCGCGGGAGACAATCACCTGCGGCCCCTTGGCAGCGCGGTCCACCTTCAACAGCACCACGCGCACCCGCTCCCCGATTGAGAATTGTTCCAGCCGAGACTGCTCACGACGCGGGCAGCGAGCTTCCGCTTTGCCCAAGTCGTAGATCATGTCCTGGCCCTCGATCCGCTTCACCGTCGCGTTCAGCACTTCCTTTTCGCGGTGTGCGTACTCCTGGAAAACGGTGTCGCGCTCGGCCTCGCGAACCTTCTGAAAAATGACCTGCTTGGCCAATTGTGCCGCAATGCGGCCCAGCGGGCTGGTGTCGCGGTACATTCGAATCTCGCTGCCCACTTCCACACCCGGAGCCAGTTCGTTGGCCTCTTCCAGCGTGATCTGGTTCAGCGGATCTTCAATCTGCTCCGCATCCGCCACAACCGTCTTGTAGACATAGGCGGTAATCTCGCCGGTCTCCTTGTTCAGCTCGCCGCGCATGTTCTCCTGGGTCTTGTAGTACTTGCGCGTGGCCAGGGCGATAGCCTCCTCGACCGCGCCGACAACTATCCCGGGGTCGATGCCCTTCTCCTGACTCAGGAGCTCGATGCTCTGATACAAAACACTGGTTGCCATACTCTGCTTGCTCTCTTCTGTTTAGATCTCGGGCACCAACTGTGCCTTCTCAATGTCGTCGAACGCGATCTCGACTGTATCCACTCCGGTCTTCCGCGTCTTACTGTTCTGCTTTGCGGCCGCCAGGTCCAGAGTGATAAAGCCGGGTGTTCCTGGTCCCGCCATCAGCCTTCCTTGCCAATGCCGGTTATTCCGGATCGGCTCAAAGGTCTGCACCTTAACCAGCGTCCCGGCAAACCGCTCAAAGTCTTCCCGCCGGGTGAGCTTCCGGTCCAACCCCGGCGAACTCGCTTCCAATGTGTACTCGGCGTCCGGAATCAGGTCTTCTACGTCCAGCAACACGCCGAAATCACGGCTGAACGCCTCGCAATCGTCATGTGTGATGCCGCTGAGCTGGTCGACGCTCAATTTCCCTTCAGCCAAGCGTACCGGCAAGGCCTCCGCGCCATCCCCCAGAGCTCCCGCCGCGATTGCCGCCTTCAGTTGCGCGCGCCCCGCGGCATTCTTCTCCAAAAACACCCTAAGAATGCGATCCTTTGCGGGGCCGACGAACTCCAGATCCACAACATCCAGCCCATGCGATGCGGCTACCCGTTCCGCCGCCGTTCGAATTGCGTCCAGCTTGACTGCCATCTATTTCAGCACCCCGGAAAGCAAAGTCCGCTCACCGGTCAACTCGTTCCAATCACTGTCTTTGGCGGCCGTTTCCTGGGTGTTTACCCCGCGAAATTTGCCGCAAATAAAAAGTGGGCCATGAGCCCACTCATCTCTCCGCCAGCCGGTGCGTTCACGGGATTCATGGCGGACAAACTCGTCTGCATCCTTAGCATAGGCCATTTTGCCCGCAAATTCAAGCGGGCACCCCGGCAAGCGATCGGTTAAGCCGACCGACTCCGGAGTCGAAGCCGCCCATCTGGCCCGCCGCCTTCCATATCCTTCTCTTCATCAATTGTTTCCGAAAGTTGATGATCAATCTTTCTTGTTGTTGGGCTTATAGTGGAGTATCCATAAAAGGGCAGCGGTATCTTCGGGTCACGCTTTCAGCCTCTCAATCGGGTCTTCTTATGCACGGGATAAGACAGCGCCTGTCGTTCACTGTAGCCGCGACCGTCGTCGCGGCCGCACTAGGAACGGGTGCGGGGTACTGGCTGGGACGTGCCATGGCTCTGCACCACGCCCAGACGCGGCTTGACCAATATGGATCGCGCCTCGAAGTGGAGTTGGATAGCCTTAGAGACGAGGCGCAGGCGACGCTGACTACAATGAATGCCTCGAAGCTTCCTTACTGCTCCGACGCGGAACTCGCATGGTTTCGGAAATTGGTTTTTCAATCGGAATACCTCAAGGACGCCGGGCACATGCGCGACGGCAGGATCGACTGTACGGCGACCCTTGGACGCTTGGAACAACCCAGCGAGCAATTCACGCCGAATTTCACTCGGTCTGACGGAACCCGGGCCTATCGCAATCTAGCCCCTGTCAAAATCCATAATCACTCCGTCATCTCGCTTCAATTGAGCGATTCGTTTATCGTTTATAGCCCGTTTGAGGTGAAATACCTTCAAGTCACGTCGATGCACTTCACCATCTCCGACCGCGATTTGATCAGCGGCGAGACGCGCAGGCTGTTTGGAGAATTGCCAAAAACTCAAGCGTCCATTTTGACCACCCAAGGTTGGGCTCGCGACGGCGACAGCTTGTACGTTACGCATTGCGCCAAGAACTACTCCCCGTGCATTACGACCTACCTCTCTGTTCCGGAGGCGCTCCAGGCCAGTCGCAGTGAACTTGCCAGTTACATGGCGCTATGCGGCCTGTGCGGAGCGCTCTGCGGATTTGCCGGTGCTCTCTATTACTGCCGTTCCCGCAGCATCGACCAACAACTTATTCGCGCTGTTCGAAGCGGCGCGTTGAGGGTTGTGTATCAGCCCATTGTGGAATTGCCAACCGGCCGCATCGTGGGTGCGGAAGCCCTTGTGCGGTGGACAGACGAAGATGATCGAGAGATACGCCCAGGCGTCTTTGTCAGAATCGCCGAGGAGCGCGGTTTTGTGCGTGATATCACCAGGTTCGTAGTCAATCGCGCGCTGCATGAGTTAAGGAGTGCGCTTGAGGGCCGCCCCGGATTCCGAATTAATATCAACATTGCTCCTTCAGACCTCGGAGACCCATCGCTGCTGCCCATGCTGGAACAGGCTCTAAAGGATGCGGAAGTTTCCGCACAGTCTCTGGCCATAGAAATCACGGAGGGATGCACGGCCCGCCAGGATGTGGCCAAAGAAGCCATACTCTCGTTGCGTCAAAAGGGACACACTGTTTGCATCGACGATTTCGGCACTGGTTATTCCAGCCTCGCTTATCTGCACGATCTTGCAGCGGATCTCATCAAGATTGACATCGCCTTTACAAGGTCGATTGGGACAGAGTCGGTAACCGTGTCCATTCTTCCCCAGATTCTTTCCATGGCCGAGACGCTCAATTTACAAGTGATTGTAGAAGGCATCGAGACGCGCGAGCAGGCCGACTATTTTGCCAACTCTGGACGGACCTTGTTGGCGCAGGGATGGCTCTTCGGCCGCGCAGTTCCCGCTGCCGAGTTTCTGCGCCAGCTGGCCTAAACCGATCAGTGGCTCGCCGCCGTCGTATAGCCTGATTCCTCCGCTTGAGCGGCTGGTCATGGGCCGCTTGACAGGCGCCGCGCTGAGCATGAGGCTTGTCTCATGCGCCTTCAACCGCGATTCTCGTCCATAGCCGTTCTGGCCCTTGCAATCCTCGCGCCCACTCCTCACGCATCGGCCCATGGAATGCAAGCCGCAATCGATTATCACGCTCGCCGCGTCGCGCTCGCCGCTAAACTTCACGGCGGCGTAGCCATCTTGTTTGCCGCGCCTGAGCCAGTGCTGGATTTCATGCCCTACCGTCAGGAAAGCAACTTTTACTACCTCACCGGCTGGAACCAGCCAGGAGCAGCGCTATTGGTTTCGCAAGGCAGTCAGTCCGAAGGTTATAAAGAGATTCTGTTTCTGCCCACCCGAAATCTGCGCGTAGAAACATACACAGGGGTCAAGCTTGACGCGGCAACACCAGGCGCAGCGCAGACCGCCGGCGTGGATCGTGTATTGCCAATGACCGACCTCCCCGCCGTGCTGAACAGCATGGTCGTTGCCGATCGTGGCTTGGTCTCCCGCATCTGGACGCAACCCGATACCGCTCCCGCACAATCGCTCGTCGAATTCACCGCAACCACTCTTGGTATGGATGCGGCTCCGCCACCACGCGACGTCACCTCTCCGATAGCCGAGCTGCGCGTGGTCAAAGATGCCGCTGAGATCGCTCTGCTCAAAAGAGCAACCGCAGCTTCCATCGACGCGCAACGAGTGATGATGCGCGCAGTCCGGCCTGGTGTCAGCGAGCGCGCCATCGCCGGCAAGATGACAGCCGTGTGGATGGAAGACGGTTGCGAGCGCCCCAGCTACGCGCCCATCGTTGGTTCCGGCATCAACTCCACGATCCTGCACTACTCTGAGAACTCGCGAACCATCCAGGACGGCGATCTCGTCCTCGTCGATGCGGCCTGCGAGTATTCAATGTACGCCGCCGACATAACCCGCACCGTTCCTGCCAACGGCCACTTTACCGCACGTCAACGCGAAATCTACAACATTGTGCTCGGCGCGCAACAGGCGGCCATCAACGCCTTTGTCGCCGGCAAATCGAAGATCAACGACCGCGATCGCCACGATCCCGACTCGCTCGACACCGCCGCCTACAACTACATCAACACTCATGGAAAGAGTTTGGACGGGCAGCCGCTGGGGAAATACTGGCTTCATGGTCTTGGCCACATGATGGGCATCGATGTTCACGATCCGGCAACCTACCCAGCGGTGCTGAAACCCGGCATGGTCTTCACCATCGAACCGGGCGTCTACATTCCCGAAGAGAAGATCGGCGTCCGTATCGAGTGCGACTTCCTCGTCGGCGAAGACGGCAAGCTCATCGATTTGGATGGAGATCTTCCTCATACCGCGGAAGACATTGAATCCGCGATGCGGGCGAAGTAAGTCATCTTGCGAGAAGCCGGCCCCATGGAACGAAACTCATGAGCGACAGTGACAGCATTGATCCGGGTGAAATCGCCCCGACGGAGCGGATCGATTCCCAGCAACTCGACCCGCTCGCTCGCGCCTTCAGCGAGCAGCTCCTGGCCTGTCTCGACGAGTGCGCCCGGGGCCGCAAAGGGCTGTTCTCAGAGTATGTAAACGACGAAGATGAAGAAACCGGCTGGCCTGAGGCCGTGCGGTTGCGCGAACTGGCGCTTGCCTTGGCCAACGTCTTTGCTCAAATGGGGGAACGCAACGCGCTTTGTGATGAATTCCTTGACCTGTGCTCGATCCACGGTGAAGCAAATCCCGGCGAGCGCAAGCTGGCGCGCGCATTTCTCGAGCGCATTGAACATGGTGAGGTCGGCACGCCCACTGAAAAGGAATGGAAGCCATGGTGATTCTGCACGCATTTCTTGCGCTGCTGTCGGGCTACGCTACCATGGTTCTTCTCGTGATCGCGATGACCTTCCTGCTGGCAAAGCTGACGCCCAGCTGGACCGGCTTACAGGACCAGCCAGGACTGGGCTACTGCGTCGTTAATCTGGGCTACTCGTTTCTCGCTGCTGCGGCCGGCGGCTACGTCACGGCTATGATAGCGGCTGCCAATCCGCTGTATCATGTGCTGGCGCTGGCCATCGCCGTGCTGGCCATCGCCGCGCTCAGCGCCATGCAATCGCGCGGTAAGCAGCCGATCTGGTACCAGCTCATGCTCGTCGCGGTCACGCCAATAGGCGTGCTCGCCGGAGGTCTGGTGCGGCTGAGGGTATTGGGGATCTTTTAACCGCATGAAGCCGCCGCCTCATCTTCCCACGTGAAACGTGTTCAGGACGTCGATCAGCCCAAAAATCCTGAGCAGCCAAATCACCACAAAAATTACCACGACCCCATTAAGAATCGCCTTGATAGTGCCCTGCATCGGGATATAGGTATTCACAAGCCATAGCAGGACGCCGACAACAATGAGGACCAATACAAGTTGGATCAGAGGCATCGCATACCTTTCTTCCCACAAAATTGAACGCCCCTTGTTCGCACAGAGACGTTAACTGCTCTGATGCGGACAAGAGGCGTGAAGGTATCGCTGCTTGAAAATTTACCAGCGCACGCCCAGCGTTATCGGCAGAAGCTTGGTGTCGGCTGGTATCGTTACAACTCCCATCCCGCTTGGCGAAATGCCGGTGACTGCCGGCGTCAGAACATCCAGGTAGCGCACCTCGGCAAAGAGCTTTGTCTTGCCGTCTCCATACATACCACCCACGCGGCGCTGATATCCGCCGCCGATATTGAAGCCGCCCTGGTTCGATGAAAAATGGCTCACTACCGCATTCGCAGTTTCGACGCTGCAAAAGTAGTAGCACACTTCTTCTTCTTCAGGATCGGTGAAGCTGGACAGCTTTCGGTAAAATCCCCCTCCGCCTGTCACGTAAAGATCGTTAGCCGACTTGGGAAAGAGATCGACAACCGGATCGACGGTAAGAGACCAGATATGCGCGTACCCGCCCTGCGCCTCTGCTTCGGCAATAATTGCGCCCGGCAGCTTGTCGTCGATGAACTGGTACTCGGCCAGCACGGACAGGTATTTGCTCACATGGATTCCGCCGCCGGCGATAAACTGCCCGCCCCACGTGATGTACGCTTTGTCGCCAGCTGGAGCGTTAAACCCGCCGCCAAACTCAAACGCCAGACTGCGCATAAGACCATGCCGAAAGGTGGTGTCGGATTGGCCCGCTGCGGCTCCGCTGCTGGACGAAGATGGATTGGGCGCCGAGGGCAAGGCCGCCATCCCGTCCGGAGCTGCAAACTCGGCCATCTGGACCGTATTCGAACTCGATTCGCTTGGAGAGACAGCGACTGCATTGGATTGGTTTTGGGAAGCACTGGATTGCGCGCTCGCAAAGGTAGATGCGAGCATTACCGCGGATCCAAAGACACTGACATGCCGCATAAGCGACATCCAACGGGAAGCATACATGTCGGAACCTCTAGGATCGAATTGATTTAGTTGCGTCCGGGCATATAGCACTTTCGGAATTGCGGTAGATCGAAAGCACACACTCAAGTGGCTTTTACCTTAAGGAAAAGCCACCTCTCGATACCCTCAAAAAGACCACTCTAATTCCGAAAGTGCTCTCGTTGACCGGTCAAGTATTTAGACACCATTTCGAGACAAAGGTTGCACCGGTGACGTGGTGGGACAAGGTCATATTAGTGGTACTTGCGATAGATTTCCCGCTAAACTACAATAGTGTCACCAGGATAGAGGCCAGAAGAAGGGATGGATACATGGAATTTGAGACTCGGACGCGCATGAGCGAAAAGGGCCGGGTGGTTATCCCCGCGGAGATCCGCAAAGCGCTTGGCATGGAGGTGGGAGGCACGTTGAACATGCGCGTGGAAGACGGCGAACTGCGAATTTCGACACTGCGGAGCCGCATTCGCCGGGCGCAGGAGCGAGTGCGGAAATACATTCCGGCGGGGGTCAGTCTCTCCGAGCAATTGAGTGCGGAACGGCGTGAGGCGGCCCGGCATGAATGAGGTTGTCCTCGATGCCTCTGCGATGCTTGCCTTGCTTCAAAGAGAACGGGGCGCGGAAAAGCTGACGGACGAAATCCTTGGGAATGCTGTCGCCAGCACGGTGAACCTCGCAGAAGTGCATTCAAAGCTCGTCAAGAGGGGGAGCCCTCCGGAAGAAGCCTGGGAAGATGCTCTTTCGCCTGTCACGGCGGCGGAACCTTTCACCCGCGACCAAGCCCGGATCGCCGGCGACCTGATCGCAAAAACGGAAAAGTATGGACTCTCTCTTGGTGACCGCTCCTGCCTGGCGCTGGCGATTGCACTTAAGGCGCCGGTCTATACCACGGAACAGGCCTGGCGAAACCTGAAGGTTGGCGTTCCGATTCATGTGATTCGCTAAAGCAATCCCTCGGGATGGCCCTCCCCAAGAATTGATTATTTACGGCCAATGAAGCCCATTTTCACTTCCTTTCGGCTTGCCCCGACAGCGCCCACCTCTTGCGCAGTACAGGCACCAAAACAAAGGCCGGAGCATCGCCCCGGCCTCATGCTAACTCCGCCAGCTCCGCTGACCCCGCTAACTCCGCTATCCCTGTAAATCGAATTGCTCCGGATGCAGCGTCGGGTCGCTTTTTACCAGGATGTTTTTCCCGGTGAGCTCTTCAAACTCCACCAGCCAGCTTGCGTTGTTCTGCTTCAGCACTTTCACCGTCTCGGGGTGCACACGCACAAGCACATCCGCGCCCTCAAAGTGCTTCTTCATCTTGCGCAGTTCGATATAGATTTCGTTGCACACCGTCGTCGGGCTCTTCACCATGCCGGTCGCCTGGCAGGTGGCGCAGGGAACCGAGAGCGTGCGTTCAAGCGATTGCTTCACCCTCTTGCGTGTAATCGCCACCAGTCCGAAGTCATTGAACTGCAGAACCTTGGTTGGCGCACGGTCGGCCTTCAGCGCTTCTTCAAGAGCCGCCAAAACCTTGTAGCGATTCTTGCGCTCGTCCATGTCGATGAAGTCGATCACGATGATCCCGCCCAGATCGCGCAGTCTGATTTGCCGCACAATCTCGGGGACCGCGTCGAGATTGGTCTTGACGATCGTGTCCTCAAGCCGCGCCGACTTGCCTACATACTTTCCGGTGTTGATATCGATTGCGACCAGCGCTTCGGTCTGGTTGATGACAATCGATCCGCCACTCTTGAGCCAGACCTTCGACCGCAGAGCCTTCGAGATCTCATCCTGTACGCCGAAGTGCTCGAAGAGCGGAAGCTCCTTGGTGTAGAGCTTCACGCGCCGCACCAGCGTGGGCGAAAAGCGGTTGAGGAAGCGAACAATTCGCTCGTAGTCTGCTTCCGTATCAACCCAGATGTTGGCAAAGTTGGAACTGACCTGATCGCGCAGGATACGCTCGATCAGCGACAGGTCGTGATAGATCAGCGCCGGAGACTTCGACGAGTCGGACCGTTGCTTGATGTCATTCCACAGATTCATGAGGAAGCGCAGATCGGCACGAAGCTCCTCTTCCGATGCGCCCTCCCCGGCCGTGCGCACAATAAACCCACCCGGCGCATCGCCGCGTTCATGCATCAGAATCCGCTTCAGCCTGTGCCGCTCTTCGTCCGAAGCGATCTTGCGGCTCACGCCGATGTGCGTCACCGTGGGCATGAAGACGAGGAACCTTCCCGGCAGTGCAATGTGCGACGTGATGCGCGCGCCCTTCTTGGCGATTGGCTCCTTTGCAATCTGCACCAGGATCTCCTGTCCCGGCTTGAGCAAGTCACTGATAATCGGCAGATCGGACGTCTGCATCGAGCGGCGCGAAGGCCCGCCGCGGCGATTGATTTGTCCCGCAGCGTGTCCAGCCGCACCCTGCGGCGCGCGCCCGCGTCTTCCGCGCCCGCCGCGATCTCGGCGTTGCTGCGCAGATGCATCTCCAGCAGCCGGCTGGTCCGCCGTAGCAGTCACCTCATCGTCTTCGTCGTCAAAACCCTCTTCGCCGCCCTTTTCGTCAAAGTTCATCTGGATGCGATGGTCGAGATGGGCCTCCTGTAACAGCTCTCCCAGGTCCCCGCGGCGAATCCCGGTTGGAAGAGTCTCTTCTTCCAGATCGTCTAGGTCATGTTCGTCGTGCCTGTGTGCGCGATGAGGAAGCGCGTCCATCTCCTCGCCTTCGATGATCTCTTCTTCGATGTGTCCGCTACCCGGCTTATAAGACGAGACGGCCGGCACAGAGGTGGCCTTCGCCTTGGCGGGCTCTTCTTCCTTTTTCTTGCCGAAGCCAAACAGGCGAAAGCCCGTATGCGGCGCTGGATCGACTTTGTGCGAGGCTGATGCTTCCGAGGTCTGCTCCTCTAATTCGGTTTCTTCCAGTGCCTCTTCATGGAGAAGGGCCTCGGCAGCCGGCGTTTCCTCTTCCACGAATTCTTCGTCAACCGTTTCCTCGACCTGTGGAGCGAGGCTCGAAACCGCAACCACATCGCTCTTCGAATCCGCCAGCGGCTCAGGAGCAGACTCGCTGGTCTCCTCGAACTCCTGCTCACCCTCTACTAAATGATCCTCCGCCGCAGAAACCGCTTCCGCCTCCGGATTCTCCGCAAGCAGTTCGTGTTCTTCCATGCGATCTGGCGCAGCAGTCGGCTCTTCGCCGCCGATTGCCTCAACCGGCTCCGGCTCGGGGATGCGGTGCCGTGAAAGCGATTCGCCGGGCAGCAATCCGCTGCCATCCCACACGATGGGTGACTCAATCATCGTGGCTGGCTTGAATGAGCTTGCCGGTCGGGCAGGCGCTGTCTCCCGAGCAGCCTTCGGCGCATCGTCGGAAGGGGTTCCGCCATATTTTGACAGCGACTCACCCGGCAGAACAAAGGGAACTGCACCGGCTGGCTGGGCCGGGGGCTGTGCATGTGATTGCCGCATCGCGCCAGCTTGAATTATGGGAGCAATCTCATCGTCAGGCGTTGCACTCAGAAGCGTCTCAGAAGGCTCTTCGGCCTCGACACGCCCCTCTGCACCGGCGGACGGGCCTCTGCCCCCGCGGCGATTGCGGCGTCCGCGCCAGCGACGCCCGCCTGAAGATCCCGTCCCGTCCTCAGCTCCAGCCGGAGGGTCTGACGTTGCTTCTGATGCTGACTCTGGTCCCGAGATCCCAGGAGCGTCCTGCACCGCATCCGCATCCTGCACAATCAGACCGGTAGGTCTCCGATCCCTTGGCGCGCGCGCTTGCTGAGGTTCTTGTCTCTGGCTGCCGTTCGTGTGCCGCACCTCGCGCGGAGCCTGGTTTGCCCCGGTGGCCGCGGCCTTTTCAAGCTCGTCGGTCTCTTCCGAGTCCTCAAGCTCCATGAAGTCGGTCACATAAAGGAACGCATCGCGTTCCAGGCCGACATCCACAAATGCGGATTGCATGCCGGGGAGTACGCGTGTCACGCGGCCGTTGTAAATCGATCCGGCCAGCGTGTATTCGTTTTCGCGTTCGTAGTAGATTTCCGCGAGTTGATCGTCTTCTAGAATTGCAAGCCGCGTCTCATGCGGCGTGCTTGAAATACAAATCTCTTTTGCCATCGTACCTTTCCGTCCAACTTATGAAAGCTGGCACACGCGGCAAGGTCGGCGATAGAGACGCGAAACCGGGAGGTGAGGGAATGTGCGGAAGGGATGACCTGCGATTGGCTGGCGCGCCAAGAACCTGAATCGCCGTCGCGCCGCTTGCTGCCCCTAAAGGCGGCAAAGAGCGCAATGCATGGCGGAGGTTTCTCGAAACCAGCTGAGTCTTGCAGTGATCCAATTGCAGAGAGTTTGTGGCCAACCAATACATTGAGGCCGTTCCACCGCAAGCGCTTGCAAGAGCGTGCAGCACAAAAAGAACCGGACTGAACCGTCCCGGCGATCCTGCGCCATCCTTGCAACTCATACGCTCTGAGCGGTTTTCCCGTCTCTGCGTGCTCATGAACCCTTGTCCTGCCGGGCTCGCGATCCATCGGGACCTGGCCGGCGAAGTCTTTCTGATACTGCTTCTTATCGTGCTTCTCTTGAGTTCCGGACCACCCGGAATAGCAAGAGGTAAACTTGCTGTTCAGCTTCCGCGCCTGTCGGCTTCGAAAGCCTCAGTTTACAAACCGGCGCATGCGGACATTCATCGCCGCACCTAGCGCCAGGAACGTAAACAACACCGAAGATCCACCGTAACTCATTAACGGTAAAGGAATTCCGGTGACCGGCATAAATCCTATGACCATGCCCACGTTGACCGCTATCTGGAAGGTCAACACAGCCACCACCCCCATAATAATCAAGGAGCCGGACAGGTCCGCGGCCGTTTGAGCGTTCTGAATCAAACGCATCAATATGAAAAAGTATAGCAGCAGCACCAAAAGCGCGCCCACAAACCCGTGTTCTTCGCTGAATGCGGCAAAGATGAAGTCAGCATGTGGAATCGGCAGAAAGTCCCCTTGGGTTTGCGTTCCCTTGGCGGCGCCTTTGCCCCACACCCCGCCCGACCCCACTGCGATTAGCGACTGGCGAAGCTGATAACCCGCGCCACGGGGGTCGTTGTCGGGATTCGTAAAGCTGGTAAGCCGGGCCTTTTGATAGGGCTTGAGAACCTTTCCGCTGGTCCAGGCGCCGGCGATGAATAACGCGGCTGCCGCCAGCAGAATTACTCCCTGCTTGATGTTGATGCCGCCCAGAAACAGGCCGGCCACCAGAATGGGCGTGTAGGTCAGTGTCGTTCCCAAGTCGGGCTGCTTCAACACCAGAAGCATCGGAATACCCACCAGCGCGAAGGCTTTGAAAATATCCTTCCAGGTGAGACTGCGCCCGCCCAGGTTGGCAAAGTACCGGGCCATCACCAGGATGAGAATCAGCTTCACCCACTCCGATGGCTGAAAGAGCATAGGCCCGACCTTGATCCACCGCCGCGCGCCCAACGCCTTGTGGCCGATCCCGGGCACCAGCACAGCCGCCAGCGCCACCAGGCAGATGCCGTATGCCCAGGGCACCCAATCGAGCAGCCGATGGTAATCGATCACGGAAAAGATAAACATGGCCGCCAGACCGCCGGCGATCCAGAATATCTGCTTGGAACTGAAGCCCAGATACTTCGTATGCAGCGTCGCGGTATAAATCTCCGTCACTGAAACCGCGCATAGCAGCAGCACCATGCCCAGCAGCGCCCAGTCAAAGTCGCGAAAGCTCATGAAACGGCGCATCTTGCTCTATTGTCCGATTCCGGAGCCCTCATGGCTCGCCTGGTTGAGTGATGGAGATTGGATCTTGCGGCCGTCGGCTCTTGCGCCAGAATCCAGGCGTGCGGATCGGGCGGAGGGCTTTTGTTGTGACGTATCCTGAGCCACCTTTTGGCCCGTTACGATCCGGCCATTGTCGATAAGGAAACTGCCGGTTCTGACGCGGTCCCCGTCCAAGGCCACTTGGGATTTTGCTTTTGACCCCGCCGCCGGTACCGGCTCGGTCCACACCGCGCTCATCTCCACCGGTTGCGCATTCTTCTGAGGGACAAGATTGTTGGCCAACCGCCGCTGTTTCTCCACGTAGGCGGCAACGACGCGGGCGCCGATGCGGGCGGAGAACCAGCTCTTGTTGCCATTCTGCCAAAGCACGGCGACGACCAGCTCCGGGTTGCGCCTCGGCGTCACGCCCACAAACCACACATTTGGATTCGTGGCCTTCCCTTTCGAGCTAAGCCCGAGAGCCTCGTGGCTCATCACCTGCGCGGTGCCGGTCTTTCCTGCAAAATCGATGCCTTCAAGGTGTTCGCCGCCCGCCGTGTGGAAGGCCCCTGGCTGGGTCACATCCGCCATGCCGTCCGTGATAATCGTCCAATTATCCGGATCGATGGGGATGTACGCATCGCCCGCCCCCGGAAAGCTCTCCACCAGCGCCTTGCGAAAGTCCGTCGACAGCTGGTCGGGAAACACCGTATGCGGTCTCACCAGATGCCCGCCCGAGGCGATCCCGCCGATGATCCGCGCCAACTGAATCGGTGTCGCTTCCACCGCCCCCTGACCGATCGAAACGTCCAGCGTCTCATCCGGATACCAGCGATTGCGGTAGTTCTTCATCTTCCACTGCGCCGAGGGCATCAGCCCCGCCTGTTCCCCGGGCAGATCGATCCCCGTCTTCTGCCCATAGCCAAACTCGGTGGCGTACTTCGCAATCCGGTCAATGCCCAGCTTGTCGCCCAGCATGTAATAAAACGTGTCGCAGGAGAAGGGAATCGCGTTGTGTATGTTCACAGCGCCATGGTGCTCATCGCAGTGGTGAAAGAATCCATATGGACCCCAGCCCCCGGCGCAGTTGATCTTCATGTCCTGCGCAATTCCTTCCTGCAAACCTGCCACCGACATCAAAATTTTGAATGTCGACCCCGGCGCAAGTTGCGCCTGGATCGCCTTGTTCAACAGCGGATGGTCGGGATCGGTGATCAGCTTGTTCCAATCGGTGCGATTGATGCGGACTGCGAAGGCATTGGGATCGAAACTCGGCCGCGAGACCATGGCCAGAATCTCGCCGTTGCGCGGGTCCATGGCCACAATCGCGCCGTTCCGGTCGCCCATCGCCAATTCCGCGGCCTTTTGCAGGTCTTCGTCGATGGTCAGCTTCAGATCCTGGCCCGGAGTCGCGTGCTGCGTCCGCAGGTATCCCACTTCGCGGCCGTGGCTGTCCACCACCACATCGCGCGATCCATCCTGCCCACGCAGCAATTCGTCATATGTCTCTTCCACGCCCGCCTTGCCCACCACATCGCCTGGTTCGTAGGCCGCATAGCGCGGATTGTTGAGATCCTCTTCGCTTACTTCGCCCACATAGCCGATCAAATGGGACGCGAATCCGTCCCGTGGATAGAGCCGCCGCTCTTCATCGATGGTCTCCAACTCGGGCAACTCGTTGCGGTGGGCCTCGACAAACGCCTGTTCGTCGGCCGTAATGTCCTGCTTGATCGGGATGGGCGTGTAGTTGGGCGCGGTCTTGAACCGCCGCACCTGGGCCCGCAGCTGTTCCACGTCCAGATTCAGGCCTTTGGCAATCAGCGGCAGATCCGTCTCAACATTACGATTCTGCTCCCGGATCAGAAAGCAGGAGACCGAAGGGTAGTTGTCCACCAGCAGCCGTCCCTCACGGTCAAAGAGCTTCCCGCGCGCGGCCAGTACCGGCTCCTTCCGGATGCGGTTCTGCTCGGCCTGCATCTTGTAGCTCTCCGCGCCCAGCACCTGCAATCGCCAAAGCTGACCCGCCAGCACCAGCATCATGATCAAGATGCCGTACTGCACCGCCGTCGACTTCAACGAGGAGAGTTTTTCGCCGCGATTGCCAGCCATTGAATACATCTTCTGCGCCTTAGAATACAGGTAGTTTTGTCCAACTCAACAAATGAAATCCCACTCCGACCCCCCAACATTAGCCCTAGTCCCTCAGTCCCTTAGTCCCTGTTCCACTACTCCCTCACCTGCAGACGATCCAGCAGTGGAAAGAGCACCAGCGCGATCACCGAGTTTCCTACGGCCTTCATCAACTCCGTCAACCCCCGCCATTCCTGGTCCAGGCCCAGCAGCACACGGGACACGAAGACATAGATCACGCTGGCCAGAAGTGAGAGCACAAAATTCATAATCAGACGGATGGTGTAGTTCTCCACATCGATGCGCACGCCCACCGACGCGGCCAGAAACCCGCACACCGTTTTCGCAATCCCGTTCACTCCGATGGCGTGCTGCGAGAGAGCATCTTCAAACAGCCCCATGAACATGCCCATCATCGTTCCCTGAATCGGGCTGCGCCGTCCTAGCGCGAAATAAATCGTCACCACCAGCGGCAGATCGAACCACACATAGCCCCTGACCACGCGAGGCAGCCATGCTTGCAGCACCAGGGCCACCAGCGGCACCAGCACATATACCAGCACTGGGTACTGACGGATCTCCAGATCGCGGCGGAAGTTCGCGCCCATAAGAGACATACTTACTGGTTCCTCCCCGTCGGGCTGCCATCGCCCTGGTTCGGAGCAGTTGCCTTCGGCGCTGTTGCCTTAGGCTCTGTCGGCTTCGGGGCAGCGGGTTTGGGAACAGTTGTTTTCGGTGCGGCAGCCTTGGGCACTGCCGGCTTAGCGGCATCTGAAGTCCCAGTTTCAGTCTCGGGCTTCCCGTCTGTAGCGCCCCCCGCCGACTTCGGTAGCGGTGTAAATCGGTCCGGACGGAGCGCCTGAGCCGGGCGCGTCACGGGATCGGGGTTCGAGCTGTCCAGCAACGGCTGCTTGTCCGGCGGAAGATTCGGATCCATCAGCCCCGGCAGCCGCTCTGCCATGATCGCTGAAGCCTTTTGCTGCTCCTTCACCTGCTGGTCATGGATGGCCGCCGCCTCCGCACCCTTCTCGGCCTCGCTGGTAGCCACATCCTGCTGTTGCTGCGGTGATAGCCGCGGCAGCGTTGAAGTAATCACCAGCACTTCATCCAAACGGTCAAGATGAGCGGCAGGCGTGATCATCACGTCGATAAAGGAGTCCCGGTCTGGATCGGGGACCACCTTCTCCACAACGCCCACCGGCAATCCCCGCGGAAAAATCATGTCGCCGCCGGCGGTCAGCACTTTTTCCCCTGGCTTGATGCGCTGATCCTGCAGGATGTCCACCATCTCCAACTGCCCGTTAGCGTTGCCTCGCAGAATGCCGCGGATTCGCGTCGTCTCCAGAATCACTCCGGCGCCGCTGGTCTGATCGTTGACGGCCAGCACCTGCGCGGTATGCGGAAATACATCGCGCACCTTGCCCACAATGCCGTCGGCGGAGATCACGGCCATATCGCGGTCCAGCCCGTCTGCCGAACCCTTGTCGATAAAGAAGACCTTCGACTGATCGCTTCCGCTGGTGCCGATGGCCTGCGCCGCGACCGTCTTGTAAATGTACTTTTCCTGGAAATTGAGCATGGCCTGCAGCCGCTGCCCCTGTTTCGCATCCTCGATCAGTTCCGCCTGCTCTAGACGCAGCCGGTCGATGGTCTTTTGTAATTCCTGGTTTTGCTCGCGCACGTGGCGCAGGTCGATGTAGTTCCCCCACAATCCGCCTACGCCCGTTTTCGATGAGTGAATGAGCCGCTCCGGCGGCGACACCAGCGCCTCGGCCCACATCCTGATCAGCCGTACGCCCGTGCCGTCCCGCGCGTCAGTATTGCGGCCCGAGTCGGTCCGGTGTACCTGAACGGCAAGACCCACAATCTGCGCCAGCAGGATAGCCAGCAGCACCAGAAAGTTCCGATAGCGGACGAAGAAGGATTCCATAAAAACCAGAGATCAGAGATCAGGGGTCAGGGATCGGTTATGAATATGCGACGGCCAATGCCGGTGCTTCCAAGCTGAACCCTCGAACCCTTGAGAAGCCAGAATTCTTTCCCTGCCCCAATCGCCGCGCTGATCTCCGTTTCCTCCGGATTGGAAAAACTGATCTCTGATCTCTGACCCCTGATCTCTGTCTAGTCGATCTTGATTTTGCGCAGCAGCCTGAAGTCGGAGAGCATCTTGCCCGTGCCCAGCACCACCGAGGCCAGCGGATCGTCGGCAACCGACACCGGCAGCCCCGTCTCTTCCCTGATCCGCTTGTCGAGATTCTTGATCAGCGCTCCCCCGCCGGTCAGCACAATGCCGCGATCGGAGATGTCGGCCGACAACTCAGGCGGCGTCCGCTCCAGCGCCA
>Ga0181516_10000998_pt1 | contig 22925 bp, 11 predicted proteins | sample PEATcosm2014_Bin_25_FD_121104 | JGI IMG/M metagenome (GOLD analysis project Ga0181516, IMG submission 121104) | Peatland microbial communities from MTU Mesocosm Facility, Houghton, MI, USA - PEATcosm2014_Bin01_10_metaG | ecosystem: Environmental > Terrestrial > Soil > Wetlands > Peat | place... | reverse complement strand
CCAGGAAATGTCCACTTCGTAGCCGCCGCGCGCCCTCAGGCCCAACACATTGCCGCTGGTCCAGGTCGTGGGCAAGGCCGGAAGAAGGTCGATGTCTCCGGTCTGGCTCTGCATCAGCATCTCCGCGATTCCACCGGAGGGGGACTCGTAGAGGGCCGGCCAAGTGGTCCCGGCATTGCCCGCGCCGTAGTTGGCCAGCGCCTTGTCTCCTTGGAGTAGACGAGCCCACATGCCGCATTTGTCCGGGTGGTACCCCCCCGAGCCGCGCTGCGTGAGTGCGACCGCCGCCGCCGCGAAGAACGTGGGCGTTCCGCGTTGGGTGATGGTGGCCAACGGCCAGACCGAGACCAGGTGCGAGGCGTGGCGGTGCATGGCCTCGAACTGACCCCAGTCGCCGGGGTACTCCAAGAGTTGCCCGGTGCTCCCGATCTGGTAGGGAAGGAACTTGGCCATCGCGTTGCTCAAGGTGTCCGCGAACGCGGCATCCGTGCCCAGCACCTTGGTTGCGGTGATGACATGGCCGAACAGCTCGCGCAAAAGGCTCATGTCCATCGTGGAACCGTAGGTGACGGACACCGCGGTCTTGTTGTCCTGGGGAGTGATGAACTTGTTCTCGGGCGAGGTGGAGGGCGAGGTGACCAGGTGGCCTTTCCCGTCATCCACCAAGATATCCAAGGCGAACTGCGCTGCGCCCTTGAGGATGGCGTAGGCCGTGTCGCGCAGGTACGCCTTGTCCATCCCGAAGGCATAGCGGTCCCAGACGTTCTCGCAAAGCCATATTCCACCCATGGGCCAAAGCGCCCATTCGGCCCGACCGGTGGCAGGCGTGGTCATGGCGAAGATGTCCGAATTGTGGTGGGTCGTCCAGCCGCGGGCACCGTATATGTTCTTCGCCGTCGAGACCCCGGCCTGGGCCAATTCCCCCACGAAGTCGATGAGCGGACTCGTGGTCTCCTGGATGTTGGCCGGTTCCGCCAGGGCGTAGAACTTCTCCGGATTCTCGTTGAGCGTGTAGTTGGATGCGTAGTGGGCCTGGATGTCCCGGTTCCAGATGCCCTGCTCGTTGCGGGGCGCGGGATATCCGGGACGGGAGCAGGCGATGAGGCTGTAGCGGGCGCATTGGTACAGTTTGGCGTACAAGTTGGGCGACTGGCCGTTGATGTCCAGCCAAAGCCTGCGGAAAATGGCCTGGAAATCCGCAAGGTGGGTGGAAAGCATCTGGCTGTAGGATTTGTTGGCCGTGAGCGCGAGGTAGCTTTGCACCAGTGCGGCTTGGTCGACTCCTTGAGTCCCTGCCTCCTTGTCGTACCCGTTGAAGCTCGTAGCCTCCGAGAAGATCAGGACCGCGGTATCGGCTCCCGCAACCGTCACCTTCTTCCCGTTCGCCGCCACGGAACCTCCGCTCGCGCGAACGCGCAAGTGCGCTTCGAACTTCATCCCCTTGGTGGCGTCCCAAACCACCGGGGTGGCCCGGGCGTTCCAAGGCGCGCGTCCGGTCATCACGATCTCGTTGTTGCCGGAAACCGACACGCTCCCCACCTGCTGGGTGCTCATGCCTGCTGTGAAGCCCACGCTTCCGGCCTTGCTTCCGTAGATGCGCATCACGATCGCCTGGTCCGGATAGCTCGCGAAGGTCTCCCGGGTGTAGGTGACGCCCCCCACCGTGTACTTGATGGTCACCACGGCGCGGTCCAGCTCCAAGGTCCGGGAATATCCGGTGTAACCTCCCGTACCGGAAAAGGCGAGGTCGATGGCACCCAGCGGCTGGAACACCCGCGTGTCGCCGTCGGAGAGGGCCGGCGAAGCCACGACCAGATTGGTGGCGCTGATGTAGTCGCCCTTGGCGACGGCCGCTTGGATGGCCTGCATCTTGGAGCGGTGCGCGGTGCTGGTGGGAGCATAGGGCCCGCCGGACCAGAAGGTCGCGTCGCTGATGTCCAGATGCTCGGCGGCGGGGATGCCGTAGATCTTGGCACCCATGCGACCGTTCCCGATGGGCAATGCGCCGCCGAAATTCGCCTCGGTCGTGTCCGTTGGTGTCGTGTACGAAAGGACCAAAGAGCCCCAGTTCCCGGCCTTCTCGGCCGCTTGGGCCGATACTAGTCCTTGGAGGACGAGGATTGCGAACCAGCTTCGATGTGGAATCATAGCAACACCTCTCGGACGTGAGCACCCATGACCTGGCCTAGACAGCGGTCCGATCGGGAAGCTACCGCCGCCGCACCCGATCCACGGCGCGATTGCGCCCGGGAACTCCTAAAGCGTTGGAAGACTTCAACGCGCTGGATCCTGCGATCCGCTCTCCAGTTTCCCGTTCATGGTAGACTCTCGCATTGGTGAAATGCCCGTCTCCCGGACGGAGCGGGATCGAACTCGTCAGGGGACTTTGGATGACGATAGCGATGCTGGCTTGTTGGCTGGATGGCTGGTACCAGACCCAACTGTGGAGGGGTGCCGTCGCCGCCTGTCGGGTCCACGGGTGTCGATTCCTGTGCCTGGTGGGGTATTCCCGGCCATCGAGTCCGATCCCCACGGGTCCGGAGGGGATCGGTGGTCTCGCGGCGCGTCCGGAAATCGATGGGACCCTCCTGTCCGCGGGCCCTCTCACCTTCTGGGAGGGTGGCGCTGCCATGGAGGCGATCCTTTCCTGGCTTCCCCCCGGCAAGCCCGCCATCTGCCTCGGACAGGAGTGGCCCGATCTTCCATCCATCGTCCCCGACGGAGGGGGGATCGGTGGGATGGTCCATCATCTCGTGGGGGAACATGGCTGCCGGAACCTTGCCTTTCTGGGAGGCCCCGAAACCAACGCCGACAGCGTCCGACGCCTCTCGGATTTTGTCCTCGCCTGCGATCAAACGGGCATCGGATCCGATCCCCGATTGCGCGAAGTGGGACACTTCTATCTGGAAGGCGGGGAAGCGGCCATGGAGAGGATCCTGGACCGGCGGATTCCCTTCGACGCCGTGGTCTGCGCCAATGACGCGATGGCGATGGGTGCCGCTCTGGTCCTGGAGCGGCGAGGCATCCGGATTCCCGAAGACGTCCGACTCGTGGGCTACGACGACTGCGAGGAGAGCCGCACGCATCAGCCTCCCCTGACCACCGTCCGCAGCCCCACCTACCAGATCGGCTTCCGGGGCGTGGAGCGCTGCCTGGAAGAGTTCGAAGGGAAACCCGGACTCGCGGCGGTGGAGACCCATTCCACCATCCAAGTGGTGCGGAAATCCTGCGGATGCCTCGCGAAGGCGTCCCCCCAGCATTCCCTTCCGGAAACAGCCGTCCTTCGGGGAATGCCGACGGTGTCCGGGATCGCCGAACTGATGGCCACCGAGCACCCAGCGGAGAAGGATCGTTTCATTCGCGACTTCCGGGCCATCCTGCGCGATTCCAGGGAGGGGGAACTCGAGGAATGGCAGGAGATCCTCTTCTCCGCCTCCCGCCTTGCACTCCGCGAATCCCGCGAAAAGGGGCGGCACATCGAAGAGACGATCCTCCAGGCGCACGTGCTGCTCTCGGAGGCCCGGGAAGGCACGCAGAGCATCCACAGGCGGAACACGGACGCGCTCGTCCGGCAGCTCCACATCACGGTGAACGCGCTGAACTCGGACCTTTCCCTGGAGGGGTACCCTTCGCGGCTGGCGGAAGCCCTGAAGCCATGGTGCGGCGAGACCCGGCTGTTCCTCTTCAACGCCGACCTGGCGCCGACGTCCGGGCAGGATCTGTCCAAATGCGACTTCGCGGTCCGGTTGTCCCTGCGCGACGGGCTGGCGGCATTCCTTCCGCCGACAGAAGGCCCGCTTCCGCCCTGGAGCGGAAACGGCGAGATCTGGATCGGGCTGCCCGTGGAGCACGCCGGACACAACTTCGGCGTTCTTCTCTTCCACGAGTGGTTCCACAGCGAATCGTTCATCGAACATCTGCGGCTCGTGGTCTCCAGCTTCGTGTACGGCCTCTGGCGATGCGAAGTCGACAGGCTGCACATGGAGGAGCTGCATGCGTTGTCCGTCCGGGATTCCCTCACGGGACTCTACAACCGGCGCGGCCTGGTGGAAATCGGGGAACGCATGGTGGCCAGGGCGACGCGCGAAGGCCGGTGCATCGGGGTGCTGATGGCGGACCTCGACGGACTCAAGGCGATCAACGATGCGTTCGGCCATGGCGAGGGCGATCGCGCGATCATCGCGCTGGCGGAGGCCCTCCGGGATTCCCTGAGGGCTTCGGACACGGTGGCGCGGTTGGGCGGCGACGAGTTCGTCGCCTTGTTCCCACTCGGCGAGTGGCAGCCTGCGACCAAATTGCCCGAACGCATCCGGAAGGCGCTGGAACGGCGCAATCGCGAACTCTCTCGCCCTTGGTCGGTGTGCGCCAGCCTGGGAATCCGCGTGTGGGATCCCTCGGACGGCCGCATACTGCCGGCTGTCCTTTCGGAAGCGGACGTGGATCTCTACCAGGACAAGAAGCGAAGGCGGCATTCCCTGGATTCCTTCGAGCGTCCCCTGTAGCCACGGCTCCCTGCCATGGATCCGGGAGCGTGCGACCTGGCCGGATCTCCCGACTCGGGAAATCCCCGGCACCGGACAGGGCGAAGGTCCGGTCGAATCTCGGAAAATCCCCTTTCAGGAACCGGCCACGACGACTCGCAGGACGGAACGACCCCATTGCGCGAAATAGATTCCGCACCGGATCCCGTCCAGGCGCATCTCCACGCGTCCCGCAGCGGGATCGGCTTCGCGGAGGAGACGCCCGCGGGCATCCCTCAGCCGGAGATTTCCCGAGCCTCCCACACCTACGATCCGATCGCCGGACTGCCACAGCGATGCCCTGGCGACGGAAGGGAGGACGCTGGAATTCGAGCCTCCGAAGTAGAACACCACGGTGCTGCGCGGTCCCACGGTGACCGGAGCGGAAAGCGTCCTGCCGCTGACAAGATCCGTCCCACCCGTGAACCCCTGCGGCAGGGTCATGGTGTAGGAAGCGTTGTTCGTGGTGTTCATCCCGATCACGTAGTCCCCGAAGACCGCTCCGTAGTAGGACGCGATGCGGCGGTTCTGGTCGGGCAAGGTCCCGTCGGCCAGGAGAGGGATGTCCAGCGTGTCCCCACCGAATGCCAGACAGGGACGATCCGGGGGCACCCCGGCGGTCACACCCTGCACCAGAGTGTCGCGGACGACGAATTTCCCGCTCTTGGTGTACCGGACGTCGTCCTCCCGGAACTCCACGATCCTCTGGTTGGCGGGACTCACCACGTGGGCCCGGGCGAGCCGGTTGATCTCGTAGGCGCGCCGGTAGAGCGCGATGAAGAACCGTTCGTCTCCACGTTTCACGGCCAGAATGCCATTCTCTTCGTCGGCAACGGCGTAGTCGGGCTGCCCCGGGGTGGTGGGATTGGTCGCGGAACCGCTCCATTTCGAAAGGCTGTCCAGCGCATCCGGCAGGCGGAGGGACTTGGATTCCTGGATGAATCCCCAGTTGGACTCGATCATGGCGGAAAGCTGACCGTCCGAACGCATCTGCTCCACGTACCCGACGATCTTCGGGTCCTTCGTGTCCGCGGCCACCCAGGGATTGCCGTAGATCACCGTGCCGGGGATGTACTCGTTGCGCCAGCAGATCACCCCTTCGGCAAGGATCGCCCGGTAGCCTGATGGATCCACCGACGGATACCGGAAATAGGCCATAATGTGCTCGAGGTCGCGGGCACGTCCCAAGATGGCCGTGTCCTTGGATCCATTGATGCGCCATATGTCCAGGATCTTGGGTCCCAGATTGCCGTAGCAATCCTGGGAGACCCATCCGGGCTCGTGGGAGGTGCCCTTGGCGGTCATCATCGTGTAACCCCGGCCCAACCAGTAGTCGTATCCGCCACGCGGAAGATCGTTCCCGCGCCATTCGGAAACGCCGAGCCCTTCGTGGAGATAGATGATGGCGCTGTCTTCCGGGAACGCCAAGGCGGAATCCAGGTCGCGAAGACCCAGGTTCGCGCAATAGATCGACATCTCGGCTTCCAGCACCTGGTTGGTGATGCTCCTCTTGCTGAATCGACCATACTCCCGGCTCCGAAAGATCATCCAGGCCCAATAGTCCCTCCTGGTGCGCTTGCCCTTCCCGAAGTCGACCGAGTCCGAAAGCGACGGGGATAGCTGTGGATAGAGGAGATGCACGGCATAGCCGAGTCTTCCGTACAACCCTCCCCAACCGGAATTTGCCAAGGTGGTGTCATTGACGAATCGGACGCAATTGCTGTCCAGCGCGGCTTGCACCTTGGCGACGATGGAATCGCTGTGGTAGCGCGCCGTCCATGGGATGGAGTAGGAAAGGGCGAGGTATTCGACGTCGTTGTAGTTGTTGTTGGCGTATGGGATCAGCGCGTTCGTCCCGGACAGGAGCGACAGGATATGGCTGTTGCATCGGGCGCGCACCTGGGTCCGCAGGGCGGTGTCGGAGATCCGCCCGGGTGCCGTGGTGTAGGACGGCATGGCACCTTGGATGTCGTCCGCAGGCAGCGCGAAGTCCGGGTTGGTGTGGGTATAGGCCCGGTAGACGCCCCGGGTGGGGTACAACTGGCGGCGCTGGTAGGTGGAATCCACCCAGGTGGTGCCGTAGGCGTAGAATCTTCCCGATGAGCGGATGCGCAGCGTGACTGCCGTCTTCCCCCTGGTGAGCTTGAGAGGGAGAATCGCGGTGCGGTAGACGAAGCTTCCGATCGACAATGGATTGTCCGACGCATCCACGAAGACCTCTTCGCCATCCCCCCAGCGCATCCCCACTTCCTTGCCCTCGCAAACCAGAATCAGCCGACCTCCGTCGACTTTGGGATTTTCGTTGCCCGAGAGCTTGATCGTGAAGTAGTTCTGGGCGACAGGATCCACGGCCATCTTCACCTGCATCCAACCGCCGTAGATGCCCGCGGGATAGGCTAGGAGTATCGTGCCCGCCGGCGTCTGGGGCAGCAGCTTGCGCGCCGTCTGGTTCTGGTCCCCGACGTAGGATTGGCACAGGCTGTCGGCGTAGGCATGCGCGGTCTCGCTCGGTCCGTTGCCAAAAAGCACATGGTCCAGCGGGTCGCCCGCGGCAGCACGAAGCGAAAGGGCCAAAACACCGATGAAGCAGCCTCTTAGGGTGGCGGATATCGTTTCCATCCAAGTTCTCCCATCTAGGTCTGTTCATCGATCCGATAATCCCTGTTTGTGGGTTTTCGCATCTTTGAAGATACTGGAGGGAAGCCGGGGTTGCTGCCCGATCACCACCGGGGTCGAAAGCATCCCGTTGAAAGATTCCAACGCTTGCCCTGGCCAAATAGCGGAAGCAAGGGGATAATCCAGGTATGCTCGGTAGCTTCTCCAATGGATCATTCATGGAAGGACGGACACATGCGACCAGACGGCAAGACGATCTCCCGTGGGCATTGGCTTCTCCACGAAGTGCACAAGCTCGCGGTGCTCCCCATTTTCCTGGCGGCCTTCGCCAGGGCAGGCCTGGTGGCCGAGCAATGGCACCCCGTGGACATCTCCCTCACTTCGACGACGGCCCACTCCAACCCGTTCGACGTGACCTTGAGCGGGCAATTCACCGGCCCAGGGAACACGATTCTGACGGTTCCGGGATTCTGCGACGGCACGGGGTCCTACAAGATCCGGTTCGCGCCAACGAAGGTGGGCACCTGGACCTACTCGACAACTTCCGACGACCCGCTGCTCAACGGGCTGCAAGGGTCGGTTTCGTGCGTCGCGAACACCCTGCCGACCGTCCATGGAAGGTTGGGCATCGATCCCCAACATCCACGCCACTTCCTGTATGAAGACGGATCCCGATATTTCCTCAACGGCTTCGAGATCGATTGGCTCGGCCTGATGGATTTCGGCGACACGACCGTACCCAAGGCGAAATCCATCATCGACATGTACTCCGCCCAAGGCTTCAACCAAGTGATCATGAACGCCTACGCCTGGGACACCAACTGGGAGCCGGGCATCACCGGCCCCTACGATTTCGGCCCTCCCAAGGTCTTCATCGCCGGCGGGACCAATGCCGCACCCGACTGGACCCGACTGAATCCCGCGTTCTTCCTCAACTACGACCACGTGATGGACGCACTCATGAAAAGCGGGGTCGTGGCCCACATCTTCCTGTTCGTCAACAACAAAAAGGTGAATTGGCCCGTTGAAAACAGCGCCAACGAAACGCGTTACATCAAATATTTGGTTTCCCGCTACCAGGCCTATCCCAACGTCTCCTGGGATCTCGACAAGGAGGCCTATTCCTACACCGGAACGAACCCCCAGGCGTGGTTCCACGGTCGGCTCGCCCTCATCGATTCCACCGACGCCTACCATCGCCTGCGCACCATGCACGACAGCTACAACCCGGGCCACGGGCTCGGGAACGTCGACTACAACCTGAGCGCGAACTCCCTGCTCGACTACTACACCGACCAGGACCACGCCAACTACTACTCCGACGCGGTGAAGCTCGGCAACGCGGCCAACGACCCGTATTACAACGCCGAGCACAGCTACCAGATCGGCAACGACGGCGGCCATACCTATTCTTCGATCAACACCAAGCTCCAATGCCTGCTGAACACCTACGAAATCGCGATGGCGGGTGGATACGCCGCCTACTACTACACCTACCACGCCTGGGACGTCGTACGGTACGCCGAAGTACCCGCCTCGCTGAACATGTACGCGTTCTACACGAACTTCTTCTTGTCGACGAATTGGTTCACCCTGAAGCCATCGGATGCTTCCATCGGAAGTCCCTCCAACGGACACTGCCTGGCCAACCCAGGCGTCGAATACATCGTCTATTCCTCCGACGGCAAACCGGTCTCCCTGACCATCTCGGGGGCATCGGGCGCCTTGCACGGGTCTTGGATGAACATCCAGACGGGCGCGAAGACCGATGCCGGAACCTTTTCCAATGGGAAAGCCACTCTATCCCCCCCCGGAGCGCAGCCCTCGGTGATTTGGCTCCATTCCGGCACCGCGGGCGTGGTCTCCCCGCCTCGGGTGGAGGCCCCATCGGACATCGCCCGCCAAGTTCGGGTCCGCGATCCGGCGGGGAGGCTCCTCGCGACCTTCGAGTCGCGCACGGACGACCCTGGCCTGCTTCTCTCCAAGGCACGTGGAATCCAGGGATTGCGCTCGGGAGTCTACCGCTTGGAATGGACGTCCGAGGGAGAGCCGACGCAGGGCCTTCTGGTCGGCATCGTTCGCTGAAGGGTCCGCCTCCCCGAGCGGGAGGCGCGGCGGCCCCGGTGGTTCTGAATTTCCGGGAAGACACCCGCGCACCGGGCCTTTGGGAATACTGGCTTTGCCCGACAGGTCCTCGGAGGTGTTGAAGAATTGCAACACCCTGTGGAACCAGCTGCGAATGGTTTGCCAACGGCGTAAACTCACCCCATGCGCGGAAACCTGATTGGCACAAAATTCCAGTGTTCGCCCAACACCGTTGCAGTGTTGGGCTTGGCGGCATTGGTGTTGGCCGCCTGCGGGGAACGGGCCGTGGGCGCAGGAAACTCTTCGGGGACATCAAACAGCCTGGAAGGACGCCCCGCCGGCCGGACAATGTGGGGGCCAGTGGTGGGCACACGCCTCCTAGAAGTCTGCGCGGCTGAGGTGAAGCAAGGTGTGAAAGGGGAGTGCAGGCCGAGGGAACCCAAAGCGCAGAACTAGCAGAACCACTGGCACGCAAGCTGCCGATTTGGTAGGCTCAAAGGATGAGGGTAGAGACGAAAGACGGTAACTCTTCCGGAACAGGGAACACGATCCGTCCCTCCCGCGACGTAGAACCCATGCGAAACATTCTGAACCAGCAAAGCGACCTACCCCAACCCCTCATAGTTTGGTACCGCGCTCCAGGGTCGACAACTATCGTGGTTGCAAAGAACGTTGTAACCGTGGCAAAAAGCACAACCAGACACCCCATACGTGTCATTCCTGTATCAACAATCGTTGAATGCGATTTTTCCTGCACGCATATACCAAGTCCGCAGAAACTCCAGTACTGGATTTCTGTGGAATTGACTCTTGTCGCCGTTTCTACTTGACGAATGCATAGAGACCATTTCTGCTGCTTTTCATGGAACCAAAAATCAATTCAGTATGGGAGGCATCTTTCGAGGAGAGGCCCGTAGAATAGTTCGGAACTGTGCCTATCTCACCAATAAAATTTTGCTTGTGTTTGAAACAATCCCGCTGTTCACCCGCATTACGTATACGCCATTCTTTAAATTACCCAAGTCCAATTCAATATTTCTATTGAATTGCTTCACAACCATTGATTTTCCAGATTCGGAGAGCAACTTGACTTGAGCGACGCCCGATCCAGGCACATTGATTCTAAGGGCATTCCCAACCAATCTGGAAGATATCTCTTTGGCGCCATCTAATCTGGGCTCAATCGCGTCGCCCGGAGACAACGAATATAGCAAGGTTCCAAGGCCTGTGTGATCTGCATTTGTGTATTCAGGCTGATAACCATTGCTAGCAACAACCTTGGAAGAATACACGGGATTGAGCCCAGCTTTATTGAAGAGATAGGTTGACATTTCCCATATCGGAGAATAGTTACCACGTCCCGTTGCAGAAATGCCATTGGGATATATTGTAACATCGTTGCAATATTCAAAAAATGGATGGTATGGAACCGTCCCGCCTAGATTATACTTCGCCGTGTATTCAAGCCCGATAAATATGCGATTGGCTCCATTCTCCCCATATTTTCGGATTCCAAAAGTGTCCGTATAGGCCACCAAATTTACCCCTTGGTTCCAAGCCATGAGCGCCGTTTCCATCAAATGAGCAATCCCCCCCTGACTATGCCCCTGGTCTCGCCCACTTTCAGCATCTTCACCTGTCGCGTCAATGTATTGTGTCACTCCAGCACAGCCATCCTTCAAAGGAGAAAATCCATTTTTATATATGGTTACAGCGTGATTGAACAAGGCTTGATCATCACAAAATATGGCTGTTGCCATGACCCCGCATAGCGCGGAAGTACCCCAATTTGCTGAATATGCTGTATCGTATCGTGGAAGGGGCACATTTTTAAACCATGCCTTAGCCTTGGCGATATTTGGAGAAGGCCATTTTGCAGATCCATTAAACCCATATGCTAGTATCTCTGCTGCATTGGCCATTTGATCGCCTCCGCGCCCCGTTCGCAAGCCATCCGTATTCATACTTACGACCTGATTAACCCATGTGTCGATGATACTTTCGGCCTTATTGGCGTAGGCAATATCCCCTGACGCGACCCATTTGATGGTAAGTACCCACGCCTTCCATCCATCTTCTTGCATGGCATATGCATCGGTTACATTCGTGGCTGCACCTAACCTCAGACCCACATTGGTTTCTACATACGAATTTTTCAAAGCCGCCCAAGCGCTTGCCCAAGGTTGCTTTCCATTCGCAACGTTTGTCCGAACCCGGGTGAGCGCATCTTGTGTAAGATAGCCTCCAGGGTGGACGGGTAAAGCGCAGAGATTACGTCCGAAAATCGTCAAACCAAAAACAAACAGCAGCGTCGAAAATTTCCAATTTCTCACTTTAGACTCCACTTGAGTTAACCCATGGTCAGAAGTGCGGCAGTCGCCTTGCCGCCACCGATCCCGGCCTTCGGCTGGCCGGACATATCGTGGGGGCCGGTGGTAGGCACTCGTCTCCTGGAAGTCTACGCGGCAGAAGTGGAACAAGGTGTGAAGGGGGAGTGCAAGCGAAGGGAGCCAGTGGCGCAGAACTAGTGACACGCTGGCTTCCGATTTGGTAGGCTCAAATGATGGGTAAAGACGAAAGACGGTAACTCTTCCGGAACAGGCGATCCGTCCCTCCCCGACCTTAGCGATCCAGAAAGAACGTTTTCAGAAAACTGCGGTCATTGTAAGAGACTTTGACGACGTAGAACCCGTGCGAAACATTCCCCACATCAAACTTCAAGGTGGATTCTCCAGCCGGTCTCATTGAAATCACGGTCTGCTTTATTGCCCGTCCTTTGAGATCAAAAATGCTCATCGAGACCGCTGAAGGAGCGCTTAGGGTGACATTCGCATAGATCGTGTGATTGTTCACATACATGGAATTCGGCTTGGAATCCACCGAAGCGACCACCGAGGTGCTGGATACCTGGGGAACGATGTTCATATGGTCAATCGAACTTCCAGCCGTTGCAACTTTAATGGAAATCGTATTCACACCCGCAGCAAGTGGTTCAAATCGCGATTCTGCCTGCCAGGTATTTCCAGTCGTCCAGAAAGAGAGCGACTGGTCAACGACATTGCCATTCACGCTCAATGTAACAGGAACAGACCCGCTATTGATGGCATAGCGAAACTCGATTAAATAGATCCCCGCTTTGGGGGCTGTGTATGTCCAAGTGATTACCCCATTGGCATTCAAATTCACGTATCCTGTACCGGTGAAGCCATTGGTGGCCGTTTGCGTACTACCACCTTGGGTCTGTGCCGCTTCCGCCTCCAGGATAGAGCCACCACTGGTTGGCTGGGCTGACACTTGCTGGGCAGATCCACCTGCAAGAGTGATGTCGCTGAGAACATTCGTCATCAATGCCTTGACGTCGACAGCCTTCGGACCAATGCGCGTCAATACTTGGGGCAAATACTGGCTTGAAATCGTACTCGCATACTTTCTCCAATAGCCCGCCGCGAGCTGCGCATGTGTGACGGCAGAACTGGTGGCTCCAGTGGTTTTGTACGTGGCTGCGAGAATCTTCTCCGAATAGTATTGCCCCAGATACGCCATCGCACGGATGTCTCCGATGGTCAGCCGAAGTTCTTTATCATTTCCGGGATTCATGCCGGCAATCTTTTGCAACGCCGACGTGGCCCAGCCTTGTAGATATTGTGCAACCTGCACTGGCGTGGTATCGCTGCCAGTGGGAGTGGCCTTGTACTGGGAAATACTCATCATCTTGGGGCCCAAGGGGGTGCTGCCCGCAAAATCTGTGATGGTATGAAAGCCGTTCACGCTTTTCGCACATGCTTCCGGGTACCATTGATAATCCATTGTACTCGTACTCCAATGGAACCGCGTAACCATGGGAAGAACTTTTGAGACCGATGCCCATGCGTCGTACAGATCGGCGCTATTGACTTCAGGGAATCGATTCGCGATTGTTTGAGTGAAAGTTGCAGAAGGGATGTTGTTGTCATAAGCTAGGCGTCCCCATGCCATGAAGCTATACCACATCTTCCTGATGATCGATTGCCGAGGAGCATCGGGTTCGGTACTGATGAATTCTCTTCCCCACGTATATCCATCCGGACCCATATAGAACCCCTCAAGTTTACCAGCGGTTTGGGGCATATTCGCGATGTAGGCCCGGGCAAACTCCGGGTCTCCCCAACGCATCATGTACATGTCGTCATTGCGAACCGTCAGCCATGTTTTCTTGCCCGCAGGAACCGTCGGCAACCAAGAGTCGATCAGTGTGGGGTCGGCAGAGGAAAGCATATGCGCCTCTGAATATTTATAGCTGTAATCCAAAGTGTCTGGATATCCACCAAATGCGGAATTGATTGCACCCACACTCGTCCGAACTGCCCGATGAATAAACCTGACTTTCCGTCCTGGCTGCCACGAAGGATCGGCCTTTGCATCCTTGACCCCTTGCCCGTAGGTGTCCCACAGCCAAGTTTCCGTTTGTCCTTGAATATTCTCACCATAGGTTACACCGATGCCGGCCAAAAGTGGGTACGTCAATAACAGGGTACGAACACTTTTTCGGAAATAGTCGGTAGTTACGGCACCGGGAGTCGTGGTGATGCCATCCTTCCCGTCAGCCCCATAGGTGAAGATATTCCAATTGAAGATATAGAAGTCTACGCCCCGGTTTTTACCATATTGCATGACCTGCTTCCAGAAAGCAATTTTGTCGTTAATGGTCATTGTTTTGACAGTGACAGCGGCACTCAATACGTTCGCTGGGCACATGCCTGGCCCCGTAAGACTCGCGCCTGTATTGATTCCAGGATTCATCTTGACATCACTGAGGGCAACCGCAGGATATTCCGGCACGTTGATCAGCGAGGGGAATGGCTGTAGGCTCCAAAGCGTCAGGGCATTGTAGTGGTACCTGGCACAATCATCTAGGAAATCCATCCAAAAATTAATGTCCCACATGACAGGAACGTTTTTCCAGGCCGCTTCTCCGTTGTCGGAATAACTGGGAGTTCGCACATCCAATGGAATGTTGAATTTAATCCCGCGTTCCAAGATATACGGTGCATGATCACCATTGGCCACGGATCCCAGGTTATTCAGGTTGATCGCTTCAGCCAAATCCAGACCACCATACATGGTCCCAGTGGCATCTGCACCAACGACCCAATAGGTTGTGCGCGCCCCCGATGTGGTTTTGCGAAGCGAATACCCTTGTGCCTTGAGCGCCCCTACGGCACTCCCACCTTCACCTGCCAAGGCGGCCTCGACATTCGCAGTTCCCCTCTTCGCCAAAACGACACGAGTGTCTTCCGTTCCTCCTGCCAAGGTGCTGACGTCTTGGACAGGAGACACGCCATAGGCTTTTGAAGTGAGGGCGTTGCTGATTTCCTGTGCAGCGAAGACCGAGTTCGAGTCACCAGTACTACAAAATAGGGTGGCGGTGGAGGCAAACAGACTGTTTGGAAGCAGTAGCGTCGTCCCGAAGAGAAGAAACCAGACGCTGGACTTTGAGTTCATGAAAATTCCTTTCCACTACTTCTTTCCACAAGCCAGTCGACTCCAGAGTCGACTGGAGTTCATGTCACGATGTGCAATCAATGAACAATGTACGCCTTTGTTTGGGCTACCATATTGTCTTCTCTCAACACCACCAAGTACATACCCGCCGGGACGGCAAGTCGTTTGAGATCAAAGGAACGATTCTCCGCCGGCAATCGCCCCGAATAGACATTCAATCGGTGAGCCCCATTCAGATCCACAAGATCAAGGCGAATATTCGCCTCGTGATTTAGCTGTAATTCAACGCTGTTGTTGGATATCCGCAGAAGATCATTGCTCGCTGGCGGATTCGCGCCTTCGGCAATGGACGCTGTTGGGGAGTGGATCCAAATGATGGTTGACGTGCCGGGCCATGGGGAGGTCAGCTTTGCGGACCCATTTCCGAAGGGTCCCGCTGCCTGCTGCACACCAGTGAGGCAATTCATCCATGTTGCGGATAGTTGTCCGGATGCGCCCGCAATATTCAATGCAGTAGACCCACCTTTGCTCAAGTAGACAATATATTCCGACCCTGGTTTGGCAAGGCAGTGATTGCTCGTATCGGCCGTAATAAGATTGTCGTTTGGAGCCAAGTTATACCAATCGGTTTTGGTGAAGAATCCCGTGAGATACTGGTAAAACTTCAGACCATTGGGCTCTTCCGCAGTCCGAACAACATCCCATCCGTGGTAGGTGTAGTAATATGTGGGATAGGCTCCTGTCATCAGAACCTTGTAGGTGCGATTCAGCACTTCTTCCTTGGGTTGGTAAACACTATATGTATGACCTCCGTCATTGCCGACTTCATAGCCATATTCCGCATTGTAAATTGGCCAATTTTTGGCATTGCGGAAACTGAGGCCAACGGTGTAGATATTCGGTGCCTGGTTGTGCTGCTGGATCGTGCGAAAATCAAGATTGGTATTCAGCTTGGGGTCAGCGGAATAATCGTTGGTGTTCCCTCTGCCCACATCGTCGTGCAAGGTGCGGAGCCTCTGATAGGCGTCCTTGGACTGGATGAGATTCACCATGTTGTGAATGTAGGCTTGATCCGGTTCGTAATAGACTTCTTTCCCAAAGCTCCAGATGATGTTCGGATAGGCCTGGTATCGTGCAACTAGGCTGGTAAAGTACAAAGAGTCTGCTGCCGATCCCTTCGCTGGCCAAGACACTTGGCTTGGATCACCGGTCAAAGTACTACTGACGAACCAATGGAAGAATATGTAAGCCACCATGCCCTTTTGGAACATATAATCAACGACTTTATCGAAATGCGCCCAATAGGTCGGGTTCAATCGGGTCTGATCCGGATTTGGGTTCGTTCCGGCCCAAGCAAACATGTCAGGGGGACCCCAAAGATCCGGCGTCGTAGCTGGCAAAGTTGGCCAAATCCAAACATAAGCGCTGAAATTTATGGCCGAAAAGCCACGCGCGGAATACATGTCCAAAATTTGCTTTTGCTTTGCAATGGTGGTATCAAAACACTGGATAACGCCAAGCCAATCGATTTCCGCACCCATCATGAAATAGGGAGTTCCATCTTCATACCGGAAGTGGTGCGGATTCAATGGGTCAACAGACAACCGGCCATGGACATTGTTTTGGGTGTTCGGGGTACAAGTGATGGTCCCGGTCTGACCATTCATCGCGGCGTCGCCTGACGTCGTTGTATAGGTCCAGCTCCCGATCTTCGTTGGGGCGAACCTGACTTTCCAAACATTGTTTCCGGCATAAAACCCCGGGATCGTGAGGCTGGTGTTTCCTGGTCCCGAAAATTTCGCCTGCACATTGACATCCATGAATGGATTTGCGTAGGCGGTCTTTGTCGAAAGCTGGATGTCCACCGGATGCCATTGCTGCGCGGTGAGCTGGGCCATCGACAATCCCGCCAAAAGCACCAAATATTTTGCCGCCGCGGTCACCGTTGAACTGTTCATCTCGTCTCCCTCCTGTCTACCGTTGCTACGAGCTGCAAGTTGTAATATCGGGCGCACTGCTGGAACTGGGGCTGTGATGACTGGAGCATCTGTTGAATAGTTGCAACGGAACCTCACAGGGAACCACCGGCGGCCTCTCGCCACGGTTGTTATGCAGCCTTCGCCATGTCTCGGTGCCCGCCTTACGGCTGCCCACCGCCGCAGGTGACCTGCCGTCGGTGCAAAACGAAGAAGGACCACCTGGTCGGTGATCCTTCCTCTGAGTTGCGGGGACCAGGATTTGAACCTGCGACCGCTTGGGTTATGAGCCCAACATTGGCCATGTCTCGGTGCCCGCCTTACGGCTGCCCACCGCCGCAGGTGACCTGCCGTCGGTGCAAAACGAAGAAGGACCACCTGGTCGGTGATCCTTCCTCTGAGTTGCGGGGGCAGGATTTGAACCTGCGACCTTTGGGTTATGAGCCCAACGAGCTACCGGACTGCTCCACCCCGCGTCGAGAGGAGGCATTATACCAAAGATCAGTTGCCACGTCAATGGATTTGGCCAAAAAGGGCGCTAGTTTTCTCCGCCCATGTCCATTGGTTCAGATCAAGAGGTCCGGGTTCCCCCAATGGATCCGGGCGCGCTGCGACCCCGGATCCGTGTTGCCACCAGCCTTCCGGCGGAGTTGCCCCACTACGAATTGCTCCGGGAAATCCGCCGCGAGCCGGACCGACCCATGTTGTGGTCCCATTCGGTCGTTTTGGACGAAAACTTCGTGCCTCGGCTGGCTGTTTCCTCTCCCCCGCCCTTTCAGCCCATCGACCTCGCCGAAGTGGTGGGAACCGCCGGTCCTTACGAGATCGAGATCTGCACCGGCAAGGGGCGGTTCCTGGCCGATTACGCGCAGCGCCACCCCGATCGCGGCCTGGTCGGGATCGAGTGGACCCGCGGCATCGCCCGAAACGCCGCCGAGAAGCTCGAACGCCGCCTGAAGGGAGCCCACCACGCCCGGGTGATCTGGGGGGAGGCCTTGTATTTCCTGCGCGACCGTCTGCCTTCGGGCATCTGTTCCGCCGTCCACCTCTACTTTCCCGACCCCTGGCCCACGAACAGGGACCGCCGGGTTGTCCAACCCGAGCTTTTGGCGCAAATTCGGCGCATCGCCCTTCCCGGTTGCGCCTTCCACTGGGCCACCGACCACGACGATTACAATCGCGCGGCCTGCAAGCTGCTTTCATCCACCGAGGGCTTCCATCTGCTGGATGGGAACGCTCCGCCCACGGAGGGGATCCGGACCACCTTCGAGTCCAAGTACCTGGCGGAGGGCCGTCCCATCCATCGCTCGGTGTGGTTCGTGGAGCCAATTGTCAATTTTGCCTCTTGACAACCCTTCCTGGTCCGTGGGATGATCCCCTCCACGGTTTACCAGAAAGGAACCCATGATCTCCAAACTCCCTGTCCTGCTCGTTTCTGGTGCCTTGGCGCTTGCCAGCGCCACCCGCGCCGATGACGCCACATTCAAGGCCTACGGCTTCGCAGACGCCGAACTCCTCAAGCAGTCCTACAACGCCGACAACTTCCTGGTCGGGTACGGCTACGCGACCCCTGGGATGCAGGCCTACCTGGACCACGTGAACACGTACCTGGATTGGAAACCCAACACCAATGTCCGTGTCCTGGCCGAAATCGCCTTCAACCCGAACCCGGTCCCTTCGAACGGATCGGGTACCATTCTGACAGCGGATTCCAGTGCCCTCTACACGAGCATCTACAACCAGGCTCGGCCTCTGGTGGTCCAGGAGCTGAACCAGCTTGTTCCAGGATTCTCCAGCTACCCCCCCGCGATCCAGGAACACGTCATCGATTCCATCATCGCTGGCCAGACGAGCCAGGCGATCGCCGGGATCAAAGCCAATGCCCTCCAGGGCAACCCGTCCACCGGCTCCAAGGACCATTCGATCTACCTGCCACGCGTCCACGCAGACCTTCTTCTGAACGATGCGTTAAACGTTCGCGTGGGCAAGTTCATCACGCCGTCCGGCATCTGGAACGTGGACCACGGCTCTCCCACCATCCTCACCATCAAGCAGCCCTACGAGACCTCCTTCATCCCCATCTTCCCCGAGTCGCAGACGGGTGTCCAACTCTTCGGACACATGCCCTACGGCGACCACGACTTCTCCTACGCGGGATGGATCACCACCGGTAGAGGAACCAACGACGCCGATTTCGGCCAGACTCCCAGGAACCTGGACGACTGGGCCTTTGGAGCGCACCTCCAGACGGACTTGGACCTCCTGGACGGAGTCCGACTGGGTGGCACCGTCCACACGGGTACCATCCGCCAATCCTATGAGTGGGATTATGTACCGGTGACCTCCATCGATATTTCCAGCCAGATTCCCACCACCGACCTCGCCGGTTCCGACAACGTTCTCGCCGACAGCGCCTACATGCGCGAGTGGAGCTACGGACTGGACACCAAATGGAACTGGAACCATTTCCTGGTCCAGGCGGAATGGAACCACCGCCAGGTACTGAACTTGATGCGGCAGAACAAGAGTGGGAATCCGTTCCAGACCAACTTCAATGCCTGGTACGTCCTTTTGGGACGCCAATTCTCCCTCACCAGCAGCTTGGACGCCACCCCGTACACCATGTACGAGCAGCTCGCCTGGGACGGCACCGACAACAATCCCGGCCTAGGGTATGCTCTGGTACCCATCTCGGGATTCGGGACCTGGATCGCGGGGGTGAATCTCGGGATCTACAACCGTGTCCACCTCAAGCTGGAGTACTCGCATGTGAACCTGTACGCCAAGAATTTCGCCAGCGGGGAAGTCGCCAATACCTACACCGACCACGATCTGGCCGTGGACAGCTACGCCGCCCAGTTCTCGGTGGCATTCTAAAGGGGGATGACGAACATGAAAAAGCTCATCGCAGCCATCTTCCTTTCCGCCTCCCTCGCCGCCGCCGGCGATTGGGCGGTGGTCACCAGTCCCTCCAGCCCCATCAGCTCCATCTCCAAGGCCGACCTGAAGCGCGTGTTCACCGGAAAGAAGTCCAACCTCGATGGCGTGAAGGTCGTGCCCTTCATGCTGTCGGATGCGAATCCCGCCGCGGTCGCCTTCCTGCAGGACGTCATGGAAATGTCGTCGGACGACTACAAGAAGTTCTGGGTGGACGCCCAGGTGCGCGGCGACGGTACCGCCCCGTCGCTCCAGAAGACCTCGGCGACCGCCATGCTGGTCTCCGCCGACCTTCCGGGAGCCATCGCGGTGGTGGACAAATCCGCCGTCAACGCCACGGTGAAGGCCATTACCGTCCATTGAGCCGCCATTGGCGCGGGTGAGGAGAGCAGATGTCCATCGTCGACTGGTACAAGCACAAATCGCTGGGCACCAAGGTGGGCATCATCGCCGCCGGCGCGATCACCGCGTGCCTCCTCTCCGCATCCGTGGCGGGCATCCGGTTCTACGTCTCCGACCTGCGCGCCTCTTCGGCGCGCGAGTCGGATGGAATGGAAAAGGCGCTGGGAGCCAAGGCCGAACTGGTTTCCGGTCTCCTGGCGCGCATTTCCGTGATGCCATTGATGTCCCAGGATCTGGCCGACCTTCAAGTGAAAGCCACGGAGGCGATGCGGGACTCCGATTTCGTGGACGTCGTGTTCATGGGGAAGGACGGATCGCCCGTCGCGCGGTCGACGCGCGACACCTCCGGGTCCGTCCTGGACTTCACGCGCAAGGTGGTCACCGACAAGGAGACCATGGGGGTGGAGAAGGAGGTCGGATCGCTGCGCATCAAGGTCAGCACCGCGCGGGTGGCGGCGGCGCAGGCCCAGGTCGAGAAAGCCATCGCCCACAAGGCGGCGACGGCATGGATCGTGGCGTTGGTGGCCGTGGCGGTGATCAATGTCCTGCTGGTGTGGGTGCTGCTCCTGGTCCTGAAGCGGCGCGTGAGCAATCCGCTCCAGGAGGCGGTCGATCTCGTGGAGGCCGTGGCCCAAGGCGACCTGGATCTGGAGATGCATGCCGAATCGCAGGACGAGATCGGTCGCCTGGCCGACGGCCTTCGCCACATGATCGAATACCTCCGCCAGACCGCTCGCCTGGCCGACCTCGTCGCCGCGGGAGACCTGCGGTCGTCCATCCAACCCCGGTCCCCGCGCGACCGCTTGGGTACCGCGATCGGCAAGATGAACTCCGCCCTCCGGGACAGCCTGGAAACCGTACAGGAATTGTCCGGAGATCTAGCGACCTCTTCCCGGTCGCTGCGCCTCACCGGCCAGGCCCTCCTGGACCAGGCCAGCGGAGTCTCCGTCAAGGCGGGCGACGCTTCCCAGAGTTCGGAGACCGTCGCGAACAACGTCCGCACGGTGGCCGCGTCGGCCGAGGAGATGTCCGCATCCATCCAGGAAATCGCCCGTTCCGCGGAAGGATCGCGGCTCACCGCCAGGGAAGCGCTGTCCATCGCCCAGGAGGCCTCGAACCGTGTGGACGATCTCTCAAACGCCTCCATGGAGATTTCCCGGGTGACGGAAGTCATCGTCGAAATCGCCGAGCAGACCAAGCTCCTCGCGCTCAACGCCACCATCGAAGCCGCGCGGGCGGGCGACGCGGGCAAGGGGTTCGCGGTCGTGGCTGGCGAGGTCAAGGAGCTAGCGAAGAGCACCGCCGACGCCACGGAAGACATCCGCAAGCGGATCGAACAGATCCAGACCTCCACCCGCGCCACGGTCTCCGACATCGGGCGGGTGCGCGAGGTGATGGGGAAGATCGAGGGATCCGTCTCCTCCATCGCCGCCGCGGTGGAGGAGCAGAGCGTGACCACCAACGAGATCGTGCGCAACGTCACCGACAGTTCCCGTCTCGTCCAGGGAATCACCAGCTCGATTCTCGAAGTCGCGTCCTCCAGCATGCACGCGGAGCAAGGCGCGAAGGACGTGCTGGGGTCCGTGGATCGAGTGGGAGCTGCCGCAGACCGCTTGGAGTCCCTGTCCAGCCGCTTCAAACTCTGACCACCGTGCCGCCCTCCACCCGGGCAGGCGTATCTTTCACACCAAGGTGATTCCGCAGAAGATCCATTTCGTTTGGAGCGGGAGCAGGTTTCCGTTCGCCTTCGCCTTGGCCATTCGGTCCGCACGCGAACGCCATCCGGACTGGGAGATATTCCTCCATGTCGGCGTCGAGCCGGAAAGCTCCTGGTGGCACGAAGTCAAGGGACTTGGAACGATCCGACGGGAGAACCCCGAAAAGATCCTGGCCGAGGTCCCCGACATCGGCCGTCGTCTGGTCGACCTCTACCGCCGGGTCCCGGTCGATTATCCCGCCGGGGGATCGAACCTGCTCCGGCTGGCCATCCTCCTTTCCGAAGGTGGATGGTACCTGGACTGCGATACCCTCTGCCTTCGTCCCCTCTCCGACTTGGCTCTCCACGAGGCCGTGGTCGGCGAAGAGTTGGTGTGGAGCCACGACCAGCAGCGGATTTCCTCCGGCTTCACGTTGGGAATGATTCCTTCGCTCCTGGCCTTTTTCGCATCCTGGTTGGCGGCTAAGTCGGGAATCGTGAGTTCCAGGGGGATCCTGGAGCGCGCCCTGAGGCACCTTTGGGGTCGGAGGGAATTGAACAACGCCGTGCTTGGTGCCGAACCAGGCCACCCTTGGATCCGTCGCCTCCTGGAACTCGCCCTCGACCAGGATCCGACCATCCGCTTCGCGCTTGGACCGGCGCTGGTGAACCTCGGCTGGGATTCTCCGGGCGACGCCTGCCTGCCCCAGCGCGCGGAGTCGGGTGTCTTCTACCAATTTCCACCCAGCCAGACCGTACGGTATTTCCGAGGATCACAATCGGATCTTCCGCCCGAGGCGATCCTTCTCCATTGGTGCTCATCGAACCACCGGGGATTGGTCGACAAGCTGACACCCGACTTGGTCCGGGCTCGTTCGAATTGGGGTCCTTGGTTCAGGAACGCAAGGCGTTATCTGAGCAATCCCTAGGACGAGGCATTTTCCGGCATTTGACCCGTATGCGAAGCTTCTGACCAGCATTGGTGGTGGTGGGTGGAGTCCAAGAAAATGAAGGACGCTTTCTGCGGTTTGGCAGTGGGGAAGTGAAGCATACATCACGAAGCCCGGCCGGAGGAAGATGCGGCGGAGCCAAAAATGCGAAACCCCTTCGGTATTGACCGAAGGGGTTCGCGGTGGGGTTGTGGCGGCGACCTACTCTCCCTGGGGTCTTACGGCCCAAGTACCATTGGCGCTGAGAAGCTTAACTGCTGTG
>Ga0181516_10000997_pt1 | contig 22957 bp, 20 predicted proteins | sample PEATcosm2014_Bin_25_FD_121104 | JGI IMG/M metagenome (GOLD analysis project Ga0181516, IMG submission 121104) | Peatland microbial communities from MTU Mesocosm Facility, Houghton, MI, USA - PEATcosm2014_Bin01_10_metaG | ecosystem: Environmental > Terrestrial > Soil > Wetlands > Peat | place... | reverse complement strand
GGGACGATAATGCTCCGCGTGCAGGATCGTCGCTTTTTCCCAAAACGTCCGCTCCACCTCCAATGCCACCACTTCAACTTGAAAATCATCAAAGTTTGAGTTAATCACCTCGGCAAGCAGCGGCTTGACAACATGAACTCCAGTGGGCCGTTGATCTGTCAGCGAACCGAATTCCACTTTCACGAATGGCTGGATATAGCCGCCCACTGGTGGCAGTGCGCTGGGATAATTAAACAGCAACACCGGAGATTTGGATGTGGCATCCAGTTGGTAGCTCAACCATTTTCCGCTATCCCGCTTTTTTCCCAGCACGGCCTTGACGCTCTTTTCAAGTTCCTGCTGAAAATGTTCCTGCACCTTGGCGATACAAGCGGCTTCCAATTTTTCGGATCGCTTGCGCCGTTGAGTCGGTGTTGGTGCGTCGTCCAGTTCCGATTCTTTCCAGCCCAAAAGTTCGGGTGAAATTGAAAGGTCAATGTCTTCGGAAAATCTTTTTATCGCGTCAAACACTTTGGACAACGAAGTGCCGCCTTTGAACACCAGATGCGTGCCCGCCGGTGACGATTGAAAAATCTGCTGCAACATCCAGCACACCCAAAAATCTTTTTCAACGATCACCGGCAGCACGTCGAGCCGGGCGGAACCGAGCGTTGCGTGGGTGGACGCCAATGTCGCGCTGCATAAGACCGAAGCGTATGCGAAGGCATATCTGCAATTTTTATTTACGGATGACGGGCAGAAAATAATCGCCGAGCAAGGCTACCGTCCCATCAACGAGACCATTCTTAACCAGCATCTTGATACGTTGCCGAAACTGGATTTGTTTCCCATCACGCTCATCGCGAAAGATTGGGACGACGCGCAGGCGAAATTTTTTGCCGACAACGCGATCTTCGACGTGATCTACAAACCCAAAGCCAACTGACATGAGTTTCAACTACAATTGGAGCATCGCGCGCAAGGACGCCCTCGCGGGATTGACGGTGGCCGCCATTTCGCTGCCGCAGGCGATGGCTTATGCGCTTATCGCCGGCGTTGATCCACGTTTCGGACTTTACTCGGCCATCGTCGTCACGGCGGTCGCGTCCATTTTTGGTTCCTCATCGCACTTGATCAACGGTCCGTCCAATGCCATCTCGCTCGTCATTTTCAGCGCGCTCGCGTTTTTCGATCCCGACGCGCGGCTCGATGCGTTCCAAGCCATGTTCCTGCTCGCAATCATGGTCGGCATCATCCAAATCCTCATCGCCGTGCTCAAACTCGGCGACCTGACGCGCTACATTTCCGAATCGGTGGTGATCGGTTTTATGGCCGGCGCGAGCGTGCTCATCGCGATCGGACAAGTCGGAAATTTTTTCGGCCTGCATGACAAAGGCACGGGCCATCAGCACGTCTTGGTTAGGCTCTGGAATACAACAACGCATGGCGGCCCGGTAAATTTTTACGCGTTGGGCGTTGGCGCGGGAACCATTTTGCTCGTCTTGTTGCTGCGAAAATTAGTGCGCAAATTTCATCTGCCGCAAGTTGAGATGCTCACCGCGCTTATTATTGCCGCTGGACTCGCCGCCTTTTTCGGATGGTCAGTGCCATCTGCCCACGGGACCTCATTGCTTGCGGTGGTTGGCACGGTTCCCGCCAGTCTGCCCGCGCCACACATTCCTGACATCAAATGGTCATGGATTCCTGACTTGTCGAGCAGCGCATTTGCCATCGCCTTTCTCGGTCTGTTGGAAGCATTGGCCATCGCCAAATCCATCGCGCATCAAACGCGGCAAAAACTGGATTACAACAAACAAATTCTCGCCGAAGGCGTGGCCAACTTGACCGGCGGTTTTTTTCAAAGCATGCCCGGCTCCGGCTCGCTCACGCGTTCGGCGATCAACTATCAAGCCGGAGCCGTCACCCGCGTTTCTGGAATTTTTACGGCCATTGCAGTGGCGATCACAATTTTGCTCGCCGCGCCGCTCGCGCGATTTATTCCCAAAGCCGCGCTGGCCGGGCTGCTCTTCGTCATCGCCGTCCGCCTGATTGATTGGAAACGCCTTCGTTACACCCTGCGCGCATCGGGATATGATCGTGCGCTCGTTTTCTTCACGGCCTTTTCCGCCGTGTTCATCTCGGTCGAATTTTCCATCTTGATCGGCGTGGGACTCTCAATTCTGCTGTTCGTTCCGCGCGCGGCGCGACTGCGCGCTTCCGAGCTGATGGTTACGAACGAAGGATTGATTCGCGAACGCCTGGCCGACGATGCGCCCGCCACTGACCTGCTCATTTATGATCTCGAAGGTGAATTATTTTTCGGAGCCGCGCCGGAACTCGACCGCTATTTTGATGACATCAAACTACGCGCGCAAAAGTCCGGCATCCGCTTTGTCGTGCTCCGCGTCAAACGCACGCGCAACCCGGATGTCGTTTTCCTCGAACGCCTCGAACATTTTCTGCGCGAATCGGAAGCCCAAGGCGTGACCGTTCTGCTCGCCGGCGTGCGCCCCGATTTTTCGCAAGGACTTAGAAATTTGCGTTTCGGTGAATGGCTGCCCCGCGATCATGTTTTCCCCGAAGAAGAAGAAGTTTTTTCCGCCACGCTCAAGGCCGTTCGTCACGCGTATGAATTGCTCGGAAAAAATTCACCGCGATTTGGCAACGAACTCGAACCAATTGACGGCGGAAAAAAATCGCTCGTTTATCTGGTTTAAGTTTTAGAAATAGAATTGGGATATTCCATCGGCCATACTGCGGCCGCTATTTTTTATGCCAGCACCAGCGACTCGACTTGCATCTTTTTCCGAATCCGTCATCCGCGGCATGACGCGGCTTGCGAACCAGCACGGCGCGATCAATCTCGCGCAAGGTTTTCCCGACTTCGATCCGCCGGAGGAATTGCTCGCCGCACTCGAACGCGCCACGCGCGGGCCGCATCATCAATACGCCGTCACCTGGGGCGCGCCGCGATTTCGCCAGGCGCTCGCGCGGAAAATTTCCCGCTTCACCGGCCTCGCCGTTGATCTCGACCAGCATCTCGTCGTCACCTGCGGCAGCACCGAAGCAATGATGGTCGCGATGATGACCGCGTGCAATCCCGGCGACAATGTCATCATCTTCTCGCCGTTTTACGAAAACTACGCCGCCGATGCGATTTTGTCCGGCGCGGAACCGATTTACGTTCCGCTGCACGCGCCGGATTTCCATTTTGATTCCGCCGAGCTCGCCCGCGCGTTCGCGCAAAAACCAAAAGCCATCATCGTCTGCAATCCGTCCAATCCCACCGGCAAAGTTTTTACGCGCGCCGAACTTTTGGAAATTTTGCAGCTCGCGGAAGAGCACGACGCCTTTGTCATCACCGACGAACCCTACGAACACATCGTCTATGCGCCGCACGAACACGTCTATGCCGCCACGCTGCCTGGCGCGTTTGAACGCGTCATCACTTGCAACTCGCTTTCCAAAACGTATTCCAACACTGGCTGGCGGCTCGGCTACGTTCACGCCGCGCCGGAAATCATCGCGCAAGCGCGCAAGGTTCATGATTTTCTGACCGTCGGCGCCGCCGCGCCGTTGCAGGAAGCCGCCGTCGCCGGACTGGAATTACCAGACAGTTATTACGCCGGCCTGCGTGAACTCTATTCACAAAAACGCGAGCTGTTTCTTGGCTACTTGCGCCGGACCGGCTTGCCGTTCACCGAACCGCAAGGCGCTTATTATGTGATGCTCGACATTTCGTCGCTTGGTTTTGCACGCGACACCGAAGCGGCGGAATGGTTTGTGCGCGAAGTCGGCGTGGCCGGCGTGCCCGGCTCCAGTTTTTTCCGCGAACCGGAAAATCGTTTCATCCGCTTTCACTTTGCGAAAAAAGAGGAAACGCTCCACGCCGCCGGCGAACGGCTTTTGAAATTGGCGGATTCATCCTGGCTGGTGCGGACAAAAATTGCAGACGGTAAATGATATTGGCGCGGCAACCTAAAGCGCGAACCTTCAATCCATCGAAGTTATGATTATCGGCGTTCCAAAAGAGATCAAAAAACAAGAATATCGCGTCGCGTTATTGCCATCGGCGGCTTATAAACTAACCAAACACGGCCATAAAGTCGTGGTTGAACGCGGAGCAGGAATTGGTTCTGGTTTCGCCGACGAAGAATATGCCCGCGCCGGGGCAACTTTGTTGGATGATCACGCCGCCGTGTTTGAACAGGCGGAACTGATTGTGAAAGTCAAGGAGCCGCAGCCGGCGGAAGTTTCCCTGCTCCGTCCCGGCCAGATTCTTTTTACTTATTTGCATCTCGCAGCGGATAAAACGCTGACCGAGGCGCTGGCGAAATCCGGCGTGACGGGTATCGCCTACGAAACCGTCGAGGTGAACCGGCGTTTGCCGTTGCTGGAACCGATGAGCGAAATCGCCGGGCGCATGAGCGTGCTGGTCGGCGGCTATTTTCTGGCGAAACATTATGGCGGCAGCGGCACGTTGCTCGGCGGCGTGCCGGGCGTGCTGTCGGGCAAGGTCGTGGTGCTCGGCGGCGGCTCGGCGGGCATCAACGCCGCGCGCATGGCCACCGGCCTCGGCGCGGACGTGACAATTCTGGAAGTGGACATTGAACGGATGCGTTATCTCGACATCACCTTGAGCACGGCGCACACGCTTTATTCGGATGAATCCCATTTGCTGCAAATGTTGCCGCAAACGGATCTGCTGATCGGCGCGGTGCTTGTGCCGGGGGCAAAAGCGCCAAAGTTGATTCGCCGCGAAATGCTCAGACTCATGCGTCCGGGCAGTGTGCTGGTGGACATCGCGATTGATCAGGGCGGTTGCGCGGACACGTCGCGCCCGACGACTCACGAAAATCCGGTTTTTGTTGAGGAAGGCGTGACGCACTATTGCGTGGCCAACATGCCAGGTGCCTACGCCCGCACCGCCACCCAGGCGCTCACAAATGCCACAAATCGTTACATTGAGATGCTGGCGGACTATGGTCTTGCCGAAGTCTGCCAGCGACAACCGGCACTGGTCGGCGGCATCAACGTGATGCGAGGCAAGGTCACGAATCCGGTGGTCGCCGCCGCGCACGGGTTGCCGTGGACGCCCCCTAAATTTTGAAGGCACCGACTCTCGCTATCGTAGCAAAACCTGTTCGATTTTTCCGAAACGGGGATAAAGGAAATTTGAATAGATATTGGCATTGACAGGATGGCCAACGCATTTAGCATCTGAACGAAAGCAGGCGTCAACGCCACTCCGGAATTACCCAAAACCTCACGGCGCTAACCGGTCAACTGGAAGCTTCCATGAAACTGAAAGTTTTTTCATGTCGAGTCCAGACTCCGGCGCGACCGGAAGTTTTAGAATTTGCTTCGGCGTATTCACGCGCGATGCCGTCATCATTTTCCTCGGCACGCACTCCGCGTTGAATTTTTCCATTCACCACCAACCAAAATAAATTATGTAAACGGCGGTTAAAAAGTGCGGCGATTGCCGATGCATTCAGGCAAAATGGCATGCCGGTGTTTTTGGTGAGGGTGGCTTTCTCTCCAGACCGAAAAGACGCACTACGTCCCGTCGCTGACAAGTCCTGGCCGGCCCAAACCCCGCCGCCGGACTGGGCGGACATTGTTCCGGAAATGGGACCGAAACCGGGCGATTTCGTGATCACCAAGCATCAGTGGGGTGCTTTCCACGGGACGGAACTTGATTTGCAACTCCGGCGGCGCGGCATGGCAACCATTGTGTTGTGCGGCATCGCGACCAATATCGGGGTCGAGAGCACTGCGCGGTTTGCTTATGAATACGGGTATCATCAGATTTTTGCGGCAGATGCCATGGCGGCACTATCGTTGGAAGAACACATGTTCACCGTTACCAAAATATTTCCCCGCATTGGCTTGGTGAGAAAAACCGCGAAAATATTATCTGATCACCGCTGAAATATGCGTCAGCGATCGTTGTCTAAACTGTCCACAACAGCTCCAGGTTCGGGTTTAATCAGGTTTGGGATTATCCAAATACTTGATGACCACCAATTCTTTGGATCGCCGGTGATGCCCATTGCCATCCTGATCCACATCGGATGGCTCTTGGGCTGTATTTACAAAAATGACCGCGTCTCCTCCCTGTTTGCGCGCGGCTTTGGCGATGGCTGACTCCCGGTCGCCAGAATCTGAAAAGAGCCGGTTCAAGTGTCCGGGCAAGGGCAAGTGTCCATGCTTCTGGCTTTCATCAATCACGCCCAGGATTTTATACTTCCGGTTCGAGTCTCCATTCTCCCAGAAGTCAATGCCGTCAACGACGCGCGCCGAGCCGCCCGTTCCTTGAAAAACCTCTGAACCGTGATATTCCGTGAACTTGGTGCTGGAACAGCCACAGAGAAAAAACGTGGCGACAAATAGCATGGAAAGCATCCGGGGTTTCATGGTTGGCAGGAGTGGTTTGAATCATCGTTGCAACGGAGCAAAGCTAATCGAATAAGTGGTTCGAGCCACAGGAAGTTTGTTCATTGTCCTGGCCGGGATGGAAACCGAATTGAACCAGTTTGGCCTTCATGGTGATCCGGGAAATGCCGAGCCAGCGCGCGGCTTTGGCTTGGTTGCCATGAGCCAATTCAATGGCGCGACGGAACAATTCCCGTTCGGCGAATTCCATCACGCGGGCGTGGACATCCGCCAATTCGCCGCGCTCGGCGGTGGCGAGCAAATCGTCAAGATACTCTCCCAAAGGACGCTTCGCGGAATCGGCCACGCCGGCGTCCTTGTTCAAGACCGCGCGGATGTGGTCCTCATTGATGGTGAAATCCTGCGCCAGGAGCAGCACCTTGCGGATGACATTTTCCAATTCGCGCACGTTGCCGGGCCAGGCGTGCGACTGGAGAAAGCTCAACGCTTCCGGGCGGATGGAAGGCTGGGCGTTGCCGAGTTCCGGGCCGTATTTGCCCAGAAAATACCCGACCAGTTCGAGAATGTCCTCCTTTCGCTGGCGAAGCGGCGGAAGTGTGATCGTCACCACGTTGAGCCGGTAATACAAATCCTCGCGGAAGGACTTCCCCTCGATGGCGGTTTTCAAATCGTGATTCGTGGCCGCCAACACACGCACGTCCACGGGAATGGTTTCGCGGCCGCCGAGCCGTTGCAGGGATTTTTCCTGAAGCACACGCAATAGTTTGACTTGTGTGCCAAGCGTCATGTCACCAATTTCATCCAGAAAAATGGTGCCGTGATTGGCCTGTTCAAACCGGCCGATCCGCTGGACGTTCGCGCCGGTGAACGCGCCGCGTTCGTAGCCGAACAATTCGCTTTCGAGCAGGGTTTCGGGAATGGCGGCGCAGTTGATGGCGATGAACGGCGCGTTGGCGCGGTCGCTGTGCTGGTAAAGGGCGCGGGCAATCAGTTCCTTGCCGGTGCCGGTTTCGCCGCGGATGAGCACGTTGACCGGTTTGGCGGCGACGCGGCCAATCTCCTTGTAAATTTCCCGCATGGCGGCGCTTTGACCGATGAGTGCATCGCGTCCGGCGGCGGATTCGCCGAGCGACACCGGCTCGGACATGAGCCGGTTGCTGTCCACCGCGCGGCGGACCAGTTCGAGCAATTGCGGCATTTCAAACGGCTTGAGCAAATAATCATAAGCGCCGAATTTCGTCGCCTCGATGGCGGTTTGCGTGGTGCCAAAGGCCGTGATGAGAATGATGGGCAGGCGCGGCTGGGCGGCGTGCAATTGGCGGACCAACTCCAATCCGTTCAAGCCCGGCAATTTCAAATCGGTGATCACAACGTTGAACGGCTCTTTGCCGGCACGCGCCAAGCCGTCGTCGCCGCGCCGTTCCATGACTACCGTGCAGCCCTCGCCGGTCAACACCTGCTGCAAGGTGTCGCGGATGCCGGGGTCGTCGTCAATGAGCAAGATTTTCGCGGCGGCGTTCATTCAATCACCCGTGGCAGGATGATACCAAAAGTCGTGCCGCGATCCACTTGCGTTTGATACTGCAATTCGCCGCCGTGTTTTTGCACAATCCGCGCTGCGATGGAAAGCCCCAAGCCGGTGCCATTTTCCTTGGTGGTGAAAAACGGATCGAACAGCCGCTTCTCCACTTCCGGCGGAATGCCCTTGCCGGTGTCCGTGACTTCCAAAATGACCACGGGCATTTCCCCGTTGGCAAGGCGTTTCCGGCCCGGTCGCGCGCGCAAGGTCACGGCGCCGTCCCGGCCGATGCTGTCCGCCGCATTCTGAATCAGATTGATGAAGACCTGTTTGAATTGGCCGACATCCACGCGGATGCGCATGGGTTCAGATGGTTCCAGCTTCAGTTGAATTTTGTTTTTCTCCAGTTGCGGCGCAAAAAAATGCTGCGATTCGAGCAGGAGCAAATCCGCCGAAATCGTGGTTAGTTCCGGGTTGGCGGGCCGGGCGAATTGGAGGAAATTATTCACGATCCGCTCCAGGCGCGAAATTTCCCGTTCCACGGTTTCCACGGTGCCGCGCTCCTCCGAAGCGTCGGAGAATTTTTTCTTTTGGATGAACAGCGCGGCCTTGATGGCGGTGAGCGGATTTCGGATTTCATGCGCCACACCGGCGGCAAGCAAGCCTAGCGACGCCAACTTCTCACGGCGTTCGGCCAACGCCTGGCTTTCCACCAGCTTGACGCGCAATGGCCTGATCCAGTCGCGATAGGCAACGAAAGCGAGAGCCAGCGAGAACAGACAGAGCAGCCCAAGCGCAGCCAGAATGAGGACGCGCAATTCCGTGGTCACCGCGCCCACTCTGGCCACCAACTGGCCCCTGGAGGCCAGATACGCCTGGGTCAAGTCCTGTCCCAGCCGGTATAACTGCTGTGACTCTCTCCTCACGCCGCTGTATTCATCCATCGTGGCGCTGGCGTCACCGAGTGCTGTCAGCCGAACCAATAACTCCTTCGCCGCCCGGAGATAATCGTCATAGGCGGCGTCAATCTGATTCATAATCGCCTTCTCCTGCTCGGTGGCCAGCTTGGGCTTCTGTTCGTCAATCCACAGATTCAATTCATGGCTGGCCTCGTTAAAGGCGTCGAGATCCGGTCGCGTATTGGACCCGCCATAATGATACAGCGATTCGTTCAACTGGCGCAGATGATCCCTGAACTCGTCACCGATTCGGTAACTTTCCGAATCCACCTCATTCAATTGCGCGTGCAGTGCTCTGGATTGCCATTGCAATTCCACGACCAGAACGGCGATGCCCGCCCATGTCAACACAACGACGACGACGAGGGCGATTAACCTTCGTTGCAAGCGATTCTTCATAGTAAGGAGGATAGTATTTGTTCTGCCGGACAGGTTAACTGAAATCAGCAGCGGCTGGCCATCAGAACCAGCCGCCGCATTTCCCACCTCAACTTGCCATACGCGTTCCAATTGCAGTTGCCGTGCCACGGCGGTAACTGCGGCATTGCTTGAATTTTCCGCTTCAGCGACGCGCCAAAGCGCCAACCAACTTGGCTGACCAGCATAGTCGGTATGCTGGTCATTGACTTCCGCCTTCCGCCCGTTTCGCAATTCCCTTGGGTTTTGAAGAGCGGCCTCCTTTTCCAATCATTGGCACGGTTCGGGCTAAACGCAACGGTGGTTGCGTATGAAAAAAATTTTACTCGCAGACGACGACGCCTCCGTCCGACAGACGCTCGGACAGGTTTTAACCTTGGAACAATATGATGTGGTTTTCGCCGCCACGGGCCGTGCGGCCGGCGCGAAGTTCATCACCGACCTGCCGGATTTGGTTTTGCTGGATTTGAACATGCCGGAGCGGGACGGTTGGGACGTTTTCAATTTGATCAACGGCACCCACCCCTTGGTGCCCGTCATCATCATTACCGCCAAGTCACGGCAGTATGAACGCGCCGCCGAATTGGGGGTGGATGCGCTGATGGAAAAGCCGCTGGATATTCCGCTCCTGCTGGAAACCATCCGGGAATACCTGGCCGAATCGGAGGCGGAGCGCGTCCGGCGGCTGACCCGGCCCGATTTCAAAACCGTCCTGCTGGGCGAACGCGCCAAAGAGTCTTTCGCAAGCGCGAGCCAATGAAACCAGCACATGAAGGCGTTCAACACGAATTTCGACTGAAACCAAAATCAAATCTCAAACAATAATTATGAACACATCCAAGATCATTAAACCGTTCACCTTTATGGCACTGGCCGGTCTGCTCGCGGGCTGCGTTGGACCCAACGGCCAGCCAAATTACACCGGCAGCGGCGCGCTCATCGGCGGCGCTTCCGGCGCGGCCATTGGCGCGGCGGCCGACCGACGCAATCCCGGCGCGGGCGCGCTCATCGGCGGCGCGGCCGGGCTTATCACCGGCGGCCTCATCGGAAACAGCATGGATCAACAAGCCGCCGCCCAGCGCGCGGCGCAACCGCCGCCAACGGTCGTGGCCGCGCCCCAACGCCCGCCGTTGAGCATCGCCGACGTCAAGGCGATGGCCAAATCGGGAGTCAGCGACGACCTCATCATCAACCAGATAATCAACACTCATTCGGTCTATAATCTGGATGCCAACGACATCATTGATCTGAAAAACGGCGGCGTCAGCGACAAGGTGATGACCTACATGATGAACACCGGCAGCAACGTGGTGGCGACGCAAGCCCCGCCGCCGCCCCAGACGGAAGTGGTAGTAGCGTCGCCGGGGCCGGATTACGTGTGGGTGGACGGCGATTGGACCTGGAACGGCATCGCGTGGGTCTGGATTGGCGGTCGCTGGGTTTTGCCGCCTCATCCTCATGCGATCTGGATCGGTCCGCGCTGGGAGCGCGGTCCGGGCGGTTGGCATCGCGAGCCGGGGCATTGGCGTTGAGAAAGACGCATTACCCGGACTACAGGCGAGTCCGCTGCGTTTCAAAAACCACCGACAAGGCAGCAGGAGCATTTATGAAAATTCACTATCGCCGGTCCAGTCAGAAAACGATTTTGGTCGTGGACGATGATCCGTCCGTGCGGGACATGCTGATGCGCGTTCTAGTGAACGAAGGTTACAAGGTGTGGACGGCGGCCAACGGAACGGGAGCGTTGGAAATCGCCGCGTCAGCCCGCGTGGATTTGGTGATCCTCGATTTGATGCTGCCGGGGGAAAACGGCTGGGATGTGTTTGAACGGCTCACCACGGAAAACCCGCTGCTCTCCGTGATCATCGCCACGGCGCGTTCCGACCAGGCATTTACCGCCGCCGCCGCCGGTGTCGGGGCGTTGCTCGAAAAGCCCCTCGATTTTCCGAAACTGCTCCAGACCGTTGGCGATTTGCTCACGGAACCGCCCGAAGTCCGGCTGGCCCGGATGGCAGGAAAGTCGTCAAAGTTGCGCCACTTGCCGGCGCGACAGAAGGAGTCGGTAAAATGAAACGCATGAATAACAAACCAGCCTTGACGCCGAGCAAACTCGAAGGGGATCATGCGAGCTTCAAGAAAGGAGAATTTATGATCAACTACCGCCGGTTCGCCCGCAGTCGTCTCTTGTCCATTCGGGTGGGCGAATTTCAAACAGCCAGTTTTCCGGTGGAAGTAAAATCTTTTCGAGTGACAAAAGCCAAAACGAAAGCCGGTAAGACGAAAACACTTCGCCAGCCAATCGCTTACGCCCGCGTGAATCCCAAGCCCGCTCCCGCTGGTGACACCCATGAAATAGTTCCACGTTCCAATGCTTGAAAAGCGCTAACAATTTATGGATGAATACACCAATCCACCAAGCACGACTTCAGTTGTCAACCGGCAACATGACGCACCGCCCAAACGCCCGCGCCGTTGGCCGTGGTTTTTGGCCGGCGTCATTCTCATTCTCGGTGCCATTGCCATTTACACTCATCGCCAGCCGCAGGAAAAAGCCGCAGGCGGCAGATCCGGCGGGGGCGGCACCAATGCCTTGATGATCAGCACCGCCACGGCGCGGACCGGCGACATCGGCGTTTACATCAACGCACTCGGCATCGTCACGTCGCTGAACACGGTTTCGGTGGAGGCGCGCGTGGCTGGACAAATCGTGAAAGTGAATTATCAGGAAGGACAAGACGTCAAGATTGGTGATTCGCTGGTGGAGATTGATCCAGACCCTTACCAGGCGGCGGTGACCCAAGCCGAGGGACAACTCGCCCGCGACTCCGCACTGCTTGAAGACGCGAAGCTTGATGTCGAACGTTATCAGGAAGCCTACGCGAGCAACGCCATTCCCAAACAGCAATACGACACGCAGGTTGCCACCGCTCATCAATACGAAGGGACGGTCGAACTGGACCAGGGAAATTTGGACAGCGCAAAGGTGAATCTCGCCTATTGCCACATCACTTCGCCAATCAATGGCCGCGTCGGTTTGCGGCTGGTGGACCCCGGCAACATTGTCCAAGCCAACGGCACCACTCCGCTGGTGGTCATCACGCAGTTTCGTCCAATCAGCGTCATTTTCACTGTCGCCGAAGATTTTCTGCCGCAAATACTGGCGGCGTTGCATCAGGGGAAAAAATTGGCGGCGGACATTTTTGAGCGCGCGGATCAAAAACAAATCGCGACGGGAATCCTCGCGTCGCTCGACAGTCAAATTGATCCGACGACGGGCACACTCAAGTTCCGCGCCATTGCGCCGAATGACGACGAATCACTTTTCCCGAATCAATTCGTCAACGTCCGGTTGCTGGTGGACACGCACAAGGGCGTCACGCTCGTTCCCAACACGGTCATCCAGCGCAACGACAGTGGCGCGTTCGTTTATTTATTGCAGACCAATCAAACCGTCGCGATGCATCCAATCACCATCGGCACCACCGATGGCAACATGTCGGAGGTGGAAGGTTTAAACGAAGGCGACGTGGTTGCGGCGGATAATTTCAACCGCCTGACCGACGGCGCGAAAGTTGCGATTCGTTCGGCGACCGGTGGACGGGGAAGAGGCAACCGAAACAATTCGCAGTGAATCTGTCGCGACAATTCATTTTGCGGCCCGTGGCGACATCGCTGCTGATGGTTGCCATTTTGCTGGCGGGCATCGTCGCCTATCAGCAGCTTCCCGTTTCCGCGCTGCCGGAAGTGGATTATCCGACGATCCAAGTCGTCACATTTTATCCGGGCGCCAGTCCGGACGTGACGGCCTCGGCCATCACCGCGCCGCTGGAACGACAGTTCGGCGAATTGCCCGGCTTGAACCAGATGACTTCGATCAGCTCTGGCGGCAGTTCGATCATCATTTTGCAATTCGAGCTGGCGCTGAACATTGACGTGGCCGAGCAGGAAGTGCAGGCGGCCATCAATGCGGCGCAAACCTACCTGCCGACCGGCCTGCCGTCACCGCCGATTTACAGCAAATCAAATCCCGCCGACGCGCCGATCCTCACTCTCGCGCTCTCGTCGAAGAGTTTTCCGCTTGCGCAAGTCGAGGATTACGCTGACACGCGGCTCGCGCAAAAAATCTCGCAGGTGCCGGGCGTCGGACTCGTCACCATCAGCGGCGGACAAAAACCGGCGGTGCGCATTCAGGCCAATCCCGCCGCGCTTTCCTCGTTTGGCATCAACCTCGAAGACGTGCGCTCCACGTTGCAACAGGCCAGCGTCAATCAGGCGAAGGGAAACTTTGACGGGCCGAAGCAGGCTTACGAAATCAACGCCAACGACCAGTTGCTCACCAGCAAGGATTATAGCTCGCTTGTCGTAGCCTATCAAAACGGCGCCCCGGTGATTTTGTCCGACGTGGCAAACGTGATTGACGACGTGGAAAACACCAAGCTCGCGGCGTGGATGAACCAGACGCCGGCGGTCATCGTCAACATCCAGCGCCAGCCCGGCGCGAACATCATCCAGGTCGTTGACCGCATCAAACAGCTCTTGCCGCAGCTCAAGGCGAATCTGCCGGCGGCGGTGGACGTTTCCATCCTCACCGACCGCACCACGACCATCCGCGCGTCTGTGCGCGACGTGGAATTTTCGCTCCTGCTAACCGTCGCGCTCGTGGTGATGGCAATTTTCCTGTTTCTCCGGAACGTTCCGGCCACGACGATTCCCAGCGTGGCCGTGCCAGTCTCGCTGGTCGGCACTTTCGGCATCATGTATCTGCTCGGCTTCAGCTTGAACAACCTCACACTGATGGCACTAACGATTTCAACGGGCTTCCTCGTGGACGACGCGATTGTGATGATTGAAAATATTTTCCGCTACATCGAGCAGGGCGAAAAACCGCTAACCGCCGCGTTGAAAGGCGCGGGACAAATCGGGTTCACCATCCTGTCGCTGACGATTTCGCTGATTGCAGTGCTCATTCCGCTCTTGTTCATGGGCGACGTCGTCGGGCGGTTGTTCCGTGAATTCGCCATCACCTTGAGCGTGACGATTCTGGTATCCGCCGCCGTCTCGCTGACGCTCACGCCGATGATGTGCGCGCGGATTCTCAAATCAAAGGCCGAACAAAAGCCCGGACGCTTTTACGAGAAGTCGGAGCGCGTCTATCAGCGCGTCATCAGTTTTTACAGCCGCACGCTGCAATGGGTTTTGCAGCATCAGCGTGCGACGCTGCTGGTTGCGCTGGCAACGCTGGGATTGACAGTTTTGCTCTACTTTGTCGTGCCGAAAGGATTTTTCCCCGTGCAGGACACCGGCGTGATCCAAGGCATTTCGGAGGCGCAGGAAAATATTTCCTTCGCCGCGATGGCGCAAAGGCAGGAGGCGCTCGCGGCGGTGATTTTGAAAGACCCGGCGGTGGAAAGCCTGTCGTCGTTCATCGGCGCGGATGGCATCAACACAACGCTGAACAGCGGGCGCATTCTGATCAACCTCAAGCCGCTGGCTGCCCGGAAAATCAGCGCCAGCGACGTCATCCGCCGGTTGCAGCCGGAGCTGGCGACGGTGGAAGGCATCACGCTGTTCATGCAGCCGGTGCAGGATTTGACCGTCGAAGACCGCGTCAGCCGCACGCAATATCAATATACGCTCGAAGACTCCAGCGCAGCGGAGTTGAACACCTGGACGGCGAAGCTGATGGACAAATTGCAGACGCTGCCGCAATTGCGCGACGTGGCGACCGACCAGCAAAACCAAGGGTCGCAGGTGACACTGGTTATTGACCGCGTGACCGCGTCGCGGCTCGGCATCACGCCGGCGGAAATTGACAACACGCTCTACGACGCCTTTGGCCAGCGGCAGATTTCGACGCTGTTCACGCAATTAAACCAGTATCACGTCATTTTGGAGGCGCTGCCGGACTTCCAAAAAAATCCGGCCAAGCTGGACAACATTTATGTGAAATCGGCGTCCGGCGGCGCGGTGCCGTTGAGCACGTTCGCGCATTTTGAATCGGGCATCGCGCCGCTGGCGATCAATCACCAGGGACAATTTCCGTCGGTGACGATTTCCTTCAACCTCGCGCCGGGCGTGGCTCTTGGCGACGCGACCAAGGCCATCCAAAATGCCCAACGCGAATTGCAGATGCCCTTGAGCGTGCAGGCTTCGTTCCAAGGAACCGCGCGTTCGTTTCTGGCATCGCTCACCAACGTGCCGCTTCTCATACTCGCGGCGATCATCACGGTTTACATCATCCTAGGCGTCCTCTACGAAAGTTACATTCATCCCATCACCATTCTTTCGACGCTGCCATCGGCCGGCGTCGGGGCGTTTCTCGCGCTGCTGCTTTGCCGGACGGAATTCGGCGTGGTCGCGCTAATTGGCATGATTCTGCTCATCGGCATCGTCGCCAAAAACGCAATCATGATGATTGACTTTGCGCTCGATGCGCAGCGCAGCGAAGGCAAGCGCCCCGACGATGCGATTTTCCAGGCGTGCCTGCTGCGTTTTCGTCCGATCATGATGACGACATTTGCGGCGCTTTTCGGCGGACTGCCGCTGGCGCTGGGCAACGGCGTCGGTGCGGAATTGCGCAAGCCGCTGGGCATTGCGATTGTCGGCGGACTGATCGTCAGTCAGATGCTCACGCTTTATACGACACCGGTCATTTATCTTTTCTTCGACAGGCTCGCCGCGAAATTTTCCCGTTCTCGCGCGGCGGCTTCAACCGCAGCCGCCATTCCTGCCGCTGAAACGCCATGAACATTTCCGCTCCATTCATCCGGCGTCCCACTGGCACGGCATTGCTCACGGCGGCCATAATCATGGCCGGGATCGTCGCTTATTTGCAACTGCCGGTCGCGCCGCTGCCGCAGGTGGATTTCCCGACTATCAGCGTGTCATCGTCCTTGCCCGGCGCAAGTCCAGAAATCATGGCTTCGTCCGTCGCCGCGCCGCTGGAACGGCAATTCGGCCACATCGCAGGCGTCTCTGAAATGACTTCGGCCAGCACTCTCGGCTCAACCCGGATCACGCTGCAATTTGATTTGAACCGGAACATTGACGGCGCGGCGCGCGACGTGCAGGCGGCCATCAATGCCGCGCGCGCGAACCTGCCAGCCGACTTGCCCGGCAACCCGACCTATCGCAAGGTCAATCCCGCCGACGCGCCGATCATGATCCTCGCGCTAACGTCGGACATTTACAGCCGCGGCCAGCTTTATGACTCCGCATCCACGATCATTCAGCAGCGCTTGCTGCAAATTCAAGGCGTCGGCGATGTCACAGTCGGCGGCGGCGCGCTGCCGGCCGTGCGCGTGGATGTCAATCCCACGCAACTGAACAGCTTCGGTTTGAGCCTCGAAAACGTGCGCACGATGTTGAGCCAGCAAAACGCGAATTTGCCGAAGGGCCAGCTCGCCGATGGAAACACGACCGCTGACATTCGGGCGAATGACCAATTGCTCAAAGCCGCGGATTACCAGCCGCTCATCGTCGCGTATCGGAATGGGGCGGCTATCAAATTGTCCGACATCGCCAATGTTCAGGATTCGGTTGAGAACATCCGCACCGCGGGATACGTCAATGGCAAGCCCTGCATATCGATGATTCTGTTCCGGCAGCCCGGGGCGAACATCATAGACACCGTGGATCGCGTCAAGGCCGCGCTGCCTTCGCTCACGGCATCCATCCCGTCGGGAATCAACCTGATGGTGATGCTTGACCGCACGACGACCATCCGCGCGTCGGTGTTCGAGGTGGAGCGGACACTCGTCGTCGCCATTCTGCTGGTCGTGCTCGTGGTTTTTCTCTTTCTTCGCAACGGTCGCGCAACGCTGATTCCCGCAGTCGTTGTTCCGACATCGCTCATCGGAACGTTTGGTGTGATGTATTTGCTCGGCTACAGCCTCGACAATCTTTCGTTGATGGCGCTGACGATTTCGACCGGCTTCGTGGTGGACGACGCCATTGTCGTCATCGAAAACGTGACGCGCTATCTCGAAAAGGGAATGTCACCGTTCGATGCGGCGCTGAAAGGCGCGCGCGAAGTCGGGTTCACCGTGCTCTCGATCAGCCTTTCGCTGGTGGCCGTATTCACGCCGATTTTGCTGATGGGCGGCATCGTCGGGCGGCTGTTCCGCGAATTTGCGGTGACACTCTCGACAGCCATTCTGGTTTCGCTTGTCATTTCGCTGACGACCACGCCGATGATGTGCGCTTGGCTGCTCCGCCATCGAAAGCCCGCAGAACACGGACGGATTTATCGCGCGAGCGAAAATATGTTCGCGTCGGTGCTGGAGCATTACCGGCGCAGCCTGCAAATCGTTTTGCAGCACCCGGCCATCACGCTCGGCGTTTTGCTCCTCACCATCGCGGCAAATGTTTTTCTATTCACCGTCGTGCCAAAGGGATTTTTTCCGCAACAGGACAACGGCACGATTTTTGGCGGCATACAAGGGTCACAGGACGCCTCGTATCAAGCAATGCATCTGGCTACCGCGCGCTTCGTCAACATCATCACCAACGACCCGGCGGTTGCGGCCGTCACCGCGTTCACCGGCGGCGGGGGCGCTGCCAACGGCGGATCCATTTTCATGGCGCTCAAGCCGCTGAACGAACGCAAAATCGGCGCCGGCCAGATCATCAACCGCCTTCGTCCGAAACTCGCCGTCGTCCCCGGCGCGACGGTTTTTGTTCAGGCCGGCCAGGACTTGCGCATCGGCGGACGCCAGAGCAACGCGCAGTATCAATACACAATCCAAAGCGACACCCTGGACGACCTCGTGAAATGGGGACCGATCCTGCTCGAACTAATGCGCAAACTGCGCGGCTTCAGCGATGTCAACAGTGACCAGCAAAACAACGGCCTGCAAGCTTCGCTCGTTTATGACCGCTCGACGGCGGCGCGGCTGGGCATTTCGCCGACGGTGATGGACAACACGCTCTACGATGCCTTCGGCCAGCGGCAGGTTTCGACCATGTTCACCTCCCTGAATCAATACCACGTCGTCATGGAAGTGGAGCCGCAGTTCTGGCAAAACCCCCAAGGCTTGGACGCGATTTATTTGCGCTCAACGAACGGCTCGACCGTCGTTCCATTGGGTGCCATCGCGCATTACGAGCCAACCACCGCGCCGATTGCCGTCAATCATCAGGGCCAGTTTCCATCGGTGACGCTCTCGTTCAATCTCGCTCCCGGAATGGCATTGAGCGACGCCGTCAAGGCCATTCAACAAATGGAGGAACGCGCCGGAATGCCGGGCCGGATTCACGGAAGTTTTGCAGGAACGCTGGCAGTATACCGGACCTCGCTGGCCACTGAACCGTTTTTGATCCTGACGGCGCTGCTGGCGGTTTACATCGTGCTCGGCATTCTTTACGAAAACTACATCCATCCGGTCACGATTCTGTCCACGCTGCCGTCGGCGGGCGTCGGCGCGGTGCTGGCGCTGATGTTGTTTCGCACCGATTTGAGCGTGATTGCGCTCATCGGCATCCTGCTGCTCATCGGCATCGTGAAGAAAAATGCGATTCTGATGGTGGATTTCGCGCTGGCGGCGGAACGCGAACAAGGAATGCGCCCGCGCGACGCGATTTATCAGGCGTGCCTGCTGCGCTTCCGACCGATCATGATGACGACCATGTCAGCGATGTTCGGCGCGCTGCCGCTGGTTTTGTCCAATGGCACCGGCTCGGAACTGCGGCGTCCGCTGGGCATTGCGATCGTCGGGGGGCTCATCGTTAGCCAGGCGCTCACGCTTTACACGACGCCGGTGGTTTATCTTTATTTCGACCGCCTCCGCCTTTGGTGGGAAAACCGGCGGCGCAAAACCGCAATCATTCCACAGACAGTTTTTGGATTATCCGAAGGAGGTATTCGATGAACTTGGAATCGAAATGTCAGAAAATACTATTGAAAAAGGCATTGTTCCTCGCTGGTCTGGCGTTTTTGGGCGGTTGCAGCTTTGCGCCAAAATATGCGCGGCCAACCGTTGAAACGCCCGCCGTATTCAAGGAAAATTCGGGCACGAACATGTGGGAAATCGCGCAGCCGGACGACGCCGCAGTTCGCAGCAATTGGTGGTCTTTTTTCAATGACGCGCAGTTGAATTCGCTCGAGGAGCAGGTGACGATTTCCAACCAGAACGTCGCCGCTGCGTTCGCCAATTTTCTTTCTGCGCGGGCGCTGGTCAAGGAAGCGCAGGCGCAGTTGTTTCCATCTCTCGTTGCGAATCCATCCGTTGCGCGGACGCGGTCGTCTTTGGGAGGCCAAACCGGTTCTCCGTCGCATAATCCCAACACCACCGACTATTCGCTGCCGCTTGATGCTTCTTGGCAATTGGATTTGTGGGGCCGCATTCGCAATACCATAAAGGCCAGCGCCGCCGAGGCGCAGGCCAGTGCCGCCGATTTGGAAAATACCCGGCTGACAGCGCAGGCGGAACTCGCGTTGGATTATTTTCAACTCCGCGGGCAGGACGCGCTGGAACAGTTGTTCGACGATACGGTGTCCGCTTACCAGCAATCCTATGACTTGGAAAAAGTCCTTTTCAAAACCGGCATCGCCTCGGACCAGGATGTCGCCCAAGCCGAGACGCAACTGGAAACCGCGCAGGCGCAGGACACGAATCTCGGCATTTTGCGCGCGCAGCTCGAACACGCCATCGCCATGCTCATCGGCAAACCGCCGGCTGACGTTTCGATTCCCAGAGCGCCGCTGAACGCAAATCCGCCGGCCATCCCATCTGGCATTCCGTCGCAGTTGCTTGAACGCCGGCCCGACATCGCCGCCGCCGAACGCCTCGTCGCCGCTGCCAACGCGCAAATCGGCGTGGCCAAGGCCGCTTATTTTCCGACCATCACCTTGAGCGCGTCCGGTGGATTTGAAAGCGTCGCCACGGCAGATTTGTTTAGTTGGCCAAGCCGCGTCTGGTCCATCGGCGCGGGCGCAAGCGAGACCATTTTTGACGCTGGCGCGCGCGCCGCCACCGTTGCCCAATATCACGCTGCCTACGACAACGCCGTTGCCCAATACCGGCAAACCGTGCTGACCGCCTTCCAGCAGGTTGAAGACAATCTGGCATCGCTGCGGATTCTCAATGAGGAAATTCAGCAACAGGACGTCGCTGTAAAATCCTCCGGGCGTTACCTCGCCCTTGCCCAAGACCGTTACAAACTCGGAATTGACAGCTATCTCAATGTCATCACGGCCCAAGCCACGTTGCTCGCCAATCGCCAGACTTTGGCGAATCTTCGCACGGAGCAGATGACTGCCGCAGTGCAGCTCATCGAAGCCTTGGGCGGCGGCTGGGATGCGGCACAGTTGACTTCCAAAAAACCCGGCGGCGAATAGTGCATGAAAATCAGCATCATCATTCCGTTTTACGACGAAGAGGAAAGCGTCAGCGAAGTTCTGAAGGAAACGCGCCGGACAAATCCGGAGGCAGAAATCATTGCCGTCAACGATGGCAGCAAGGACGGCACCTTGGCAATGATCACGCAGCACCCGGACGTCCGCCTGATTTCATTTGAGCAGAATCTGGGACAGAGCGCGGCTCTTTTTGCAGGTTTGACGCTGGCACAAGGCGAGATTTGCGTGATGATGGATGGCGATGGACAAAACGATCCGGCGGATATTCCCAAGCTGGTTTCCATGCTGAAACACGCTGATGTCGCCTGCGGCTGTCGGCAAAAACGACAGGATGTCTGGCCGCGCCGGATGGCGTCGTGGATTGCCAACTTGATTCGCCGGGCGGTCTTGCACGATCGCATTCACGACACCGGTTGCACTTTGAAGGCGTTGAGAAAGTCGGATGTGCGCCACCTCCTTCCTTTCGACGGTTTACACCGTTATCTCCCGGTTCTGCTGAACGAGGCGGGATTGCGAATCGTTGAAGTCCCCGTGAGTCACCGCCCCCGCAAACATGGCAAGTCCAAATATACGACGCGAGACAGAGCCATGCGCGGACTGTATGATTTGATCGGCGTGCGGTGGCTGATGGCGCGCAGGATTTCATGGCCGAAAACCGGAGAAAACGATTATGAATGAGCCGCTTTTTAAGCTTGCAAACGCAGTAATCACGCCGTGGACACTGGTGGGTTACAGTGGCGCCCTGATTTTTTCCGGTCGCTGGATTGTTCAAATGCTGGCCTCGTGGAAATTGAAACGTTCCGTTCTCCCGCGGATCTTCTGGTATATGAGCATGACCGGCAGTTTGCTGCTCCTTGCCTATTTTACAATTGGAAGGACTGATTCTGTGGGGATTTTGTCGAATCTATTCCCCCTGTGTGTTGCTCTTTACAACCTGCTTTTAGACTCCAAGAAAAAGACTGGCTAATCATCTAACGTGAACATCCTCCCGCGCAGAATCCTACGAAGCCAATTCCCGGAGCCGGGCGGCGGGTCAACGGTGGAGGCCGAGGGCATACCGAGGCACGACCTTGACGCGACGACCGGCGACATACAATAGAACTGGATTCGCGCGCACATGATGGTTCCCCGGCGTTCAATGGCAGATTTCAGTGATGCCATACATAATGGCCGATCAATAGAGTGACGATACAGGCAGCCAGTGTGCCAATAATATACCAGTGGACACCACGAAGATTGACGGCATCGTCCAATTTTTGGCAGACTTTTTCAAATCGCTGCCGTTCCCGCGCCAGAGCGTCTTTGGATTGATTCCATTCAGCAACGGCGGATTGCAGGTTTTTCTGAATGCTTTTGGCCACGTCATTCGCGTCCACCAGCCGATTGCTGACGAATAACGCATCCTGCTTCACGGTTTCCGCGTGTTTGAGAACGATGTCTTTCAGTTCGCGATGCTTTATGCCCACCATGCCCGCGAAATCGTTGGTGAGGGCAGCGGTTTGTTTCCGGTATTCAGCCAGATGCAGTTCCAGCCATTTCCGCGAATCAATCAACGAGCGCGGCACGCTGGCCGCTGCCCGCAACTGCACGCTTGTCAATAAAGCGAGTTGCACCGGGAAACTGCTATCCGGCCCGATTTTCCATTCGTGCAGCAGCCGGTGAACCCGGTCCATTTCATCCTTTGTCATCCCGGCACACAGCACCGCCAAGTCGTCCTTGTCCAAGTCCATAGTCTTATTCGCCCAGGTTGAGCATCAGATGCTTGGGGCGGGCGGGTTTCGCCGCAGGTTCCGGCTGTGATTCGACTTCCGGCACCTGTTGCTCTGGCACCAGCAAATCGGCGATGGCGTCGTATTGCCGGAACATCTGCTGCATCGCCCACTGCATTTCACCGGCCAGCATCAATTCCAAATGCGACGCGCCGGGCATAGCGACCTCAGCAAAACTCAACTTGCGGCCAGCCTTGGCCTCGGCGCGTTTGATCGCCAACAGCGTGATGGAAGTCACCACCGGCAACGTGATTTCTTTCGCACCGAACTTTTTCAACTCGGCTTCGATGTTGGATTTCTTGAACAAATTCGTCCGCACTTTGGCCGGATTGTGGACCACGACGTAGTCCACGCGGTCGCCCGCGAAGAAAAACAGGTCGAGCAGATTGTTCATGCTCTCCGTGTCCTCGCTGGGAAACAGGAAAAACGTGAAGCGAATGCCCCGTGCGGCGAGCGATTCGAGCAATTGCAACGATTCCAGCGCCTGCACGATGAGGCCGTCGGCCTGCGCCCGGCAATCAATGACGTGAACCGGCGCGTCACTGCGCGACACGTTGCG